>ULRE01001067.1_pt1 | contig 29916 bp, 32 predicted proteins | sample 1955141 | NCBI WGS metagenome assembly ULRE01 (sample SAMEA4835674, study PRJEB28245) | human gut metagenome | biome: gut microbiome; material: fecal sample | place: Denmark | collected 2008
GTTTTTGGGAGGATAATTTAGCGTTAGCTAAATTTCAATGCCCAACCGACACTCCGTTAAACTGTAATTTATCTCAATTTTGATAAAGAACAAGAACTCTAAAAGCAAACTAAGGCGGAGCACAATGCGCTCCGCCTTAAATAAGTACATATTAAAATCAGTTAATGATTGTACGCTCTGTTTCTTTATCAAAGATGTGGATCTTATCAAGCTCAAATGCAGCCTTAATGCTGTCACCCGGCTTAGCGGTTGAAGTAGGCTCAACTCTTGCAGTTACAGGGATACCGCCGATATTTACATAAAGGTAAATCTCAGCACCCATAAGCTCTGTAACATCAACATTACAATCAACAACGCCGTTGTCGCTTGCGCACTTAGCGAGGAACTCAGGCTCATCGTGAACATGCTCAGGACGAATACCGAATACTACTTCCTTGCCTACATATGGATCAAGCACGCCGCCCTTAGTTTTCTCTGAAGGAACGATAATCTGATACTTGTCAAAGCAAAGTGCATACTCTGAACCAACCTTCTTAAGTGTAGCGTCGATAAAGTTCATCTGCGGTGAACCGATAAAGCCTGCTACGAACATATTGCATGGCTTGTCATAGAGATGCTGTGGAGTATCAACCTGCTGAATGAAGCCGTCCTTCATAACAACAATTCTTGTACCCATTGTCATAGCCTCTGTCTGGTCATGAGTTACATAGATGAATGTTGTACCGAGTCTCTGGTAAAGCTTAGAAATCTCTGTTCTCATCTGAGCACGGAGCTTAGCGTCAAGGTTAGAAAGCGGCTCGTCAAGTAAGAATACCTTAGGGTCACGAACGATAGCACGGCCAAGAGCAACACGCTGTCTCTGACCACCTGAAAGAGCCTTTGGCTTTCTGTCGAGATACTGCTCAATACCGAGGATACGAGCTGCCTCTTCTACTCTTCTCTTAATCTCGTCCTTAGGAGTTTTACGGAGCTTAAGACCAAAAGCCATATTATCATATACAGTCATATGCGGATAAAGAGCATAGTTCTGGAATACCATTGCAATATCTCTGTCCTTAGGTGCAACATCGTTAGCGAGCATATCGCCGATGTAAAGTTCACCCTTTGAGATATCCTCAAGACCTGCGATCATACGAAGTGTAGTTGACTTACCGCAACCTGACGGTCCAACGAGAATAATAAATTCCTTGTCTGCAATTTCAAGGTTAAAATCTGTTACGGCTGTAACGCCACCGTCATAGATTTTATAGATGTGTCTTAAAGATACATTTGCCATTTTTATAAACCTCCAATAATCCGATGAAGCAAAAATCCGAAAATCTATATCAAAGAAAATACTGTTTTGCTTTATTACAGTTAATAATATATCACTTTTGCTGTTTTTTTACTATACTGATTTTGACTAAAATTTTAGTCATTATTTTATTTAATTCAGCGACTAGTTAAAAAATACTGCCTGATTTTAGTGCATATTGCCCATAAAGATTGACATTTTGTCTAATTCCGATAACATTTTAATCTCTCCTATATGCAAATTGCTATCCAAATACAAATCGCCGATTGATATTCGTTTAAGGTGCACAACATTTTTTCCACATACCGCAAACATTTTCTTTACCTGGTGGAATTTACCCTCACAAATCGTTACAATTGCGGTCGTTTTATCCGGATTTTCGCCGGAAATTTCAAGTTTTGCCGGCATACAGCGTGTTCCGTCGGCAAATACAATACCGTTTTCAAAATCACTTATCATTTCTTCGGTAATTTCACCGTCAAGCTGTGCTATGTACTTTTTCTCGACATGTTTTTTCGGCGAAAGCATATTGTGCGCAAATTCCCCGTCATTTGTAATAATAAGAAGTCCCTCGGTATCCTTGTCCAATCTGCCTGCCGGGAATAAGCCGGGGCGCTGAAATTTCTCAGGCAAAAGGTCTATTACGGTTTCCGCTCTTTTATCGTTGCTTGCGGATAGAACTCCGGCAGGTTTGTTCATCATTATATAAACATATTTGCTGTACAAAAGAGGTTGTCCGCCGACGGTAATGTCATCAGCCACAGCATCTACTTTGTGTTGCGGCTGTTTGATACATTCTCCGTTTACGCATACTGCACCGTCTTTTATAAGTTTTTGTACTTCTTTGCGACTGCCGACATTTTGAGAAACCAAAATTTTATCAAGTCTGTCCATTTTACCTTCCTTTCTGCCTAAAGCAAAGGCAGATAATCTTCTCCGTATACGCCGCTTGTTATGTGACCGCCGATAATTCGGTTTTTATAAACGAGTATAACAGCCTTTTTTCCGTCATCAATACTGTATGTATAGCGTTTTGTGTGCTTACCCGCATAATTGCTCAAATCAAATACGGAGTTTTTCTGAATTTCGTTATACTTTTCATATACGCTGTTAAAATCCTGCGGAATAATTACCTCGTCAACCGATTCGTCAACCGCATTTATTCCCAACTGTTGAAAAAATTTTATTCTGTCATCACTGCTGTCAGCCTTTAGCGAATAGTTTTCAGAATTAAATTCCGCATAATCTTCCACATGTGTGAAATCTGCGTTTATAAGAATTATAAATACGGTAATCACTGCCAAAACAACAATTAATGCTACAATAAATCGTTTCTTTTTAAATCGTAAAACAAACATTTCAAAACCTCCATATACTTTATATGTATATGAAAGCTGTGTGCGCAAATTGCATTAAATAAGATTATAAATTTCAAGAGGAGTGTCGGCAAAAACTTTTCCGCCCTCTTTCTTCATCTGTTCAATATCGCCGTAGCCGTAGTTTGCGCCGACAAAATCAATCCCCGTCTGAACAGCGCCTTTGGTATCAAAGTAGGTATCGCCGATAATCACAGCATTTTCCCTGTCTTTTTCAAGACTTGTACCGAGAGAATTAAGTGCATACGGAATCAAATCTTTTTTATCTTTTCGGCTACCGTCAAGTGTAGAACCGCACACTGCATCAAAATACTGTGAAAGTCCGAGAATTTCAATAATCTCTTTGGCAAACAATTCATATTTAGACGAACAAACCGCAATCTTCTTTCCGTCAGCTTTGATTTTCTTAAGCAGTTCTTCAATTCCGTCATAAGCTTTGTTTACAAATTTACCTTTTGTATTATAAATATCTCTGTAAACCTCTACGCCACGCAGACTTTCCTCTTGAGAAAAGTGGCAGATATTCAAAAATGTATCAATTAACGGCGGACCTATATACAATGTGTAATCACTAAGATCGGGCACGGGTTTTCCCATTTGCTTTATTGCATTTTCGAGAGAATATTTTATACCGTCGGCACTTTTACTGATAGTGCCGTCAAGGTCAAAAAGTATGTAATCGTGCTTAACCATTAAACTTTTCATCCGCCTTTTTCTGGAATTTTTCAGCCTTTACACTCACTCTTGTGTGAGTTCCCTTTGCAATAATTCCTTTTGCGTCACTTGCGCTTACTTCAAAATTAAAGAATCTGCCGTCATTTTCTTTTAATACGGCTGTAGCGGAAATCTCTGCGCCGAGAGGAGTAGGACTTGTGTGTTCTATAGAAATTGCTGTGCCTACTGTTGTAAGTTCGTCATTATTTAAAATTTCTTCGCACAGTTCAAAAGCCGCATTTTCCATAAGAGCAACCACTGCGGGAGTAGCAAGTACGGCAAGTCCGCCGCTGCCCATAGACACCGCAAGCTGCTCTTCTTCTACTTTTATTGTTTTAGTGAGAGTTTTTTCTTCCATAATAATCACCTTTCCCTGTTGTCTATCACGAAAAATTGTGATATACTTATTATTATGATACAATAAAAATATTGATTAGGCAAGTATGCCAATCAATTTTGAGGAGTAAAAGATAATGAAATTAGGCATTGTAGGTTTACCTAATGTTGGTAAAAGCACACTTTTTAACGCAATCACAAATGCAGGTGCTCAAAGTGCAAACTATCCGTTCTGTACAATCGAGCCGAATGTAGGCGTTGTAGCTGTTCCGGACAAGCGTCTTGACAAACTTGCGGAAATGTATGACCCGGACAAATATACCCCCGCATCAATCGAATTTGTTGATATTGCAGGTCTTGTAAAAGGTGCGTCAAAGGGTGAGGGCCTTGGCAACAAGTTCCTTTCAAATATTCGTGAGTGTGACGCTATCGTTCATGTTGTTCGTTGTTTTGAAAACGATGACATCATTCATGTTGAGGGTTCTATTGACCCTGCAAGAGATATTGAAACAATCAACCTTGAGCTTATTTTATCGGATGTAGAAATGCTTGAGCGTAAAATCGACAGAACGCAGAAAATGCTTAAGGGCGACAAAAAATATCAGAAAGATATTGATTTCTACAAGCGTGTGCTTGAGACACTCGAGGCAGGCAAACCCGCAAGAAGTGTTGAGTGTAACGAAGACGAGGCTCTTTTGCTTTCTGATGTTGCATTGCTCACAACCAAGCCTGTAATTTATGCCGCAAATATGAGCGAAGATGATTTTTCAAACGGTCTTGATTCCAACGAGGGTTACAAGGCTGTTCAGAAAATTGCCGCCGAAGAAAAAGCAGGCGTTCTCCCTATCTGCGCTGAAATTGAGGCTGAAATCGTAGAGATGGATAAAGAAGAAAAAGAACTTTTCCTTTCCGATATGGGACTTGAACAGAGCGGTCTTGACAGGCTTATCAGCGAGTGCTACTCACTTCTCGGTCTTATTTCTTACCTTACAGCCGGCAAACAGGAGGTAAGAGCCTGGACAATCAAAAAAGGTACAAAAGCTCCGCAGGCGGCAGGTAAGATTCACACCGACTTTGAGCGTGGATTTATTCGTGCCGAAGTAATTGCATATGATGACCTCATTGCTTGCGGAAGTATGTCGGCAGCAAAAGAAAAAGGTCTTGTTCGCAGCGAGGGCAAAGAATATGTTATGAAAGACGGAGATGTTGTTCTTTTCAGATTCAATGTATAATTGCTCATTATTAATTATAAAAATTCAGCCACCGTTTTTTGCGGTGGCTTTGTTGTAGGTGAAACAATGGAAATCAATAAAGATTATATATGGAATTATCTTAAAAATTCCGATTTACCGATTATTCTTTACGGAATGGGTGACGGCGCAGACAAAGTTCTGTCCGCTTTTAAAAAATACGGAATAACCGCAAGCGGAGTTATGGCAAGCGATGATTTTGTAAGAGGTCAGAGTTTTCACGAATTCACGGTAAAAAAGCTAAGTGACTTTGAAAATGAGTATTCAGATTTTATAATTGCACTTTGCTTTGCCACTCAACTGCCCGACGTTATGCAAAATATTTTTGAAATTGCCAAAAAGCATAAGGTCATTGTTCCGAGTGTACCCGCATTCGGTGATATTCTTTTTGACGAAGAATTTGCAGAAAAAAATAAAGGAAGCATAACAAATGCCCGAAATTTGCTTGCAGATGATTTATCAGTAAAAGTTTTTGACAATATTCTTGAATTTTACAAAACAGGAGAACTCTCTCTGCTTGACGGAATTACAACCGATAAAGACGAGGCTTTCTCTCTCCTGTCGCTCGGTGAAAACGAAACCTATGTTGACCTCGGCGCATACAACGGAGATACTGTAGACGAATTTTTGCATTACACAAACGGCAAATACAAATTTATTACCGCACTTGAACCGAATGCCAAAAACTACAGCAAATTACAGGCGCATTGCTCGGAAATGAAAAATCTTGAACTCTGGCAGCTCGGTGCGTACAGTTACAACACCACTCTTTGTTTTAACAACAAGGCAGGCCGTAACAGTGCCATAGTAAACGAAAGCAACACAAAAACTCCCGTTGCCGCCGTTGATACAATTTTGTGTGGGCGGGCGGCAACATATGTAAAAGCAGATGTTGAGGGCGCTGACTTTGAAACAATTTTGGGCATGAAAAATACGCTGAAAATGTTTAAGCCAAAGCTCAACTTTTCAGCGTATCACAGATTTGAAGATATTTTCAGACTGCCGCTTTTGATTTCGGGAATAAATCCTGAATACAAAATATATTTGCGGCATCATCCGTACATCCCTGCATGGGATACTAATCTCTATTGCATTTAATTATTTTTTGAAGAACCAAATTCATTTAATATATCATCGATTTCGCTTTCATCGGTTACCTTATCGGTGGAAGCGTATTTACTGTAATCAAAATCATCGTCATCATCATTTAAATCGTATGTTGCTTCTACAGCTTTCGGTGCTTCTGCCTCGGCAGCCTTTTCATTTACAAATTCTTCGTTTCTGCGCTTAGCCGCAAGCAATCTTTCCTCTGCTTCCGCCTCTGCCTCTGCCTCTGCTTTTTTACGCTTATCGCCAAAAGCAATATCGCCTACAAACAAGCCGAAAATACCCGAAATAAGGTAAGCAACCAAAAGAATTATGTTTGTAAGGTGGAAACCGCCGTTATAAATAAGCATACTCGGAATGAATACGACAGGAGCTATAAGTGTAAACAAAAAGTCCATTCCGTGCTTTGAACAATACATTGCGGCGCACACTATTGCAGTTGCCGGGAAAATAAAATAATATGCCACTGTCGAAAATCCCTGCAAAGATTTTGAAATAAAGATAATCGGCACGAGCATATAAATCAAAAGGATTACCACACCATAGGGTAAATATTTTTTAACCAAACCGTTCATAATAACCTCCGTAATAATATATTGTAACACTCATTCTATTATAACTAAAATTCATAAAAAATCAATAAGCTATGCAATATTTGTTGTTTTGCATTAAAAAACGAGGCTTGCGGTAAGCCTCGTTTTATATTTTTCTCAATTACTTAAGTCCATCGGTGATTTCCTCGGTATAATCAGCTTTCTGCGACTCGACAAGTTCTTTGTACATATCGCCCTTGTTGGTATAACCGTCAACATTTCTGTAATGATACTCAAGATTGGTTTCACCTGAAATGGAGGTATTGTTCAAGTCAACATTCTGTGTTCCGTCAGCATACTGCATAATGTCTTTAAATCTAACAGGGAAATAAACAGTGGTTTCGTCAAACGCCTTTTTATCCTCAACGCTCTTTACCTTACCGCTGTAGATAATGTAAATCTGGTTATTGCCGTCCCAGTTCCAGCCGTTTTCATCTTTTGTATAAAGGAAGTATGTACCTTCAAATTTCAAATCAGACACACCGATATACTTATTTTCACCTGCAAAATATGCATTGATAACATCTTCGGTCTGCTTTTTCATAGCATTAAGTGTATCTTCTTTAATATCTGCTGTCTTTGATACATATTGATCAACAGCGGTACACTTAAAGTCCTTTGTGGTTGAAGTAAATACACAACCGTAAGCCTCAACAAAATACTCCGGGTCATTGCTTACTGTAACAGTAATTGTATCGCCGATTTTTATATCGTAGCTTTTGCTAAGGTCATAATAAATGTTCTCATATACCTCGTCTTTTGAATTGTTTACTACTTTGGCAGATACATTTGGTGATGTACCTGAAAATTCAACTGTAACACCCTCAAATGGGTCTATTTTCTTGGTTTCTTTAAGTCCCTCAACAGTATATTCTTTCGATTCGCAAACATACTCAATCTTGTATTGTGCTGCGGCATCATTGTCATATTCAAAATTTACCGTTACCGTATCACCGTTTGAAAGACCGCTTGTTTTATCAAGATCGTAGTCAATATCTACCGCATCATAATAATCGTCAATCGAACTCCATGTAATATCCGAATCATAGAGTTTTTTACATGTAATATCCGAATTATAGGCTTTTTTAAACGAAGATGACGCCTTCATCAGATCATCTAAATACTTATCGTAATCAAACTCTGCTGAAGCTGTGCCATATGCGTCGTATCCGTCATAACTTACTTTGATATAATCACTAAGATTAATTTTAGTTTTATGATTAGCAACGAGAACCAAGGATACAATAATAATGATTAATAACGCACAAGCGCCGCCTATAATACCAAAAAGCAACTTTTTATTCATCGGCTTTTTAGGCTTTGCAGGTTGAACGAAAACTCCCTGATTAACACCTGCAGGCTGAAAATTATTAGGCTGAAACTGTGGGTTTTGCGATTGTGCCGAAACACTCTGCTGCGGTTGATTATACTGCGGAGTATTTACCTGCGGCTGAACACTCTGCACATTGTTTTGTACATCATTTCTGGCATTACTCTGTGATTGAACATTTGCACCACAAAAAATGCAAAATTTACTGCCATCTTTAATTTCTTTGTTACAATTAGGACAAATCATTTGTTATCCTCCTTTCAAAATTTAGGCAAACATTTGTGTTTTCACATATTTATCACATAAATTATACTATTTCGTACATCAAATGTCAACATTTAAGTCTATCGTCAATAACAAAAAAGCTATAATATTTATTCAAAAATTCATTGACAATAAACACAAAATAAACTAAAATAAATATGTATGGGGTTTATATCCCGATAATATTATCTTAAGAATTTGGGGTGAAAAATTAATGGACGCAGACGGTAATAAAGGCGCAGTACCTGGGCGAAGTTGCAACAAACGAAATGACCGCTATTGCGTTCATTTTTTGTCGCTCAATATATAAACTGAATATGGTGCTCGTCTTTACTCCCTAAACAGCTGAAGGAGGAAAGATGATGGAAACAGTTAAGGTTGGTATAACCGAAACTATCAGAGTGCTGCTTGAAGAAAAAAAGTTTAACACTCTAAGAGATATTCTTGTCACCCTTAAGCCATACGATATTGCTACTATATTTGAAGAGCTGCAGGACGAAAAAACTCCTCTGCTTTTCAGAATTTTGCCGAAAGAGCTTGCCGCCGAAACATTTGTGGAAATGGATGACGAAACTCAAAAGCTCTTGATTCACGGATTCAGCGATACAGAGCTTAAAGAAGTTGTTGACGAGCTTTTTATTGACGATGTGGTTGACCTTGTTGAGGAAATGCCCGCAAATGTTGTTAAGCGAATTTTAAAGCAAGCAGACAAGGATACAAGAAAAACTGTTAACGAACTGCTCAAATATCCCGAGGACAGTGCAGGCTCAATTATGACAACCGAGTACATTGTACTTCGTCCCGAAATGACAGCCGAGCAATCTATAAAAAGAATCAGACGAACAGGCGTAGATAAAGAAACTATCTACATTTGTTATGTTACGGATGACAACTCAAAACTTATCGGTATTACAAGCGTAAAGGATCTGCTTTTATCTGACGATGATGTTATTGTTTCGGAGATAATGGAAGAAAATGTAATTTGTGTAAACACTCTTGACGACCAGGAGAAAGTAGCGCAGATGTTTTCTAACTATAATTTTCTTGCACTCCCCGTTGTAGATACCGAAAACAGACTTGTCGGCATTGTAACAATCGACGATGCTATTGATGTCTTGCAGGAAGAGGCAACCGAGGATATTGAAAAAATGGCTGCCGTAATGCCTTCCGATAAGCCTTATATGAAAACAAGTGTTTTCGGAATTTACAAAAAGCGTATTCCGTGGCTGCTTGTACTTATGCTTTCAGCCACATTTACAAGTGCTATCATTTCTCATTTTGAATCTGCGCTTGCGAGTGTAATCGTGCTTTCGTCATTTATTCCGATGATTACAGGTACAGGCGGTAACGCCGGTTCGCAGGCTTCGGTATCGGTTATCCGTGCTCTGTCGCTTGGTGAAATCAAATTCTGCAATGCAGTCAAGGTATTGTGGAAAGAGTTTAGAGTATCTATCCTTTGCGGTGTCACACTTGCCGCCGCAAATTTTATAAAATTGATGATATTCGATTTAAACGGCAAAGAAAACGCCCTTTTTATCGGACTTGTAGTTTCGCTTACACTTATCGGAACTATTATAATGGCAAAACTCATAGGTTCGTTCTTGCCTATGGTCGCACACAAAATCGGTGTTGACCCTGCCGTAATGGCATCACCGCTCATCACCACAATTTGCGACGCCTTATCACTTTTAATTTACTTTGGAATTGCAACAACAATTCTTCATATTTAAAAAACAGGTCATATCTGCAAATACAGCAGATATGACCTTAATTTTTTTCGGAATTGAGCAAGCCTAAAATCACTCCCAAAGCTATGTTTTGTTGTTTTGCCGATAATTCTCTGTAGCCGCCGAGCAAATCACATTCGTCCTCATTCAAAGACATTTGCACTGTTTTATCTATCGGCTGACGAATGTTTGTATAGCCGATAATGTAATCAACCGATGTATTAAAAATATCTGCCATTTGCATAAGGGTTGCAATGCTCGGTTCACTTTTTCCGTTTTCGTAAGCACTAATCATTTTTTGAGAAACATTGAGCTTTAAAGAAAGAGAAATCTGACTTAAGCCTTTTTCTTTTCTCAACATTGCAATTCTATTCATAAATCTTCCCCTTAAATTATACTTTTTAAGTATAATATTATTACATAATTATTGACAAATTATACCTTTATGTTATAATGATACTTGTAAAAAGTATATAAGGAGGAACTTTTATGAGTAAACACATTAAAAAATCATTATCCGTATTTTTATCTGCTGTAATTCTGATTGGCATTTTTGTGGTTATGCCGATTAGTGCGAGTGCAATTACGCAGTCAGAGTTTGACAACAAGCTTAATTCTTTGCGTTCGCAATACCCAAATTACAGTACTTGGTATGGCTCTTTTGACGGTGGCAGTCAATGCTACGGCTTTGCCCGACTGGTCGGTTACAATGTATTTGGCTCGTATCCATCCTCTTGGTCAAGGGTTTACAGTATTAGCAATGTTAAAAAGGGCGACATCCTGCAATACGGAAATACAAGCGGCAACGGTCATACCGTATTTGTTACAAATGTTTCGGGCGATACCATTACATTTGTTGACTGCAACGGTAACGGCAATTACAGCGGCTCTTCGTATGTAAGAAGCTGCGGTATTAAATGGGACAATACTATTAATAAGTATTCAAATATGTTCGGCAAATACGGCTTTTCATATTTACTGTCAAGCCCAGACATCACTAACCCTGTAGACAAGCCAACCGACAATTATGTTGATATTGGCACAGATTTTTATGCTTCAATAACTCATATTGCTTCTTGGAATCATCTTACTGTAGAAAGCAATGATAATGTTGATATTTGTAGCGATACAAACTTCGATAATCAATATTGGAAATTTTATAGGCAATATGATGGAAGTTATAAAATAGTTTCAGCCAAAAATGATAAATGTCTTGATGTAGCAGGTGGAAGTTCCCAAGACGGTGCAAATATTGGCGTATATAGTAGTAATGACACTGACGCACAAAGATGGTATATTTACAAATGTAAAAACGGTTATCAATTCAAGCCAAAATGTTCAAATTGTGTAATGGAAATGAATGCTTGGAATTTCTATCAAGGTGTCAATTTGGTTTGTGGCACTAAAGATAATTCAGATGCAGAAATTTTTGCAATTAATTTTAGAGATTTTAACGATATTGCTGACACCACATTAAACTATTCACAAAACAACGGGGTTGTTACATTTTCATGGATAACTGCCAAAGGTGCTTCAAAATGCAATATAAAAATTTATAACGGTAACAGTGCTACGGGAGAAGATGCACCAATAAATTTATGGAATGTACAAAATAATCAAACTAGTATAAACTTAGGAGAAGGTACTTTTACCGCTGTTTTGCAAACATACAATGCTATACATGATTATCATTTATGTAAACCGATTACGATTTCAACTTATGTTAGAAATTTTGTGCCTGTAAAAACTTTATATAATTTCGGACATAAATATGAGCTATTTGATACTCCGGTATCATGGGAAACGGCAAAAAAAGTTTGTGAAAATAAAGGTGGACACTTAGCAGTAATTACATCTCAATCCGAACAAAACACAATTAATGAACTTATAAGTTCTGGAAAACTTACATATTATAATATTGGTGCAACAAATATTAACAACATAAACGAATGGCAATGGGTAACAAATGAAAAAATGATATATACTAATTGGGCAGTTGGAGAGCCTAACAACGTTGGTAACATTGAAAGATATCTATCAGTTTTCAATACAGAAAACTATTTAGGGCAATGGAACGACACAACAAATTCTTCAACCTCAGGAATTTCAAATGGTTTTATTTGCGAATATGAAAATATATTAGGCGACATTAATTCAGACGGAAAAATATCAGTTAATGATGTAACGGAATTACAGCTGTATATTTCTCAATCAAAAGATTTTTCCGATGAGCAAAAATTACTTGCCGACTACAATCAGAACGGCATAATAGATGTGCTTGATGTAACCGATATACAACAATTCATTGCAAATTCATAAGCTTATCTGCACACAACAAAAGCCTTACAGGCGAAATCCTGCAAGGCTTTTTTATAGATTATTAATTAAATATTAACTTGTTCCTCAACAATAGATTCTAAGGCTTCCGACTTTTTGACGAAAGAAAATACCTTTACCTCTTTGTACCACATACAGCACACAGCTGACACTGCAAGCGGTAAAAATCCTAACCATATGCTCTCCCTTGCCCAAAAAATTTCAGCCACGCTTGCAAGAGCAACGCCTATATGGAAGAAAATCAATGTCATTCCGAAAAACTGCGCTTTGCGTTTCATCTTTATGTCGCCGTCAATAAGATAAGATGTAAGCGATGTTACCGTTTGTCTTATATTATTGGTCGAAAAAATTGTTGAACTGCCGTATCCCGCATCGCCTGCGTAAGCGTTCCATTGAATAGGAGCGGCAAAAAACAGCGGCAGCATTGCAAGGTACGAATTTTCTACGAAATTAAGCACGCTTACAAGTATAAAAGCAACCGATGTCAAACCAAGACTTATTATTTTTGTATCAAGTTTTATAAATTTGTGGAGCAACACATATGTCACATTACCGCAAGCATACACCAAAGCGGCAAGCACCATATAAATTAATAAAGAATGTTCCGGCTCAAACAAATTATGTACAATATGTATCATATTTGATGTTTGCGATGAGGCAAGCAGGTCGCAATGATTTATGATTGCGTACGCACCCATAAATCCGCCGATTGAGCTTACACAAAAGTGTAGCCACGCTTCTTTTTTAACATTTTTCTCCACGATTATCGCCCTTTTATTAGTTTTTCGCTCATAATTATATCACAACGAGCGACAAAATTCAATTATAAAAGCGCTGATAAGAACGGGGTTTTCAGCTATCTTTTTGTGTATCGTCAATTAATCTGCCTTTTTCGACATTCGGCTTTATAAAATTGTTGTAAGAATATTCCGCTAAGATTTCAGAACCTTTTGGGGTGTTCTTTTGCCTGCCAAGCACCTGGCTTAATTTTATTTTTCTCTCTGCCCACATCTTACCGTCTGTTGCGTCATTCAGCATTACGGGCTGAACATTGTCCATGGTATGGGCAAATTTTGCCTCGGCTGTTTCGGCATTTTCAAATTCAATCCAAAGATTTTTCAGCTTTTCGCACTGGTCGTCGGGCAAAAGTCCGAAAATTCTGTCTGCCGCTTTCTGTTCCCTTTCGTGTTGAGTTTTCTTGCCCTCTTCGTCATAACAATAGGTATCTCCTGCGTCAATCTCCACAATATCGTGCAGTAAAAGCATTGTAACCGTTTTTAAAACATCTATTTTTTCGTTGGCATACTCACTCAAAAGCACGGTCATAAGCGCCATATGCCATGCGTGCTCGGCATCGTTTTCCTTGCGCTCTCCGCCTGTAAGCAATGTCTGACGCTGTATGAATTTTTCCTTGTCAATTTCCTTTATAAAGTCAAATTGCTTTTTAAGCCTTTCGTCCATAATTACCTCAACTTACAACATTCTTAGGAGTGCCGTTTATAAATGAACCGATATTATCTGCAACAATATTCATCAATCTTTCCCTTGTTTCAACGGGCGCCCAGGCGATGTGAGGAGTTATAATGCAATTCTTTGCCTGCATTAAAATACAGTCCTCCTCCATCGGCTCAACAACCAAGGTATCTACTGCCGCTCCGCCGATAATATCGTTCTGCAACGCTTCGTAAAGGTCATTTTCCACCATTACACCGCCCCTTGCGGTATTCACAAACAATGCATTGTTTTTCATTTTTGCAAACTGCTCTTTGCCAAACATTTTATCCGAATCGCTGTTAAGCGGGCAATGAACCGTTACAATGTCGCTCCTTTCAAGCAACTCGTCAAAACTTACAAACTCCACTCCGTCAGCCTGTTTTTCGGAACGATTATACGCAAGGACTTTCATTTCAAATGCCTGCGCAATTTTTGCAACCGCACTTCCGATACTTCCAAATCCTACAATACCTATTGTTTTTCCTGCAAGCTCGTTTAGCGGATATACAAACGGCGAAAAAGTCTTGCTCCTTTTCCATTGACCGTCGGCAACAAATTTTGCATATTCACGCACCTTGCTGTAATGCTCCAAAATTAATGCAAAAGTATGCTGTGCAACGGCATTTGTGGAATACGAACCCGCATTGCAGACTGTAATACCGTGCTTTCTGCAATATTCTATATCAATGTTATTGTATCCTGTGGCAAAAAGTCCGATATATTTTAAATTCTTTGCAAGTCTTAGTGAACCCTCGTCAAGTCGGGTTTTATTGCAGATAACCATATCTGCGTCTGCAATCTTTTCTGCGACCTCATCATATGTGAGAAGTCCGTACTGCACCACTTCTCCGAACTGTGAAAGTCGGTCGGCAGGTACAAGATTATCCACAACAGTTTGTGCGTCCGTCAATACAATTTTCATACTGTTACCTCCGTTTTTATAAGTTAAAAATCTAATTTTATTATACACAATTTTTTTAATCTTGCAATCATTTGACAAAAAATGTATAATTATTGTGGAGGTATGACTATGTACAAAAATATTTTATTTGATGTTGACGGCACACTTTTACCTATGGATGTTCACGAATTTGTTAAATATTATTTTGGTTCACTCTGCAAAAAAATGATACCTGTACTTAAAATCGAACCGAAAGCGCTTACCGACTCTATTATGGCAGGGCTTGGCGCAATGGCTAAAAACGATGGTTCCGCACTTAACAGAGATGTGTTTTGGAAAGCCGCCGCAAAAGTAAGCGGCGTTGACCTTATTAAATACGAAGATATGTTTACCGATTATTATAATAATGAATTTGTCGCCGCAAAGACCGCAACCTTCGTTAATCCTTATGCAAAAAAATGTGTTGATTTTGCAAAAGAAAACGGATACAAAGTAATTGCCGCAACAAACCCGATTTTCCCTAAGCCGGCTACATATAAAAGACTTGAATGGGCAGGACTTAATCCCGAAGATTTTGAATATATTACCGTTTATGACAACTCGTCAAGCTGTAAACCCAATCTTCTGTATTTTAAAGATTTATGCGAAAAATGCGGCATTTCTCCAAAAGAAAGCCTTATGGTCGGCAATGATGTTGACGAAGATTTGTGCTCCGCCGAACTCGGTTTTGACACATTTTTAATTACCGACTGCATTATAAACCGTAATGATAAGGATTATTCATCATACAAAAACGGAAGTTTTGAGGATTTTTATAATTATCTGACCACACTTAACAAATAATTTTATCTGCAACATAATAAAACAAAATTTTTACTCCATATCTATTATTATATAGTTATGGAGTTTTTATTTGCCTTTATAAGGCAAAATAGCGAGCTGAATTTTCAGTAAAAAGGATGTTTAAAATGCTCAAAACAAAATTTGAAAACAATGTGCTGACAGCGTTCATTGAGGGTGAACTTGACCATGACTCTGCCGCAAGAATACGCTCAAAGCTTGACGGAATCTGTGAATCAATTAAGCCAAAGCTGTTAAACCTTGACTTTTCCGGGGTATCGTTTATGGACAGCTCAGGAATCGGTCTTGTACTCGGAAGATACCGCCAGATGAAATTACTCGGAGGTTCTGTCAGGGTAATTAACATACCCGAAAATATGTACAGGCTGTTTGCTCTTTCCGGGCTTGAGGGATTGGGGGTGCTGAGATGAATTTAATAAACGAAATGAGCCTTAGCTTTCCGTCAAAAAGCAGTAACGAGGCTTTTGCCCGAAGTGCGGTTTCTGCATTCGTCATCGGTCTTGATCCAACCGTTGCCGAACTTTCAGACATAAAAACCGCAGTTTCCGAGGCTGTAACAAATTGCATTGTGCATGGCTACCGCAGAGAAAGCGGAACTGTCTACATAAACGGAAAAATTTACGAAAACAACAAAGTAGTAATAAAAATTCGTGACAAAGGCTGCGGCATTGCAGACATTGAAAAGGCAATGGAACCGCTCTTTACCACCGCTCCCGAAGAAGACAGAGCAGGTCTTGGCTTTGCGGTTATGCAGAGCTTTTGCGACAAAGTAAAAGTCAAATCCACTGTCGGCAAAGGCACTGCCGTTACACTTGAAAAAGTCATTTCATCGGGCAGATTCCTTTCAAGAGGTCGTTAATCGGTATGTCGGAAAGCCGTGGTGATATTATCGGGGATAAAAACTCTCTCGCACAAAAGCATATGGGACTTGTCCATTCCTGCTGTAAGCATTTTACAGGCAAAGGAGTGGAATATGAAGAACTGTTTTCGGCAGGTTGTTTGGGACTTGCAAAAGCCGTAGAGCGTTTTGACGAAAGCCGTGGACTAAAATTCTCTACCTATGCCGTACCGGTTATATTGGGAGAAATCAAGCGTATATTTCGTGACGGAGGTTCTGTACGGGTTAGTCGCACTCTTAAGGAACTTTCAATGAAAATTTGCAGACTTAATACCGAGTACGAAAAAAACAACGGCAGAGAAATGAGCGTTACCGAGCTTTCGCAGGCTTTGAATGTAAGTGAAGATAAGATTTGCGAGGCGCTTTCTGCCGGCTCTTCTCCCCTATCCCTTAATGCCGATTATGATGATGAGGGAAATTCCCGAATAGACATACCCGTAAGCGATTCGCAAGAAGGAATCACCGAACGGTTGAGCCTTAATGATGCAATTGCCGAACTTGATGAGCGTGACAGACAGATTATACATCTGCGCTATTTTCAGAATAAAACCCAATCACAAACCGCCGACTGCCTTGCAATGACGCAGGTGCAGATCAGCCGCAGAGAACGCAAAATTCTTGCCCTCATACGAGAAAAAATGAGCGTTTAGCTCTGCAACTGTCTTGTAAATTGTAAAAATCCCGATAAGGTGAATTTTTTGCCTTATCGGGATTTTATAATGTTTATTCTATGTAATTATTTGATGTTCTTTCCTTTGAATATATTATTTCTCCGTATATTGCAGGAACTATTGCGCTTAACAATACTATAATAATTGATATAAAGAACAATACATTACTTATATTTATTATGAATAACGAAATTATGCCTAATATTATTACTGCAATTCCACACATCACTCCAAAATAAGCTGCAAAGCGATGTACTTTTTTCCAAACGGATTTACTGCTCAATGTGGAGTTTGTTCGTATGCCAAGCAAAGAATTTTGCTTTATTTTAGGCATTAAATTGAATAAATAAACAAACATACAGCCCATAAAAATACAAATTAACGGTAAAAACAGATTATCTATATTTACTTTATTTTGCAATACCAGTGCAATCAGCATCCAAAAAAATAAAAACAAAAAAGCAAAAATTGATACTATACATCTTACGGCATATTTTCGGTACGACTTATAGTTTTCATCATTTTCTTTAACCTTTGCGTAAATCGCATATATAACTGAAAACAATACAAGAATACTCGGAATAAATAAAAGCATCCATTTTGATGAATAGGCATCTGCAATCCCATTAACATTATAATGTGAGGGCAACTCTTCATTTGGATTAAAAGCAATAAAAACACCTGTTACAGCAATATTAATCAATGATATAATTAACAAAATATATTTTTTCATATTATTTATCCTCTCTGCCTGTTAAATCGGACAACATTTTTAACATATCTTCCAATACGCTTGTTTTCAACGAATAAATTACATTTTGACCTATTTTTTCTGAATCCACAAGGTCAGCTTGCTTTAAAATACTGAGATGATTACTTATAGATGGTTTGGTCATATTAAATTCAGCGGCAATCTCCCCTGCGTTAAGGCTTTTATTTTTAAGCAATTCAAGAATTTTTCGCCTTGTAGGGTCAGCCAAAGCTTTCCATACATCTCCCATAAAAATCGCCCCTTTTATGTATTAGTTAATTAGTTAATTATCTAATTAACTAATACTATTATATCAATTTATTCGTATTTGTCAACAGATATTTATAAGCATACAAAAAGAGCAGTCCAAAATGAACTGCTCATGGTTTTTAGTTTAATGCGGATATTTTTCAAGCAAGTCCTGTAAATCGTACGGTGTCGCCTGATATACATAATAGTTAAGCCAATTTGTAAAAAGCAATGTTGCGTTACTTCTCCACACCATTGGCGGTGTGAGCGACGCATCGTCATTCGGAAAGTAATTGTACGGAACTTTCGGATTGATTCCCTTGTTCTCATCACGAAAATACTCGCTTGCAAGGGTATCTCTGTCATACTCGGCGTGTCCCATTACAAATACCTGTCTGCCGGATTTATTGGTAACTATAGCCACTCCCGCAAGCTCTGACACTGCAAGGATTTCAAGTGCGCTGTTTCTGCGTATATCATCTTCCCTTACTCCCGTATATCTTGAATGAGGAATACAGAAAGTATCGTCAAAGCCACGCATAAGCGGATGATGCGGGTCTAAAATCGTATGATTATAAATACCGCTTAACTTTTCCTTAAGTTTATGCTTTTGGATACCGTAATGATAATACAAACCCGCCTGCGCACCCCAACAAATGTGGAGTGTGGAATAAACATTGTGCTTTGACCATTCCATAATCTTGCAAAGCTCTTCCCAATAGTCAACATCTTCAAACTCAAGCTGTTCAACCGGTGCGCCTGTAATTATCATACCGTCAAAGGTTTCATCCTTTATTTGGTCAAAGGTTTTATAAAAAGTAGTCAGGTGATGAGGTGAGGTGTTTTTTGAAGTGTGTGATGCCATCTGCAAAAGCTCAATGTCAACCTGTAGAGGACTGTTGCCCAAAAGCCTTAAAAGCTGGGTTTCCGTGGTAATTTTTGTTGGCATCAGATTTAAAATAATGATTTTCAGCGGACGAATGTCCTGCTTTATCGCTATTTCATTTGGCATAACAAAAATATTCTCAGACTCAAGTACCTTTATTGCCGGCAAATTGCTCTGAACCTTAATCGGCATAGCCTCAGCACCTCCTTATACATTTCAAATATAAAATCAATTAATACTGCTTGCCCCAATAAACCTGGTGCTTAGCAGGTTTGCCGCAGCATACACAAACATCGCTTATGTGCTCCTCGACAAAAGGAATACAACGGCTCTTAACACCGCCTGTAGCGTCCTTGAGTTTATCTTCACAAGCGCTGTCGCCGCACCACATAGCCTTAATAAATCCCGGGTGATTCTTGGCGGTATCAACAAATTCGTCAAAGTTTGTTGCTGTAAATGTTTTTTCTTCTGTATTCTTGCGTGCTCTTTCGTACATATCGTTGTGAATTGTATCAAGAAGCTCTGCAATATAATCGGAAAGTCCCTCAAGCGGTACAAAATACTTCTCACGGGTATCTCTTCTTACAACTACACACTGACCCTTTTCTATATCCTTAGGGCCAATCTCAACTCTTACAGGCACGCCTTTCATCTCATACTCAGCAAACTTCCAGCCCGGTGCATGGTCGCTGTCGTCAAGTTTAGTTCTGAAACGCTTTGTAAGCTCTGCCTTAAGTTCGTAAGCCTTGTCAAGTACGCCCTCCTTATGCTGTGCAACAGGAATAATTACAACCTGTACAGGTGAAATTCTCGGCGGGAGCACAAGACCGTCATCATCGCCGTGAACCATAATGATAGCGCCAATCATTCTTGTTGACACACCCCATGATGTCTGGTGCGGATAATGCTGTTTATTGTCTTTGCCTGTAAATGTAATGCCAAAGCTCTTTGCAAAGCCATCACCAAAGTAGTGTGATGTACCGCCTTGGAGAGCAACACCGTTGTGCATCATCGGCTCAATTGTATAGGTTTCTTCTGCACCGGCAAACTTTTCTTTCTCTGTCTTTCTGCCGATTACAGCCGGAATAGCAAGAATTTCTTTATAGAATGACTCGTAAACATGGAGCATACGGAGTGTTTCTTCCTTTGCCTCTTCTGCCGTTGCATGCATTGTGTGACCTTCCTGCCAAAGGAATTCGGAAGTTCTGAGGAAAGGACGGGTTGTTTTTTCCCATCTTACAACACTGCACCACTGATTGTAGAGTTTTGGAAGATCTCTGTATGTGTTGATAATTTTCTGATAATGTTCGCAGAAAAGAGTTTCCGAAGTAGGGCGAACACAAAGGCGCTCATTAAGTTTTTCACTGCCGCCTATAGTTACCCATGCACATTCAGGTGCAAAACCCTCTACATGATCCTTTTCTTTCTGTAAAAGGCTTTCAGGGATAAACATAGGCATATACACATTTTCGTGACCTGTTTCTTTAAATCTTCTGTCAAGGTCAGCCTGTATATTCTCCCAAATAGCATAACCGTAAGGACGGATAACCATACATCCCTTAACGCCTGAATAATCAACAAGCTCGGCTTTTTTTACAATGTCAGTGTACCATTTAGCAAAGTCTTCATCTCTGCTTGTAATAGCTTCAACCATTTTTTTGTTGTCTGCCATTTTCATTCCTCCAACTTAAGAAATATTCGTGTATTATAACATTTCTATTATACTATAATTAATTTTTTTTGCAAGTACCGACATTATTTTTATTATAAAAAGTAAAAGAGGTCAGACAAACCGCCTGACCTCAAGTTTTTAATTCAATTATGCATTTGCCTCAATGTAAGAAACAAGTGAACCAACAGTCTTGATGTTCTCAATCTCATCATCGGGAACTTCTACACCGAACTCGTCTTCAATTGACATAAGTAAATCTACTACATCAAGTGAATCAGCGCCGAGATCTTCCTGTAAATCTGTATCAGCTGTTACCTTATCTTCTTCAACATCGAACTGCTCAGCAAGAATTGCCTTAACTTTTTCCAATACCATTGGAATTCCTCCCATAATAAAAAAATATTTAATGTATCCATTGTAATTATGGACAAAAGTACATATTTTATGCTACAATGGAATAAGCAATCGAGTAATCGGTTTGCTTCTTAGATTATATTATTGTTTATTTATTCTTTTGTCAATAGAATTTTAAAATTTTTCTATTTTTACCAAAAATTTTTTTAGGGGGTATATTTTTATGAGTACTAAAAAATACGCAGTAATAGGTCATCCTATCGGACATACTATGTCACCTTTTATACATACAAAATTGTTTGAGCTTGCAGGAATCGACGCCGTTTATACAAAACTTGATGTTGCTCCGGAAAGTCTCGGATATGAATACGACCACATTTTATCTAAATTGAGCGGCTATAACATTACAATTCCTCACAAGCAGAATATTATTCAGTATCTTGATGAAATTGATGAAAAAGCAAATATGTACGGCAGTGTAAACACTGTTGACAACAGAGATTACACAGCAAAAGGCTACACCACAGATCCCGACGGATTTTTAAAGGCTCTTGATGCGGCAAAAATCAAATTAAACGGCAGAGTTGTAATTTTAGGCTGCGGCGGCGTTGCAAGAACAATGGCTTATGAGGTTGTTCTCAAAAACATTCCCGTTCTTTTTGCAGTAAGAACGGAAGATGTCGAAATTGCAAAGAAACTTTGCGAAGAAATTAAAAGCACTGTTATCGGTTCTCAACCGTCATACTGTCTTATCGGTGAGCTTAACGGCGACATTGATGTACTTATCAACGCAACTCCTATAGGAATGTTCCCTAATGTTGAAAATCAGCCCGTAAGCGATGAAGTTATCGCAAAGTGCAAAAATGTTTTTGACGCAGTATATAATCCGCTCGAAACCGTACTTATCCAAAAAGCAAAAGCTAACGGTTCAAACGCTGTCGGCGGTATGTCAATGCTTGTATGGCAGGCTGTTGTTTCACACGAAATATGGGACGGCTCCGTTTATGACCCCGCCGAAATCGAAAAGATATGCATTGCAGCGTCTGACGAGTTAAAGAACAGATAATTTTGGAGGATTTTAAGTGAATAATATAGTTTTATGTGGCTTTATGGGTTGCGGAAAAACAACCGTCGGCAGAAATCTTGCCCGTAAGTCAGGCAGAAAGTTCGTTGATATGGACTCTTACATTGAAGAAAAGGCAGGAATGAAAGTATCCGAAATCTTTGAAAAATACGGTGAAAACCGTTTCAGAGATATGGAGCACGAGGCTTGTTTGGAGCTTGCAGATACAAAAGGACTTGTAATTGCCTCCGGCGGAGGTGCTTTTACTTTCCAAAGAAATATTGACGCTTTCAGAGGAAAGGACAAAATAGTTCTGCTCGATGTTCCGCTTGACATTATAAAACAAAGACTTAAAAACGATACAACAAGACCGCTTTTACAGCGTCCCGACAAGGATGAAGCAATGCGTCAGCTTTATGAAAAGCGACTTCCGATATATCTTTCTGCCGCTGACATAACGGTGAGCGGCAAAAGCACTCCGCTCAAAACAGCATATGCAATTCTTAACGCTATTGATACGCAAGAAAAATAATTACGCATATTACAGGGTTGACTGTAACACTTTAAAGTGGTAAAATATGTATAAATTATTTAAATGGGAATGAAAGGATAGTTTTAAAAATGATTATTGTATTAAAACCGTCAGCCTCACCCGAGCAGATTACGAATTTTACAAATATGCTCAAAGAGGAATACAATGTAAAAGTAAATAAATGGGAAGGTGTGCATTCAACAGTTCTCGGACTTATCGGCGACACTACTAAAATTGATATGGACTACATTGACGCTCAAGACATTGTAGAAAATGTTAAGAGAGTTCAGGAACCGTACAAAAAGGCTAACAGAAAGTTCCACCCGGACGATACAAAAATCAAAATCAATGATGATATAACAATCGGCGGCGGCAGTCTGCACATTATGGCAGGTCCATGCTCGGTTGAAAGCGAAACTCAAATTGTCGATATTGCAAAGAGCGTAAAGGCATCGGGCGCAACATTCTTAAGAGGCGGCGCATTCAAGCCGAGAACCTCACCGTACGCTTTCCAGGGCTTAAAAGCAGAAGGTCTTGACCTCTTAAAGATTGCAAGAAAAGAAACAGGACTTCCTATTGTTACCGAAATTATGAGAGCATCTCACATTGATATGTTTGAGAATGTTGACATTATTCAGGTTGGCGCAAGAAATATGCAGAACTTTGAGCTTTTAAAAGAACTCGGCAAGATTGATAAACCTATTCTTTTAAAGAGAGGTCTTTCCGCTACCATTGAAGAATGGCTTATGAGCGCCGAGTACATTATGGCAGGCGGTAACGACAAGGTTATTCTTTGTGAGAGAGGCATAAGAACATACGAAACATTTACAAGAAATACACTTGATATTTCCGCAATTCCTGTTGTAAAGGCTCTTTCACATCTTCCTGTAATCGTTGATCCAAGCCACGCAGCAGGCAAGTCATGGCTTGTTGAGCCGCTTGCAATGGCGGCAGTTGCCGCAGGCGCAGACGGTCTTATCATTGAGGTTCATAATGACCCGCCGCACGCTCTTTCGGACGGTGCGCAGTCACTCACACCCGAACAGTTTGATAAGGTTGCAAAGAAAGTATTTGCACTCAAAAGCTCAATTGACAAAATCAACAGCAAATAATTTTATTTTATATATTTATTCGGAGGCACTGAAAAATGAACATTGCCGTTATCGGTCTTGGTATTATAGGCGGCAGCTTTTGCAAGGCTATAAAAAAATATACCGACAACTTTGTAATCGGTATTAACAGAACGCAGGCAACAGCAGAAAAGGCACTTGAGGCGGGCGCAATCGACAAAATCGGTACTCCCGAAAGCCTCGGCGAATGTGATATTATAATTTTGGCACTTTATCCGCAGGCTGCGGTAGATTTCATAGAAAAATACGGCAGCTATATAAAAAGCGGCGCTATTGTAACCGACAGTTCGGGAATCAAGCGAGCAATTTGCCCAAGTCTTTCTGCTCTTTCAAAAAAATACGGCTTTGTATTCATCGGCAGTCACCCAATGGCAGGCAAAGAAACCAACGGATTTGATGTTTCGGAGGCTGACCTGTATAAGAACGCAAGCTACATAATTACTCCGTGCGGAGCACCTGAGGATAAAATTGAAATTCTTGCCAATCTTGCAAGAAAAATCGGTTTTGGCACAGTTAAAATTACCACTCCCGAAGAACACGACAGAATGATTGCATTCACCTCACAGCTCCCCCATGTGTTGGCTTGTTCTTATGTAATGAGTCCGTGCTGTCCAAATCATAAGGGATTTTCAGCCGGCAGTTATCGTGATGTGTCACGAGTTGCAAATATCAATTCACAACTTTGGAGCGAACTTTTCCTTGAGAATCGTGAACCGCTTATTACCGAGCTTGACATACTCATTGACAATATTACAAAAATTAAAGACGCAATCAAAGCAGAAGACAGAGAAACTCTTGCCGAATTATTGGAGCAGGGACACAAGGTAAAAACTGCTCTCGGCGAATAGAATTGAGGTGCATTATGAGAACAGTCAGAGTAGATACGGGCAAGCCGTATGATATTTGCATTGAAAGAGGAATACTTGACAAATGCGGCGAATACGCAAAGGCTCTTTCAAAGGCAGAAAAGGTTACTATAATTTCAGACAGCAATGTTGCTCCGCTTTATATGGACAGAGTGAAAAATTCTCTTGAAAAAGAGGGATTTAAAGTTGCAACACATATTTTTAAAGCAGGTGAAGAGCAAAAGCACCTCGGCTCTATTGCGGAAATGTACAACACACTTGCGGAATTTTCTATGACAAGAAAAGATATTGTTGTAGCTCTCGGCGGCGGTGTTGTGGGCGATATGGCAGGCTTTGCCGCTGCAAGCTATCTGCGTGGAATTGATTTCATTCAGATTCCTACCTCTCTCCTTTCACAGGTTGATTCATCTGTAGGCGGAAAAACAGGCGTTGATTTACCGCAGGGCAAAAACCTTGTCGGCGCATTTCATCAGCCTATTGCCGTATTGATTGACCCCGACACGCTCAAAACCCTTACCGATGATTATATTTGCGACGGTATGGGTGAAGTTATAAAATACGGCTGCATTAAAGACGAAAAACTCTTTGAAAATCTTGAAAATCAAAATGCACTTGAGCATATTGAAGATATTATCGAAATCTGCGTTTCAATAAAGCGTGATGTTGTAAACCGTGACGAAAAAGAGGCAGGCGAAAGAAAGCTCTTAAACTTCGGTCACACTCTCGGACACGCTATTGAAAAAATCTATAACTTTAAAGGCATAAGCCACGGAATGGCTGTCGCAATCGGTATGGTGCTTATTACAAAAGCAAGTGAAAAACACGGAATTACCGAAAAAGGCACAGCCGACAAAATTTGTGCGCTTTGCAAAAAATACGGTCTGCCGACTACAGATAAATCTACCTTTGAGCAGATGGCACAGGCTGCAAAAGGCGATAAAAAGACAGCAGGCAGCTCAATTGACCTTGTACTTTTAACAAAAATAGGCGACAGCTTTACAAAGAAAGTTGAACTTGCCAATCTCTGCGACTTTATCACAACCTGATTGGAGGATACATATGTCTGATGTAAAATTCAGCCCGTTTGTTCCAAACGGAACTGTAAATGTACCGCCGTCAAAGAGTGATGTTCACAGAGCCATAATCTGCGCAGCCATGGCAAACGGAGTAAGCAGAATTTCTCCCGTTGCCCTTTCAAACGATATTAAGGCAACTATCGGCTGTATTAAAGCACTTGGCGCTGACGCTGTACTTGAAAACAATGTTCTCACAGTTGACGGCACAAATATGTATAAAAACAAAACCGCTTTGCTTGATTGCGGAGAAAGCGGCAGTACATTAAGATTTTTTATTCCGATTGCCGCTGTCGGCAATATTAACGCAACATTTGTGGGCAAAGGCAAACTTCCGCAGCGCCCTATCGGAATATTTACAGAGGCTTTGCCAAAGGCGGGTACCGTCTGCAAAACCGAGGGAGGACTTCCCCTTGAAATCAAAGGTCAGCTGAAAAGCGGAATTTTTGAAATTCCCGGCAATGTAAGCTCACAGTTCATCACAGGACTTTTGCTTGCTCTGCCGATTCTTGAGGGTGACAGCGAAATTGTACTCACTTCCCCGCTTGAAAGCGTTGGTTACATTGCAATGACTATCCGCACAATGAAACAATTTGGTGTGAATATTCAAGCCACAGAAAAAGGCTGGCATATTAAAGGCGGTCAATCATATAAGACTTGCGACTATACAACAGACGGTGACTGGTCACAGGCGGCTTTCTTTATGGTGCTCGGCGCTGTCAGCGGTAAAGTAACCGTAAAGGGAGTTGCAAAGGATTCCACGCAGGGCGACAAGAAATGCGCTGAAATTCTTACCCGATTCGGCGCTAAAGTTACTCAGCTTGACAACGAAGTAACTGTTGAAAAAGGGGAATTAAAGGCAATCACCATTGACGCATCTCAAATTCCCGACCTTGTTCCCGTACTTTCGGTATGTGCGGCATTTGCAGAGGGCACGACAAAGATTATCAATGCCGAAAGATTAAGAATAAAAGAATGTGACCGACTGAAAGCCACCGCCGAATTGCTGAATAATCTCGGCGGCAAAGTAAAGGAACTTTCGGACGGACTTGAAATCACAGGGGTTTCTTCTCTTAAAGGAGGAAATGTAAACGGCTACAACGATCACAGAATCGTTATGTCTGCCGCTGTTTGCGCCGCAAGAAGTGATGAAGATATAACCGCCACTTTTGCAATGAGCATTAACAAAAGCTACCCCGATTTTTATATAGACTACAACAGCATAGGAGGAAAGGCAAATGTCCTCGACCTACGGTGAAAAAATAAAAATTTCTGTCTTTGGCGAGAGCCACGGCAACGGTATAGGAGTTGTAATCGACGGACTTCCTGCCGGCGTAAAAATTGATATGGACAAAGTGCTTGTTCAGATGTCAAGACGAGCTCCCGGCAAAGACAAAACCGCAACCCCACGCAAAGAAAGCGACCTGCCAAAGGTACTTTCCGGTATGCTTGGAGATACTCTTACAGGCGCACCGTTATGTGCGGTAATTGAAAATACAAACACAAAAAGCGGCGACTACGGCAATCTTCTCAATTGTCCTCGTCCGGGTCACAGCGACTACACGGCTTATGTTAAATATAACGCAAGCAACGATATTCGCGGCGGCGGTCATTTTTCGGGCAGACTTACCGCTCCTATAGTTTTTGCGGGTGCAATCTGCCGTCAGATTCTTGAAGAAAAAGGTATTAAAATTGCCGCTCATATTGCAAGCATCGGCAATGTAAACGACAAATCTTTTAACCCTGTTTCTATTGACGACAAACTTATAAATAAATTAAACAACAGCTCTTTTGCACTTATTGACGATTCGGTCGAAGAAAAAATGCGTGCAGAAGTTGAATCGGCAAGACTTGCTCAGGACAGTATCGGCGGTACAATCGAATGTGCCGTAAGCGGAATTGAGGCAGGCATAGGCGAGCCGATGTTTGAGGGTGTTGAGGGTGTAATCGCAAAAGCTGTTTTCGGTGTGCCTGCAATAAAGGGCATTGAATTCGGCAAAGGCTTTGAACTCTCTAAAATGCGTGGCTCACAGTCCAATGATCCTTTTGAATACAAAGACGACAAAGTTGTAACAAAAACCAACAACTGCGGCGGTATCCTCGGCGGTATCACAAACGGTATGCCTGTTATATTCAGAGCAGGAGTAAAGCCTACTCCGTCTATTTCTAAAGAACAGGACACAGTCGATTTGCAGAAAAAAGAAAATGCAAAACTTGTTATAAACGGCAGACACGACCCGTGTATTGTACCGAGAGCCGTGCCTGTTATTGAGGCTGTCACAGCCGTTGCTATATTAAATCTTTTATAATAAGGATGAATAAAATGAGAAATCTTTCAGAAATCAGAACTGAAATTGACAGTATAGATGAACAGATTATTGAACTTTTCAAAAAGAGAATGGATTGTGCCAAAGAGGTAGGTAATTACAAAAAAGCCAACAATATTCCTGTTCTGAATCAGGCAAGAGAAAACGAAATTCTTGACGCTATCGAAGAGCGTGGCGGCGAGTACGGTTCATACGCAAGACTGCTTTACTCAAATATTATGGAGCTTTCAAGAGCTTTACAACATAATATTGTCGGCAGTGGTGCAGATATAAAAGAGGTTATCAGCAATGTTGAAACCGAGATACCGAAAACCAATGTTAAAGTCGGTTATCAGGGCATTAAAGGAGCTAACGGTCACGAGGCAACAATACGCCTGTTCCCCGATGCGGAGGCACATTGCTATAAGTCTTTCGGTGATGTTTTTGACGCAGTTGATAAAGGAGAAATTACATTCGGCGTACTTCCTGTTGAAAACTCAAACGCAGGCTCGGTTTCTGCCGTATATGACCTAATACTTAAGCACCGTTTTTACATTGTCGGCGCACTTGATTTGCCTATTGATTACTGTCTTGGCGGTTTAAAACAGGCAGAGTTTTCGGATATTGAAAAGGTATGGTCGCATCCGCAGTCACTTTCACAGTGTGCAGACTACATTGCAAAAAATAATTTTGACTCTACACCATGTTCAAATACAGCAATTGCCGCTCGTGATGTGGCAAAGGAAAAGCGCCTTAATGTTGCAGCTATCTGCTCATACAAGGCGGCAGAGGAATACGGTTTAAAAGTGCTTGACAATCATTTGCAGGATAACGATAAAAACACAACAAGATTTATTGTTATTTCCAAAAAGCTGTTCATCACACCCGATTCAAACAAAATCAGCCTTTGTTTCTCACTTCCTCATGTTACAGGTTCGCTTTACGGCTTACTTTGCAGATTTAATTCTCTCGGTCTTAACCTTACTAAAATTGAATCTCGCCCACGCCCAAGCAGTGACGAAGGGTTTGAATACCTGTTTTACCTTGATTTTTCAGGCAATGTAAGCAGTAAAGAGGTTACAGACCTTATAGCACAGTTAAGTGCGGAAATGCCTGAATTCAGCTTTTTGGGAAACTATTGCGAATATTCAAAATGATTATAAATATATTTTTAGCTTTTGTATATTAATCGACAGAATGTTTTGATTATGTGCAAAACGCTCAAAATTTATTGACAAATTTTGCAAATTAAGTATTGCATTGCATAAAATTTATGATATAATATGCTTATTAAAGTGATAAGTCATTTTAATAAGCATTTTTATTTTGAATAATTATTGGACAAAAATAAAAACATAATTGATGAGGTGTTTAATATGGATGATAATAAAAAATTAATTTGCGCCGCAGCCGGTGCACTTGGCGCACTTGTAGCAGTATCAGCTACCGTGTTTGCTATAAAACAGCACAAGAAAAAACAAAACGCAATGCTCCTTGAAGAGCTTGACCTGTGTCTTGACGGTGATGATATTGCGGAACTTGCAAATGAAGCCGAAGAAACAAAAGCTCCCGAAACCACAGAAGAACCAAAAGCAGAAGAACCAAAAGCTGAAGAACCCACAGAATCCGCACCTGTCGCAGAGGAAAAGGTTGAAGAGAAAGCAGAAGAAAAAACAGAAGAAACTGTTACAGAAAAAACTGCCGAATCAACCGAAAAGCCGGTACAGTGCGAAAATACAGAAGAATAATTGTTAAAACTTAAGTGCCTTGCCATATGCAGGGCACTTTTTTTGTCAAAATTTTCAATAAATTATGGTTTAACTCACAGTTTAGCCAGTCAATTATAAAAGTTTGGTCAACCTTTTTAAAGGTTGTGGGTGT
>ULRE01006667.1_pt1 | contig 28095 bp, 21 predicted proteins | sample 1955141 | NCBI WGS metagenome assembly ULRE01 (sample SAMEA4835674, study PRJEB28245) | human gut metagenome | biome: gut microbiome; material: fecal sample | place: Denmark | collected 2008
TCGACGTTTTCCGGCAGCGGGATCACCCATTGCCAGTCGGCGCGCAGCTTATCGGCGAAGCCGCCGCGGTTGATGATGGTGGGCACCGAGCCTTCCAGACAGTTCACGTGGTTGCCGCTGATACAGGCGTCGCAGTGGCCGCAGCTGCGCGCCGTCCAGCCAATACCGACCTTCTGGCCAACCTTCAGCCCTTTATCCTGCGCCGCGCTGCCCAGCGCCGCCACCCGGCCTATCACCTCGTGACCGGCCACCAGCGGATAGCTCGACATGCCCCATTCGTTGTCGATCATCGACAGGTCGGAGTGGCAGATCCCGCAGTACTCCACCTGCACTTCGACATCTTCCGGCTTAAGGTCGCCGGCATCGTACTCCCACAGCGACAGATCGGCGCCCGCTTCTTTGGCGGCGTAACTTTTAATAGTGCTCATGACAGTTTCCTTGGGTTTGGCGTAGTTAAGAAGGAAGTGTAGAGCATGGGGCGAGGGGACGCTTGGCAGAAGGAGGGGGGATGGGGGTTATAGAGGAGGGCAAAATGTACCCTGAAGAGGCTAACACACTGAGCCGATGAAAAATTCATCACTTGGTGGCAGGTGAATGCAACGTTGCTTGCATGGCAGCGTGCGACAGGTATAATCCAGAACGTTTTCCGTATCCTTTCCGTGCCGGAGTGGCGAAATCGGTAGACGCAGTTGATTCAAAATCAACCGTAGAAATACGTGCCGGTTCGAGTCCGGCCTTCGGCACCAAAAGTATATAAATAGACGTCAATCGACGTCTTTTTTTATGCCCGAAATCCGCACCACACAAGGCCTTACCCGCTTTTCCCCTCAACTGAAGTCAACCTAACTCAACCCACATCAACAAGCTTGTGAGTATACTAATAAGTATATTTGTTGATTCGATATTGCTTGTATACTCACGATATACCAATGGAAGGAGGACCATTATGGCCCTAACGGATACTAAAGTTCGTTCTGCGAAACCTGAGGAGAAAGAGTATTCACTTGTTGACGGCGACGGCATGTCCTTACTTGTAAAACCTAACGGCTCAAAGTATTGGCGATTTCGTTTCCGTTTTGGCGGTAAACAACATTTGATAGCGTTCGGTGTCTATCCTGAAATTTCGTTAGCTAATGCCAGACACAAGAGAGAAGAGGCCAGAAAGCTGGTTGCTGCTGGCATTGATCCTCGTGAGCATAAGCGTGCTTTAAAAGAAGAGCAGGCGAAAGAGATTATTACTTTCGAGAAGGTTGCCAGAGAGTGGCTTGCGACTAACCAAAAATGGTCAGAAGATCATGCTAATCGCGTGAAAAAGAGCCTAGAGGACAATATCTTCACGGCCATTGGTACTCGCAACATTGCTGAATTGGGTACTCGTGATTTACTGGCACCAATTAAAGCGGTGGAAGTGTCTGGACGTCTTGAGGTGGCTTCTCGTCTCCAACAGCGCACCACGGCCATCATGCGTTATGCAGTACAAAGCGGGCTGATTAATTACAACCCAGCGCAGGAGATGGCTGGAGCTGTCGCCTCTGGCAATCGACAACATCGTCCGGCGCTGGAATTAAAGCGTATCCCTGAGTTACTCGAGAAAATAGACGGTTATACTGGCAGGCCGCTAACCCGCTGGGCAACGGAACTTACTCTGCTTATCTTTATTCGCTCCAGTGAGCTGCGTTTTGCTCGCTGGTCAGAGATCGATTTTGAAACGTCAATGTGGACCATCCCGCCCGAGCGAGAGCCTATTCCCGGCGTGAAACATTCTCAGCGAGGATCAAAGATGCGTACACCTCATCTGGTGCCGCTATCGAAGCAGGCGCTGGCGATCCTGAAGCAGATAAAACAGTTCTGTGGTGAACATGAGCTGATTTTTATTGGCGATCACGATCCGCGTAAACCCATGAGCGAGAACACGGTAAACAGTGCGCTACGGGTGATGGGCTATGACACTAAAGTTGAGGTTTGCGGCCACGGCTTCCGTACAATGGCTTGTAGTTCGTTAATTGAGTCAGGGCTATGGTCGAAGGATGCGGTGGAACGCCAGATGAGCCATATGGAACGTAATTCGGTACGCGCAGCATATATCCATAAAGCGGAACATCTGGATGAACGCAAATTGATGCTGCAATGGTGGGCAAACTTCCTGGATGCAAATCGGGAGAAGAGTATTAGTCCTTTTGATTTTGCGAAAATTAATAATCCCATGCTGACCAGATAACACATGACGCTATATGTTGGCCCCTTAACCCCGTAGATTCAACATGAGTGATTACATAAAGAAGGCATCCGTACTTTAACGTTCGGGTGCCTTTTTGCTTTTTAACAACCGAAAATCAGGAGATTTTATCAATGGTTACAATGTGTCCAAAATGTGGTTCTGAACACGTTAGCGAACGTAACATTGGGAGGAAGGCTGGAGGTATTGCTGGAGGTGTGGCTGGAGCCCTTAGTGGAGCAAGCTCGGGGGCTGCGATTGGCTCTGTTGTGCCAGTTCTGGGGACTGCAACCGGGGCAGTTATTGGTGCTGTGCTGGGGAGGTTTGTGGCTGGCGCAACTGCGGGAGCGGTTACCGGCTCAGCCCTTGATGGACTCCTGTTTGACAGATATGAGTGTGGCGATTGTGGTCATACCTTTGACTAGAAGGTTATGAAAAATGTCATATCCTTATGTTTTTAATAAATAAAAAAATCTCACTACTTGCCCCATCAATTTTAATACGCCACATCCGCCGCATAAACTGATCTATAAAAACGATCGATATCACCAAAATGATAGTCATTGACTATTAAATGTATTTAATTGATCGTTTTTATCAATAGATTCTGCAGATCAATTATTGAAATTCGATCGGTAATAACAATTTTACCTGCACTCATAACCTCCCTATCTTAGAAAGGATTTGATTAGAATCAGGCCAGGATTCTCATCGGGTGACAATAAGGAGATGCACCATGCGCCTATAGCAAGGATGTTTCAATGCGGCAGGTATAAGTCTGCCCATCCATTCAACATGTTTACCGGACAAAGTGACGGCATTAAACCACCACTTCAATGATTTATTGTTATTTTTCAAGGAGCCAACGATGGCATTTATTCTTTTACTTTTGTGGATCGGAGCATCGATAGTTATTGGTAAATTGGCTCAGGCCAGTGGCCGTTCGTTCTTCATATGGTTTGTTATCAGTATGCTTATAGACCCCATATTTGGCGCTATTCTTTTTGCTGTAGTCGTGAGGTCAAAATGAAACCAGAAAGAATTAAGAGGCTTTTTAAAGCCTATCTTGGTATTGGCTTTTTATTCATGTTGCTTGTTTTTATAGGGATTGTTGTTTTGTTATGTTTATAAGGGAAATGATTACGTATTTTAATAATTCTTTTATATCTACCGCCATACTCACCTCCTGTTCAACACTCTTGAAATATATCAGTTTAACGTTCTATGTAATGTCTTGGCTATTATGTAAAGATAAGGAATTATCATGATAAACTATTATGAATATCTTGAACTGGATATGAATGCCAGCGTTGATGAATTAAACGATGCGATACAAAAAGTAAGTAAACGTGATGATGCAGATTTAAAATTCATCCGTGAAATGAAATCCATTTTGTTAAACGATGAAGCCAGGGTATTGTATAATAATAAATTGATTTCTTTTATTGTTGGCGATAGAAAAAAGTCTGATTTGGTAAGCGCTGAAAATATCCGTAAATTATTAAATATAGATAATTCGTCGCTACATGACAAATATATCTGGATTGCAACGGGATTGTTTGTTGTCGGCGTTTTATCCGCATGTTTGTTTAGTTTAGCTGTCAACTATACGGTTAATCTGTTCGTTATGATTGCCCTGGTTATTTTGTTCTATATGGACTGGAAGCTACTGGATAAACATGGTAAGGCAAGCTTTTCAAAATGGTGGATTCTTTTTTCGCCAGTTTATATTGCTAAACGTTGTAAAGCCGTTGGTCAGGGAAAAATGCTGTTGCTGGTCTGGCTTGGGATCTGGGTTGTATATGGCATCGGGAACTTTGCGTTCAACGGTAGCAAAGCGATGCTGGAACGTACAGCATGTGAGGTGGTAACGGATATCTATCATAAACAGTTACGTCAATACTCACAGCAATGTGAGAACGTAACGTTAACTGAAAGTGAAGGGAAACAGCACTATGGATTTGCTCAACTTAGTGATGGTACAACTAAAGATATTACCGTGACAGAACAATCAGATGGTAAGATTGTTGTATATATTGAATAGGCATTTTTGAGGTAAAGCACTTACCTTTGGGGTAAGTGCTTTTTATTATTTATTATTTATTTTTAGAGGAAGTTTGTATGAGGTTTTTAAATGGAATTAAATATGTGACTGCTCTGGGAGTAATTACTATCTCCTGTTCAGTAATGGCATCACCTTATGGAGATTCAGATGTCTTGTTCGGGTGTGTCATAAAAGGTAAAACCACTAAAGAGGTGGCTGTGTTAAGGAATAATAATGAGGTCACTTATTTATTCGGTAAATCGGACATTAACGGAGGTGGTGGAGTTATTCCTGAAATCACTTTGGTAAAAAATGTGAGCCAGTTAAGTCAGACCTGGAATTACAGTAGGACTGAGGGTGTGTCGATACATACATTGAACATACCAGAAAACGAGTATACTTACTCTGTTTCTTATATAGATGATGGAAAAAATACTGATGGGGAAATAACTGTTTTAAAACAGGGAAAAGAAATCAGTACGATAAAATGCGATGATGTCTGGGAACAACATCTGGGTGACAGCAATATGATGCATGGTATCCCCGATGAACATTCAGATAATATTAACGAACATGAAAGTAATAAATCCAACTCAGAATCAGAGAAGATACCATCTCAATCACCTGTTAAGATCAAAATAGAAGATACCACTTATAACTTCAAAGGTAATGTCAGTGCTGAGCACACTATAAGAAGACATGTTTATGTTTATGGTTTGAAGGATAGTGTAACGATTACTGGTTTAAGTATAGACCGTGGTAGTTGTTATCGGTGGAATACCCGACCAGTAACTCTGGGCTATGGTAAAGGTACAGATTTCTCTCTTGTTATCAGTCAAAAGGTTGCCTATGCAAACTCCGGGTGGAATTGGGTTGAGATGAATAATAGATACTCAAAATGTATGTGGTCAGAAGTCGAGGTTAAAACTAATAGCGGTAATTATAGTTTTAATCTTTCCAGATAGAGCGTAATAAAGATACTGGGAACATGATAATGAAATATATAAATACTTGTTCAATTAAAATTGTGAACAAGTATTTATTTTCAAGAAAACGTTCAGAAATCTGTGTCACGTTAAAATTATTGCAGTGTCATCACATTATTTAGCCGCCCATCGCCTCATAGTCAAAAACAGGTGACATGATCCTACCCACATAATTTTAGCCCAGAGTTTCGCCTCGAGTCACCCAGTTTGTTCTCGAGCAGCATTACATCGTTGCTGCTGCAGCAACTGCAATGAATGTTGATAAATCCACGATGGATAAGTGGGTCCGCTAGTTAAAGGAAGTGCGGGTGGGGTAATTTCAGCTAAATAATATATCGAGGAGTGTGACTCACTCCTCGATATATTCAGTTTACCCCCAATGCCTTATAAACCGCATCTACAGGTTCAGAGTAAAAACTGACCTGGAATTTGGTAAACAACTCGGCTGGCACAGTCGGAATATCTACCGCAGAAGACATCGGCAGAAGGACTTTTTTCGCGCCGCTATCGAAAGCAAGTTGTAAGCTAGCCGCCAGATCCTGAACAGGGTTGATCACACCACCGAGCGTCATGCTACCTAACACGACCATTTGTTCCTGAACGGGTTTCGCCAGTAAAACGGAACACAGGGCAATAAGTGCCGCAAGGCTAGTCGCAGTACTTGGTCCGGTATTGTGCAATTCGACTACGTGCAGGTGGTACTCATGTTCAGAAAATTTCGCTGTTGCGCTAACGCGGTTGAGGTTGCCTTTGAAATAGTCAAATCCAACCCGGATAGCTTCCTTAGCAGAGGTGCTTGATCCCAGACCGGAAACGCTATGCTTACCATTGCCTGCGGTCATCTGAGTTTCGAAGCGGTACAGACCCGTCATGCCACTTTCCGCTTGCGTCACTAAATGCACTACGCCTGGCTTTAGCATGCCAGCAGGAATTAATTCGCTGCCGCCCTGTTCTGGCACGCTGACGAAGAATTCTTCCAGCGTCTCGTTATCGATGTAGCTGAAATTCACATCGAAGAACTCCAGACCGCCCAGCTTTTTAAGCTGTTCTTTGACTCGACGACGGGCTTCCATGGCGTAGGTCAGGCAAACACGGACATCTTCTTTACTGTAAGAACCATTGGGATGAAGAAGTTTCAATAGACCAGAAACCGTGCGCCTTACCGCGATAACATCTCGCTGGTTGAGGTTATTACCCAGCTTATAGAACTTATCAATCGCATCGGAGAAGCTGCGTTTGCGCATTTCCCGCATGTATTCGGCGAGATAATCTGTGATAAGGCCGTAGCGGTTGGTAAAGAATTCCGGGCGCATTTTCGGGATTTCCCAGCCGGGTATATAGGCATGGAAGCGGTCGAAAAACGCCGTGTCGATCATCGCGGCAGGGAAGGGGGCTAACAGATGGCTGGTTTTGACTAACGTCTCAACGCTCTGATTGATGTTGCCGACGAACACCATCGACGCTTTGCCTTCAATCGAATCTCTGCCGCGTGAAAACGAGCCAGACGCCATGTAATCCTTCATGATTTGCACGCCGTCTTTGTCTTTGAAAGTGATCCCTGCCACTTCATCAAACGCAACCACATCCCACATGCCGACCAGGCCAATCTGGCGGCTGGCCATGTTGTAAAACAGGTTTGCTACCGTGGTTTGTCCGCCGGAAACTAGCAGCGAGTTTGGCGAACATTCTTTATAGACGTGGCTTTTACCGGTACCGCGTGGGCCCAGTTCGCAGACGTTATAGTTATTTTCCACGAAAGGGATCATGCGGGTGATCAGGTGCCATTTAGTTCGCTGCTCAATGTTGGCAGGTTCCATACCCACGGAACGTAGCAGGACATCAATCCACTGGTCGCGGTTGAAGTGCGTACGTGCGGTAAATACCTCTTCCATGTCCATATTGGGCATCTGGATAGGTTTAAGCGTCATCAGAGAAAAGGGGGACGTTTTCTGTCCTTCCTCAAAGAAGTAGTTCACGGTGATCATGCACCAGATGCCACCGGTCAACAGCTTCTCGTTGTCCTTGACCATCTGCGGCGGAACCAGTGCATCTTTAATGCCGAGGTTGGAAAGCTGGGCTTCGTAAACGTCTTTTTTCTGATTAAGCTTTACCGACACTTTATCGATGATTTTGTAGGATCCTCGCTCACGAATCAGCGATTTCACTTTCTCTGCTTCATCAGGACGGACGTAGTTATCCGCCAGAATACGCTTAACGTTCTGTAACCCTTGCTCGACGATCTGGTCGTCGTCGGAAGCACAATACATACCGAGCAGGTATTCCAGCACATAGACCGGGACATTAGCCCCTTCCTTGAGCTGCTTAGTCAGATCTTTACGTACTACCCGACCACGAAAATGCTGATTCAGTAAGGCGTCCAGATCGTAACCTTCTGCGACGAGTTCCCCTTCGGATACGGCTGGAACGGGTAAGTCATGATGGGTTTGCATATCGCCTCACTTAAAAGAAATCATCCTGAAATGCCAGATCGATAATCACAGGGTACTTCTGGTAACCCGTTTCCGTTTGTGCGTCTTCCAGTATCAGCCAGTATTCATTACGGCGATTGAAATTCGCGCCAATCAGCTTCAGCGTAACGTCACGCACGCGTTTTTCCATTGTGTTGTTATCGCTGTCAAAGCAGATTCGCTCTTTACCGGATACCACATTATTGGCGTTGTCGACGATGAAGATGTTCAGGGTACGTGGTTCGTATAACTCACCTACCGGATGGGTTTGCAGCAGACTGACTTTATCAATGTTATTGACGAGTTTGATCAGCGGATGGTAATTCACGATGTCTACCGGACGACGCTGAGGTTGCTTCTCGGCAGCGGTTTTCTGCAGCGCTTTCACCTGTAATACGGGAACGCAGACTTCCTGTAGCATGGCGCCACCGTGTACAAACCGCGCGCCACCTGAGAAATGGAAACGCTGGATCCCTTTCGGGATCAGGAACTCACTGTTATCGCTGACGCCTGCGGTATCCGCCACTTTTCCTTTCCAGCAAAAATCATCGGCAGGGAGCTGATGGCCGATAATAAAGCGTTTGTGGTTTTTAATCGTATTGTCTGGCTTGATCTGCAGCGTGGTTTTATCCTGCCCGGAAAGGTGTTGTTGCTGGAACAGGAAGCCGTGGTCCGCTGTGACGATAATGCGTGTACCGTGTAGACGGTTTATCACACGGGTCACTAAATCCTTCAGTTCAACCACCGCGTTGCGGCACGCTTCGAAGGTCTTCTCTTCCGTAGATGCGCTGTCACCCATGGCATCAATGGTGTTATGCCAGATATAGACGATTTCGTAATCGCGAATAAGATCCCGTCCTTGCTGATTTTTCCATTTCAAAAGATCGTCCGATTTTACTGTCATCCCTTTATATTTCTTAAGGATGGTATCGCGATTAGGCGTACCTGAAGTGGATAACCCGTCCGCATAAACGATGTCACCATTACCCGGTTGGTAGCATATCTCGTCATGTGGCAGCAATGCTGCCATTCCCAACTGGGTATAGCTGGGTAACACGCCCAACTGGGAACGCAATTCGGCAGTAAAGCGTTTTTCAGTATTGATCTGGTTGCCCAGCTCTTCTGCCACTTCATAACGCAGCGCGTCGGAGATAATCACGAACACGCGCTTGATTTGTGGATTATTAAACTGCGGCTTAACCACCTCATTATAGAAGTTCTGCTGCCGTGGAATGCCCGCAATACGCCACTCCTGCATACGGTTTTCGGCTTCCAGAACCTTGTTCCAGCTCCGGCTTAATTCTGCCAGGTACCAGTTGGAATATAGCGCTTCGATATAGTCATCCAGGCTTTTCAGGATCATTGCGCCTTTGCTGTGAACCAACAGCGCGTATTCGTTAAACAGGCGGTAGGCCTGGTCAAAGCGGAACAGCTCTTCGCAGTACGCTTTCCAGAACGTTGCGCTGTCCTGATAGTGGAAGCCGTCAATATGACGATTACGCAGATTCAGCAGTCGTTCAGCCTGACGCAGTGCGTCATAGATGGCGTAGTACTCCGGTTGTGTCTGGCACCAGTATTTGCTCTGGCGTTCAGAAAGCAGTTTTTTAAAGGCTTCGCGATCGAGCGTGGTGCTCTCTTCCAGAAGCTGCGTCACCAGAGCATGAATAATGGTTTGTTCAATGCTCAGCGTGGTTTCGCACTCGTGCAGATCATACGGCGAGCTGAGACGGTACTGGTCTTCTGGTCGCAGCGCATCCTGCATCTGCTGTGCGCAATAATCATAGGCTTCTTTGTAGCGACGGTCGGCGCGCCAGGTGACCATGAACGCCAGCGCGGAGGCTCTGCCTGACGGCGTGGTCAGTACGTTTTTTTCAAGCCATTCGCGTTTCTGCGGGTCTGCCTGCGCGGAAAGATCGGTACAGAAAAGCTTTAGGATCAGGTTTTCCAGCGAAGGATGCTCGGCCTGATAGCCCATTTCCTGATTCAGAATGTCCCACAGAACGCCATCAAGGTCGTGGCGTTTCAGCATCGCCAGCGTGTTTTCCAGGTCGCTGTCGTCATCTTTTTGCTGATTAACGTATTGGGTAATCAGGCTGAACAGAATCTCTTCCGTTTTTGCTGTTTTCACGCCAGCGATGACCGCAACCATCTTCTTATCAAGGGAGGCTTCGTTTTCCTGCTCAGTGACCAGTCCCTTTAGGGCAGAAAGACGTTTAGTACTGAAAAATGCCTTACGGCGTTGTATATGTTCGCGTAGGCCAAGCTGCGGAATACCCAACGTATTCAGCGTGATGGCGGCGAAATCGGCGTGGAACTCCGTACTGTAAAGACGAATATCCAACAGCCAGTCGAACTCTTTTGGGGGCACATCGTGGGGAAACCACAGCAAAAACTGCTGTTCAGGCTCATCAATTTCAATGCGCTTTTTAACCGCCAGCTGCGACTGGTCGGTCATGTTGAGCAGCGTGATGTTCTCCAGTTCGATATTTCCCAGCTCTTCGAGGAAACGCTTATCGGGATCGTGCCAGAAAACGATGCGATGTTCGGCGAATTTTGCTTTAAGGCCGGCAATAAATTCCTGATTTTGCAAGGTCACAATCCCATGTTGATTCGGTAATTTCTAAGATGTCGGAGCGCCTGGAAACCGTGTTCCGCGTTCTGACACAAAGCCGCATTTTATCATGAACTGGAGGTGACGGATGCCTGAATAAGGCAGGTTTCCCGTATTGAGATCACCACCGGGCTGAAGCCCGGTGGTGTGGGAAGGTATGTTATCTGACTTAAATCACCTCAGGCGCATTGCCGGTAATGGCTTTTACATCTGCCAGCAGATCGCCAAACTTACCGTAGTTAACCTTAACGCCATCGTCGAGATCAATACTGATTCTCATATCAGCATAGTGACGTAAGCGATCGTCGAAGCTGCGCAGTTCGTTGAATTTCTTGCTCAGGCTATCACGCTCACGCTTCAAACGGGTGGCTTCACCGCCGGAGGCACCATCGACCAGTTCGTTCAGGCGATCAATATTGGCCTGGTAGCGTGCCAGCAGCGGCACTACATATTCGGTACGCATTCTCGCCAGCGTCGCGTCGTTGTAGCGATGCAGATAAACGAGGCACTCAAACGCTTTCTCTTTGCCGGAGCTGAACAGCCAGTAGATTGGACGCTTTTTATACATCTTCATATGATCTTTCCAGAACTGAGTGGAAAGATAGCGGCGGATGGTATCCAGCGCAGATTCGCCTTTTTTCGGTTTGATCGCATATAGACAGAGACTTTCAGCTATAAAATCGAGATTTTCCTGCAAATGCTCTTCGCCCCAGACGGTGCGGACAAACTCTTTGACGCGAGAGGTGACGTCATCGTCAAACCACTCGTCATCCATCAGCGGCAGGATGCCGTCATTGTCCGCAGGGAAGGTTTTGTACGCACCTTCAGCGGCAAGTTCGGCAAAGCCTTTGTTGCCTTCATGGGCGTAGACGAGGCCTTCACGATCGAGGGAGTAGCGACCCATCATGCAGCCGATGGAATAACTTAATACATCTGCTATTGAATCCGATAACAAACGAGTTTCATTATTAGTCGTTGAATCACCGTACTTGTAGTATGGGTTGCTGACTAAAGTTATTTCTGAATCAATTAATTCTGCATTTATCCCATTAAAGTTGCTACTTGTAATGACTAAATGGTTATTTTCTTCTTCCAACTCTTTCGTTTTATTAAAAGCATCTTGCCACTTTTTTCTTGCTATAGCATAGCTTGATGCTACTTCAGATGATGCTCTCGATTCGCTGACTAAATAATTAACCATAAAATTAAAAGAAATTTCTTGCGAATTCCAATCGTGCATCGCTATATTTATCAGCAGCTGTTCATTAGTTTCGATTTTTTCTTTAACAGCTGCTTCCATTTTGATGAATGGTAATGACATGACATCATTAACTTGGGTATTAATAGTAGGGTTCAATGCTTTAAGTAGAATATTAAAAACTTTTGTATTCAAGAGAGCAAGCGTATAAAGATCACTTTTAAATTTATCGTTAAATATTACAGGTGATGCAGAATCGTATTCTACATCTTCACTTTTGACTCTAAAGCTAGCTTGGCCCGATGTGATTTTAGACCAACAAATACCAGCTTTATCTCTAAATTTTGATGGATAAATGCCACCATTTTTTTCATAAAATTTTATAGCATTTACGGACCAATCTACCAGAAAGATTTCATTGCCAAAATGTTTTTTGTAATCTCCACCTTTGATGAGCTTTTTCCATTTACTCGAAAGACGACTAGTTTCCCATATATATCTTATATATTTATCACCATTGTGAGTTTTAATTCTACCACCAGAGAACCATGAATTAGCTATTTTGTCATTATCGAAAACATTTATGTTCTGGCCTAGCCAATAGGATATCGGATATCCGGGGATTTTTTTTAAATCATTTTGACTAATATTGTAAAAACGCTTTTTATATGAGAGTAGCTCTTTAATTTTCTGTTCTTCATTACCATCAACTAAACGAATGAAAACCGGTTTATAGTTTTTAGTGGAGCTATTTTTAATTACCCATGAGGTAGTTTGTACTACTTCACCCGATATTTGTGAAAATGCTCTTGCACCAAGATGGGCCATGGTAATGAAAGTTTTGTAATCCAATAACCAGGTGCGAAAATCTTCATAACTCGATAAGAACATCCATGACTGCATATTTACTTGAGCATTATATCCATTATTTTTAAGCAAATAAAAGGCATGCTGCATAAACATCGCAAAGAGGTCTGATTTACTGTACGGGAAATGAGTTTTAGCTAATACTTTTAAATCACTATTCATCCCACCATTACCCATATACGGCGGATTCGCTACCACCGCATCATACCGCTGCGCCAGTATCCACGCCTGCTGAATATACGGAATAAACGCTTTCGCTGCGGCTTTCTGCTGGAAATCCCCTTCCTGTTCAAGGCGATAAAGCTCATCAATAAACGCCTTCAGCTCCGCTTCTTCTTCCTGCGGTACCTGAATCAGCGAGCCCAGCGTTTTGGCGTTTACAAAGCGCTTCAGCGTACGCATTAGCAGCTGATATTCCGTGCTGTCGGTATGGGCTAATGCGGTACTTTCGGCAAACATATCTCCCATGCTGCCGGTCTGGTTCTGCTGGTGGAAGTTCAGCTGCTGCCACAGCTTAGCAATATCCAGATGCAGGCTTTCCTGCAGGGAAACAATATTCAGGCGCACGTCGCGGGTGAATATCCGGCGGTCATCCTGACGGGCCATCATTAATAATGCAAAGCCGGAAAGTTGGGCAGCACGGTCGTCAATGTCGAGACCAAAAATATTATTTTCCAGAATCAGCTGTGGAATATCACGGGCGCGATAGCCGCGCTCTTCGTAGATATTTTTCAGCACGTTATAGGCTTCAATCAGAATATGCCCTGAGCCGCAGGCCGGGTCGAGCACCTTAATGCTTTCCGGTTCAATGCTGGCAGGCGTAATGGCTGCCAGTTGTGCCTGCACTTCTGGCGTCTGTTCGGCTGGCTCAATGTAGTAGTCCATTTTGTCTTTCAGCGGCGAGTCTGGGTAGGTCTGCAACCACTGGCGACCGACGGAGTTTTGCACCAGATACTGTACAATCCAGTTTGGGGTAAACAGCTGGGTGGCGGCAGGAATATCTTCGCTCTTTACCACCTTACCGATAACGGCATCTTTTTTCTCAGAAATATAGAACTGATACAGCCAGCCGATAACCTCAACTTCTTGCCAGTCTTCTTCCGGAATACCATCCACCAGACCGCGCAGAATCGAGTCAGTACGGGTCAGGTTATCCGGCAGTAGAAGTTCAGCTTCATCGTCGACCGCTTCAAACAGGAACGGCATCGCGCGGTGCAGGGCGTGGCACTGGGCCAGCAGCAGGTCACGGTAGATGGCTTCGTCCTGGTTACCGGACAGCTTCATTTCGACCAGTTGCGCCTTTTTCTCCGGCAGCAGTGCTTCCGCCACTTCCGGCACATGGTCCAGCACTTCAAAGCCGGTTGGATTATCCGGGTGCGAGAGCATGCGGAAACCGTGGTCAAGATAACCCTGGATCTCCATATAGCGAATGGCGCACAGGCGGTTGAACCAGGTGTAGGCACAGTGCTCAACCAGCACGTCAAAGCCCTGCTCGCGGGCGCGTTTTACCAGACGATCGCGGCGGGTGAGGGTGGATTTGGGGTAGTCGAACTGGCCATAGCGCACGGTTTCACCGACGCTCTCGGCATCAGCAATCTGCAAAGTGCCTTTTTTATCGATGGAAATCCCCAGCGTGGTTAGCTTCTGGATCACCGCATCGCGGAACTGGTTACGGGCCTGTGGAGCGTATTTTTTGATGTTATTGGTATTCATAGAAAATCCTGCAAAGGGCAGCAGAGCGCTGCCCTGAAATGGGGTTACTGAAGACGAATCCGGTCACCTGCCTCAATGGCTGCCAGCAGGGCAGCACGAAGCGTATCAAGCGCTTTTTCAATCTGCTCGGCGGTTTCCAGCACTTCACCACCGGTGGCTTTGCGCATCTCGCTGGCTACATTCACCAGATGTGTTTTTTTCGGTACCGGTTGGATAACGGGTTTTTCTACCACAACATAGGTCTGTTGTGATTCTGCAGCGCGTGTAGCTTCATTCGCTGCTCGTAGCTGGGCTTCCTGCTTTTTACGCAGCTCGTCGATCCACTGGTTAATCTTCTTCTCAGCATCCGTTTGCAGCGCTTTCGTCTCTTGCTGTTCCGCCAGAATTTCCGGAATCGAATGGCTGACCTCAGCGCGCTTTCTGGCTTTTTGCATTGGCAGCAGAACACTGTTTTGCAGCTCCGATGTGGCATGCGCTTCCTGCAAGCGCTGGCGACTTTCTTCGATACGGGCGTCAATACGCTCCAGGGCGTGCTGGCGGTGTTGTTCGACTAACTGATGGTTGACGTTTTGGACCTGTTCAATCAGCGGCGTGATGCGATTGAGGTGCTTATAAGGCTCCGGCATCTGCCAGATGCTTTCCAGCTCGCCCAGCGCTTTTACCGCCACGGCGTCTTTTTCCAGCGCGCTGCGGTTGGATTTAAAGCTGCCATTCAGCGCAGCCCCCAGCTTTTGCCAGGTGGCGAACTGCTTGCGGTAGAAATCGACCAAATCTTCGCGATCTTCGCTGAAATCCAGCAGTTCATTTGCCTGGCTGGTGACCTTCTCAATCAGGGCAAAATCTTCTTTTTCACTCAGAATGGAATTCAGCAGGCGCAGTCCTGACTCAATCTCTTCTTTTCCTGGATTGTTGCCACCTTCAGCCTTTGCCCTAAAGACATTCAGCTCTTGCTTCCAGTCGTCGAAGACCTGGCGGATGTGTTCGACCAGGGCCGGTTCTTCACGTTCGCTAAACGGCTGTTGGGCAATATCCGACATAAGTTGCGCGGCTTTGCGAATTTGCGATTCGTCGTGACGACGAATTTTGTGCAGGCGTAACTCACTGTGGCGACGGCTGTTATTAAACAGCTCCCACACTTGCTTACGCTCGATATTATTATTCTGCTGGCTAAAGCTGAATTTGCCTTTACGTGCCAGGCGAGCAACCAACAGCTTCACTTCTTCTTCTGGCCATCCATAAGGTCGACGAGCAAAGTGGTTCAGAATATCGCGTAAATAGACCGGCTTATTGAACTCGATATTCATGCTGACCCAGGTTTCCACTTCGCGCATCGCATCAGAATTGGATTCTTCTGTGTCGCCCAGATCCAGTTCGGCATCATTTTCTAACGTAAGCCGTTCATGAATCTCACGTGCAATTTCACCGTTGTAAGGACGCAGCATTTTTAGCTTGCCGAACGTGTTTTCAATCACATAGCGGCAGGCTTCATCCACGATGCTGGATGGTGTCGAGGATTTCTTCGGTAAGCGCTCTCCAATCGCCCAGACATCTGCTTCGGCAAGGAGTGACTCCAATTGGACGCGGAGCAGTTTCTCACGAACACTGTTATCGCGGGCTTTTTCTGAAAGCAAGCTGGCCTGTTCCGGGCGTTGTCCGGCATTGTCCTTGAGAAATTTTTCAGTCTGGACAACTAAATCGATATCGGTCCAAGTACGACCCTCCTCTGAGAGACGAATCAAAATACAACCATCACCTTCCGAAGTATAAGGACGGCAGGCGGCATCGCTGTTATAGAACGTATAGGTCGGATCTTTTGGCGTGAGGATTTTCACCACCAGATCGTTAAGCATTGCGCCGTCCAACGGATGCCCGTTCAGGAAGCGGCTGATATCAAAGTCCTGCTTATTCGCTGGATAGCGATACTTTCTGTTTTTCAGAATGTCATCAAAGATGATCGACGCCAGTTTTTTATTGATCGCTGAGAAATCGATTTCGACGTTGCGGATCTCGTTCTCGATTTCTTTTTCTTCGTTGGTCAGGAACACGTATTTGTCTTCAACACGTGCTATCAGCATTTCCCGTTCCAGCTTGTTCAGGCTTTTTTCAACGCGGCGGCGAAGCTCGACTTTATCGGTATCGATTTTATCTATCGAAAGGGTGACCAGGTTATCTAATGTACTTTTTAGCACATCGACATAGCGGATCAGGAACAGCGTTTTCAGTAAGTTACCATCGAAGTCATCAAGGATGCCATTCTGGCAGGCCTGAGTGATGGTACGGCTGACCGCCGGTTCGAGGAAGCTTTCAATCGCGGCATAGAAACGCCAGAACGGCACCAGAGAATCCAGACCTTGCGGGGCGATCTGCTGTGCCGCAGTCTGGAATGCTTCTAACTGTGAGCGTTCACCCATGGCTAACTGTTTACCGGCGGCACCTTTGGTCCGAATAGACTCAAAAACCTTCTGCAGAATTTGGTAGTGCCAAGGGACAAACGGGTAGTTATCAATAAATTCTTCTTCGCTGGTGTAGGGGCGCAAAGAAGCTGTGGTTGTGGGATCAAAAGCAAGCTGGTTGCGCAGAATGTCGCCTTTTTCCTGCCAGACTTTCGCCAGCGCGGGTTTTGCAGCATCGGTTTTCACCAGCAAACGTTTTTGGATAACTTCGGAGGTGTTAGAGCTTGAAAGCTGCAAACGGGTAGAGAAACGGCCCTGAATTTTAGAGAAGTCTTGTCCATCGCGGCTGCTCATCCCACCAATGGCCGCATTGATATCTGCCTGGGAGGTAACAATAACCCATGCGCGTCCACCGCAGATCACACCCAGGTTTTCAGTGATAGTCTGTAGCTTCAACATCATCTGCGTATTTTTACCGATGAACTGACCGACCTCATCCACCATGAAGAGGATGTTTTTGCCGTTTTCATCCAGCCACTCTTTGACCCACTGGCAAAAATTATTGATATCTAATGGGAAGTTTTTATCCAGCTGTTCCACCCATTGACGCGAGGCGTCAACGCTTTGACCTGTGGCCTGGCTTAGGGCTTCTGCCATTTCATCGCTGATGAAATAGTAGGAATCGCGCTCTTTTTCCCAGCTTGATCCAGTGATAGTGGAGAATGCGGTCTTAAATGCGTCGTATTGGCCGCGTTTAGCCAGCTCACGCTCCAGATGGGCTATGTGCGGAAAATCAGCGCAGTAGCCAACCCGTTCGTTAAACACCTTCAGGAAGACTTTAAGGATGGCATCTTCTTTGTCATCGACGTTAGCACGAGAATCAATATTGAACAGAATCACTTCCGTCGGATGATGGACTGCTTTGTCGATATCAGCGAGGAACAGAGCATCTTTGATTTTGTCTTCAAAGAAGGAGTAAGCATGACGTTCTGTACCGTTGTGGCTGACTTTGCGGTTAGACAGCAGATACGACAGGATCTTGATAAAGTGCGACTTACCAGAGCCAAAGAACCCTGACACCCATACGCCAATTTTGTTTTCCATGCGTATGCGCTCCGGACCAGTTGCCGGAACATAAGATTCAAAGAAGTGGCGCAGATGTCCTTCCAGTTCCCGGGTGATGACGTATTCATCAAGCTCAATCCAGGCACTGGCATCGTCCGTCTGTTCGGCTTTCACAACGCCATTAATATTTCGGTCCAGACGTTTCTCAAAGATCTGTTCAATATTCATTGCTGTGCTCTTTAACGAGGATTCAATGTCGCAGCTGGCCCACTTTCAGGCACCAGTCTGAAGGCGCGATAATAATTTCGGGAATCAATACCCGCCAAGGGGGAGAGATCGTGTCCGCTATAGGTTCCTGGATAAAACATCAACAGAGGGGTAAAACCCATCACGTCCTGCAAGGCGCTCATCAGCTCATGGCCACGAACCAGTGGCCAGGCATTACCCATGCCTGTCAGGATGACAAATTTTTGATTCTGAAGATCGACTTTTTTTGCTATGTAATCCGCGATCTTTTTCTGATTCAATAAGCCAACGAGTTGTTTTTTCAGCGCTTCGGTACCGACTTTCACTTCCTGCTGACAGACGCGCTCAAATAGCCCACGATCGGTGAGCATGTCGATAATGATCTGAAAGATGTTGAGGTGCGCGAACTTGTGGTCCTTTTCCAAATTACGGAAAAGATACTTCAGGTGTTCACGTACCTGCAGCTCATTCTGAGCAGGATAATCAAAAATCCAGAACCCAATCTCATTACCTGAGCCGTTGTTTTTGAGAAAGCGCTCTTCGCTAATGCGGCTCTGAACCTGTGACAGGCGGTATTCAAGCACGGGATCGATCACCGTTGCCCCTCCAGAATAGAAACCAATTCCTGTTGCCCGAGGCGCTGCAAGGTCGCCTGAGTTTCTGGTAAAAGAAAGACTGACTGGAGATTACGTCGGCGTGGCGTATCCAGATAACCCGCCTCAGCCAGTGCTTTAACCAGGTTGTTACCCATTTTTTTGATGGATGAATCTGAGTAACTAGTGAGTACGGGCTGCTGACGAAGATGGCTGGTCACGAACTCATCCCAGCTATCCATAGGGAGCTTTTCTTTAAATTGTCGGCGCAGATCGTTTACCACTTCAGCCAGGAAGTCTTTAACAACCGGTGAATGGAGTACCAGAGCGACAAATAGCAATTGCTGACGCTCGCGCTCGCTCCCTTCCGAAATAAGTGACCACGCGGCTTTATCAAGCGTATTCAGGCGTAGTTTTATCGTTGTGGCATAGCGCTTTGCAGTATTGGCAGAGGAAGCTTGGAGAATGTTATGACCCACGATCTGCTCTTGCCAGGTCTGTTCATCGGGAGCGGTAAGCATGAGCTCAGCGATGATTCGACTTTCCCTGCTCATCAGCGGCCCGCCTAGCAGGTCTCCAATCCATGCCTTGTCGTTTTTCATCGTCATATCTACCCTCTGAAGACTGCTATGCAGCTCGCAAAAAAACAAACGATGATTGTAATGGGGGAAGGGGCCGGATGCCATGAGAAAAGGCAATTTGTGAGGGGGGAGGGCTCTAAATAACTTCTCAGAATAGTAGATCATATATGGACGTCCCGTGGTGTACAAGTACTGACGTGATACGGTTTGCTGTCATATATCCGGCGTCTTTTGGGGAAAATTTGCCCGCGCCATGATGTCATCCGCACCCTGTTTCCTTATCACTTGGCCGGTATTTTCTACCTGGATCTACTTCAGGTTATTACAGGGTTGGTTTACCGTTTTCTCATCAGTGCCTGCAAACTCAGGAAATCTTTTATTTTGTGCCGAACTAAATCATTACTTCATCGCAAATGCCTTGTCCATATTGAAATCAACCGGTTCAGACAGCAGCCGCCAGACAACACGTGTTAACTTATTTGCCAGCGCCACGGTGGCTTTCATTTTTCCCCGTCGCTCAGTGACATGATTAAGCCATCTTCCAAGACGGTCATCCCGCTTTTGGACACAGCGGATGACTGCTCTGGCGCCATGAATGATGAGTGTCCGAAGGTCGCAGTTACCATTTTTAGTCATCGAAGTGAGGATGTGTTTCCCGCCTGAACTGTGTTGCCGGGGAACCAGACCACACCAGGCGGAAAGTTGTCTTCCGTTAGCAAATTGTTCTGCATCAACCTCACTTAAAAAAGCGGCGGCGATGAGCGGGCCAACACCCGGTATCGTCATCAGAGCCCGATACCGGGGCTGCTGTTGACACAATGCTGCGATTTCATATTCTGTTGAACGAATATATTCATTCAGTGTGTGGATGTTTTCCAATAAAGTGGAAAGCAAATGGCGTAATACCGGAGACACCGGCTTTTCCGCATCTTCAATCAAATCGGGTAATCGCTGTTGCAAAGTATGTATCCCAACCGGGAACCCGAAGCCCTGCTCAGCGGCCAGAGCACGAATTTGGTTGGCGGCGGCGGTGCGCTGTTCGACCATCAACTGACGGGCACAACGCAGCGCTTTGATATCTTGCTGCTCAACCGTTTTTACGGCAACAAAGTGAATCCCCGGACGAAATGCCGTCTCACATATTGCCAGAGCATCATTGGCATCATTTTTCTGATGACGAGTTAACGCCTTTACATGTTGGGTTGGAATGAGCCGGATGGCGTATCCCATGGATTGGAAAGTTCGCCCCCAGTAATGCGAGGTTGCACAAGCTTCCATTGCAATAAGTGTATCCGGCGGGAATTGACGAACCGTATCTAACAGCTTGCTGCGAGAAACTTTTCGATTCCAGGCAACGGTCCCATCATTCATCCAGACACAAAGCTGAAAAACGGATTTAGCCAGATCGATACCGACGACTTTTATCGTGTTCATGATGTTGTTCCTCTATAAATGGGACGGCTCAACATAAGTGTGGCAGGATTATGTTGAGGAGGGACATCCATCACATCACTTGAATGGAACTCAGTCCGAGTTAAGCGATCTGATCAATCGCTAAACATCCCAAATCACCGACCGGACTGAGTTATGCCGATCATAGCATTTATCCCCGATGAAGAACGACGCCTGATGCGAAAAGAAGCCCAGAAAACCCGTGATAAAAACCATGCCAGACGGCTCATTGCCGCACTGATGCTACATCAGGGAATGACTGTCACTGACGTCGCTAAAATGCTTTGCGCCGCTCGTTCCTCCGTTGGAAGATGGATAACCTGGTTTACTTTACATGGCGTTGAAGGATTAAAAAGTCTCAGGCCCGGATATGCTACACGATGGCCGGTTAACGATATCCTTCAGGCTCTGCCGCTGCTGGTACAACGCTCCCCGAAAGATTTTGGCTGGCTACGCTCGCGCTGGAGTACAGAATTACTGGCCCGTATTATTAATCAGCTTTTTAATGTGACGCTTCATCGCTCCACCTTGCACCGGTATCTGAAACAGGCGGGCATTGTCTGGCGCAGAGCCGCACCAACGCTGAAAATCAAAGACCCGCACTATGAGGAAATACGGCTTGCCATCAAACAGGCTCTGGTTCAGGAGTAGACGGACCATCCGGTGTTTTATCAGGATGAAGTCGATATCGACCTGAACCCGAAAATCGGTGCGGACTGGATGCTAAAAGGGCAACAAAAGCGCATTGTTACGCTGGGGCAAAACCAAAAGCATTATCTGGCTGGCGCGCTACATTCGGGTACGGGACGAGTCCACTAGGTCAGCGGCGGCAGTAAAAGTTCTGATTTATTTATAAATCTGTTAGAAACGTTACGTCGCACCTACCGATGAGCGAAAACCATTACGCTGGTGGTGGATAACTACATCATCCATAAAAGCCGCAAAGTGGAGCGTTGGCTGGCAACGAATTAGAAGTTCCGGTTGCTGTTTCTGCCGACGTACTCGCCGTGGCTGAATCCGATAGAGCGGCTGTGGCTGTCGTTACACGAAACCATAACGCGAAATCATCAGTGCCGGTACATATGGCAGTTACTGGAACAGGGAAACCAGTTTATGAATGCCGGTTCGCCATTTCCCGGTAATCAACACGGGCTGGTTAAAGTGGAGCGCTAATATGCGAAGTTAATTAGAATGCATTATTTACGATATAGTCAATTTATAAAGAATGAATCAAAAATTATAATAAAATATATTAACTCAATTACCTTATACGCCTGAATGAGATAGTGATAGCTATGTTTACCATAAATTTTTAGTGTAAGATGTAGTTCAAGGACTTTCTGGCGAAGAGATAATAGAGGGGATAGTTGGTAGAAAAAGTAAATGGAGGAGTAGAGGCTGGAGATATAACCGCCCTGAAATAGTTATTATTTTCAGATGGTTGACTAGTTCTGTCTAAGTAGTACATAGCTATGTTTTACTGTAAGGTTAGGATCAGGATGAACATCCCTCTCATTTTTCACTGTACATACAAACAGTATCGAGCGATAATACATCATGGGTGAAAGTTAGAGTTGAAGAAATGAAAGAAATTGATATCAAATTGAAAATTGTAGAGTTTCTTTTAAACTCTGAACCCGCTGATACATACCTAGCTGCTGAGGTTAGATTTAGTTTCGGGTCAAGACGTGCTGATATCGTTTCAATTTCATCGGATATTGCAACTGTTTATGAAATAAAAAGTGAAAAAGATTCCGTTGAAAGACTTGTTTATCAAATAGATAGTTATAAAGAATATTTTGATTACTGTTATATAGTTTGTGTGAATCAAAATTTAGATGCAGTCAGGAAGAAAATTAGCACGAATGTGGGTATTATTGTCGTGGATGATATTAGTGTTAAGAGAATTAGAAAGGCAAAGCGTATTGCCCGGCAAGAAAAATTATGTTTAGCGAGCACTATACCAGTGAATGAATTGAAAAAGATCGTTATGAATAAAAAAGGGCTATCAAAATACGAGTTATGTATTTCGTTAGCTAATGATAAATCCCTTGCTGAAATAAAGAGCTTATCGAGAAAGTTTTTATTAAATAATATCATGAAAAATTTTGATATTTTTCATGATGAAATTGGTGACATTTTATCACCAGATGACATTCTAACAATAACAAGAATGCCTCCTGGTAAAATATTAAGAGTTTCTTAATAGAACACGACTTGACATGAAATAATTCATTCTTACCGCAATCCAAAAAGATGGACTTATACCCGAAGGTGTATTTTTGGCTGCAAGACTAATTTCATGATCAGCCCATATCCCAATTGGTGTATACCGTACATCTTTTACCATCATTGCTGCACACAACGGATAACTTCCGGCGTCTCTTCTATACCTTTTATAGATAAACTTATCCTCCAAAGAAATATCTATTCTTGGTACAAAAGTCCCTCCTTTCATTTCAATTTGCTCAATATTAATTGAAGCATAATCACCATATTTTACTTGATAGTCTTCGCTAATTTTTTTGAATATTTTTTCTTCTAAAATAGGTATTTCACCTCGATCATCGTGTCCATACTTAATCGGACTGGAGGGGAATGATGTACAAGCAATGATAACATCTTCAATTTTATCATTAAACATTTCTAGATCACTACAAGCATTTGAAAAATACTCTTCTTCTTTATCAGTAGCTCCTTCAACTTGGCCTGCATCTAAAATAACATAAAATTTACTATCATCTTCTAAACTATCGGCGATAGGTTTGATAAAAATAGAATAATCATCTAAATCGTGTGGAAGGCGTAATGCCAGTATCTTTTTTGTTTTTGTTATTTCGCTAACAAAACTCCGTACTTCAGAAAAATCTTCATCATCATAGATGTGTATCATTGGAATAATGTTCAAATGGCTATAAAGATTGATGAAGTATCTCCATTCATAATAACCATCTTTTTCATCAACAAGTTGTCGGATTTGATCGTTAATATATTTCTCATTTGATGTTAAATCTAAAATAAAAGGTCTTTCTCCCTGAATATCTTTGATAGTCAGCATTCTACGATGAATGTCTCCATCTGGAGCAATTTTGGCTTTTCGTGACTTTGTTAGCTCATAAATTGGTAGAATATGATCAAATACTCCTGAAGAGAGTTTTGACACCGCTTTTAACTCAGCGTCCCGAGTCTTCATAATTGGAAAATAATTGAATTTTTTCATGATTTATAAATTATGTCCACTGAAGCCTAATTGTTGAGCACGGATTCTCACAGCCATTGAAGACACTTGGAAATGTGTTGCTATATCAGCCACTTGATTTGATTTTTCTTCTATAAACTTACTGAATTCATTCTCTGGCATTAATAATTCGGCTGCGAATCTATTTGCTTCAGCTTCCATTTTATTTGTTTCTTCATTTCTGAAGAAAACCGTGTCTGTAAAACTATTTCTATTGAGAGTATGGCGAATAAAATGGCCTAGTTCATGGGCGATAGTGAAGCGTTGGCGATGCGGATGGTGTAAAGAGTTTACCGTCATTACCCAATTGCCGCTTTTCCCTTGTTTGAGAGAACCCGATTCTTCTCCTTTCATCGGCTCTAGTCGCATTGTAATACCTAACAAACTGGTAAGTCTTGAAACATCTAAAGGGTTTGTTTCAATATTGTTTTTCTTAGCAAAAACAATAAGCTCTGAAGCCGTTGTCATATCAATGTCTTGGCCGCTTATTACACCACTGCTTTTTAATTTCTTAGTCATAAACGCCATTTAAGTTCTCCGTCCTAAGATAAAGTTGCCGCCATCTTCATCTGAGGTATCTTTTAAAGAAATGCTTTCAGCAATTAATTTAAGATTCCTTTTTAAACCATCTAGTTCTTGCTCAAGCTTTTCAAATGACTGATTGTGTTCTTGTTGGCTAAGCTTAATCTCGTCAATTGAACTAATTTGAGCTAATAAATCAAATTGTACAGGCTCAATCTTTTCGTATAAAATTTTCTTTATTTCTTTTTCAAATTTTGAACTTTCTACATATTGGTTTACTTCGACAACAGCAATATCTCTCGCTTCTTCTTTTGCTTTTGCTGTAGAAGAGTTTTTAATAATAAGAAATGAAAACGCAGCTACTATTCCATTGAGTGCAATGAGCACAGTAATAATTGTTTGATATAAATTACTTTGGAAAGACCAAAAATCGTCAAGACTTAAAAGGGTTCCATCAGTGACCATTTTGCCGATGTTTTGAAAAGTCTTGGGATCAGAAATTATATCGGGCTTTTTAAGCACAAAATTATCAGCAAATCCAATGTAAGAGTAAAAACTTGGGCGTAGAACTAAATAGAAAATGAAGAGCCAAAAAAAACTAGTTACTAAGGTGCAGAAAGCAATGGATAGAAAAGTAATCCATTTACTATGATGGCAAAGTTTTGGCTTAGGGCTTAAACCTCCGTGTTGTGCCTTATCTTTTATCGACATTCTCTACCTCATTAGGCCTGCCCATGCAATATCCTCTCTATTCTTGTGTATGATACCAGCTATTGGTGACTGCACGTCTACGCTTCGATCTTGTGAAAATGTGACCTCTGTTGCATTGTGGCTTAAAAATCAATCTGGTAAAAGATATTTTCAAGCCAATTCGATGCCTCAAGTTGCTATGTTTCATACACTTGTTACACTCAAGTTTGTTATAAACGAAGCATACCACTGCATAATCTCTTTCCTTCTATCCAGATACTGCGCATGGCTGTAAGCCTCACGAATCGCATTCTTGTCCACATGGGCAAGTTGAGTTCCAATCCACGCAGAGTCAAAACCCTCTTCGTGCAGTATAGTGCTCATTGTGTGACGAAACCCACGCCCAGCTCAAAACCGTTCCGTCAATATGAGTTCACCGGATGCTTACGCTTAAGAGCCATTTTACCCAGTTTCATATCGTGTGTGGAGTCCAGGCATAGGCCAAAGACGGGCAGTTAAATCATCACAGACTCTGGAGGCCGTCATGGATACTATTTGGCATGACGAAAAAGAAGCTTTCCCTGTAAATGAGGTAGGTTCACCTTGGGCGATCCTTGCGCCGGCTCGCTTCGTTGCTATTAAATATTCGTCTCGTCAATGTTCCTGGACCAAGGGGATCACTGCTGATCTTAATGGCGTATTCTTCGTCCCCCATTATCAATGTGAATGATAAGTACGTTCAGATTAAAAACCGACCAGAAGCGGGGAAAAAAGACATTGGTCCAGTAAGGCATGCCTGAGTATGGCGCTGGCTGGATACTTCTCATCATCTTCTTGGCATACATGACCTCCTTTTATCTCTCGTTAGCGAGCAACCAGTTAGCGGAATGATATTACTGCGTTTCAAGACGTATGCGCATTAACATCAGACCGTTTATTGACCCGTCTGGAGAACGATCATTGTGGATAGCTAATCTGTTATTTTTTCGTCTTTCAACCTGAAAGCCGCCCCATCCGGATGACTCAGTCCCATCCGCTCCTGCGCGGCCTTTGCTGCCCCCGCAATTTCCGTCACATCCAGTTTCTCCGAGGATTTGATGGGATTCGGGTAGGAAAAACAATATGTTCTGTGCCGACGTATCCAGTCACGCTGCTGCTCCGTCAGCCCATGGTGCTGCATCACATCAAGCCAGCGACTGGCAGCCCTGCGATTTAAGCTGTTCAATTGCATACGTCAGCCGGTACAAATCCGACTGCGCAGACACCGGCCCTGAGCACGAAGACCAGAGATATTCCAGACGACTGAATAAGCTCGCGGCAAGACCTTTCTGGCGCCCCAGTACCACCAGACTCTCAATATCGGATGCGATTGCACGCGGAAACCGTTTTTGCTTATACGCCACAGTTAACCAACGCAGTAAAAATGCATGCTGAACGGTGACAGCGCCTGACCTTCCTGCTGAGCGATACGTAAGGCGATAAGGGCACACCATGCAAAATCTGCCAGTGCTGTGACGGTTTGTTCCGGGAGTAAGGTATCGTGGGTTCTTTTCATACGGAGAATTATATCGGTTCTGAATACACCGTGAAAGACCAGGACGAGGATCACACTTTTCAGGCCAGAATGATTAATAGCCTTTGTATTACTACCGCCATTACTTGTCGAATCCGCGCCGTCAGCGCCATTCCTTCCTGGTATTAATCACAGGCAAAAAATGTTTGCCACCAAAACGTGAGCGCAAGCGAATAACCATAATAAACATGATGTCAACAATTGAAATACAATACAGTCATCCCAAAAATAAAAGCAGTGGCATCATTCTGTTGCCGTGAGTTATTCTTTAAAAGGAAAGTATAATGAGTCTGAAGCCTGGTCCAAAACCCGTAGCCCCATTAACAGGGGAACTTGATCAATGTCGACGTGACAATAAAAATACACCAAGGAATACTGATAAGTTAAATCCAGTAAATCCACGGGTAAAAAATAGAAAGCCAGATATTTGCGCTGAAGCAGCCCATTAGCGCCTGAACCGAAGCTGTCATTCGAAAGCCCAGCGGGGCTTTTTTAGCGTCCATTGTCGCCACTGAATGGAAACAGATACTCCCCGAGAGAGCTAACGTTGCTACTTTCTACAGTGTTAACCCGTCATGCCAGTCCTGCTGTCGCTATAGGGGGCTGCATCGTTTGTACCTGTATTTTTAACTTGCTAAAGGGCGTCGCGAAGTTTCCGCAACCAGAGTGATTGAGTATCATCGGCGTGATGCTTGTTACGCCGTTGCACACGGTGCCCGTCACCGTGCGCCATGCCTCTCTGAGTATCCCGCTCATGTCCTGCTGTACGACCTCATCGCGGCAGCCCCCCAGCGTATCAAGATTCATCAGCAGCACCATTTTGCACTCTGGGGCACTGACAGACTCCCACATCCATCGCAGAATAGTTGGCGGTGAATGACGGTGTGCCTGCTGGCGCTGGCGCGAATACTTGCCAGTTCGCTGCCAGACTTCAGTATGAAAGAGCAAAATCAATGACCGGTATTCATTCAGGGTCTCACGATAAGGCAATTTCAGCGTAAAGCTGAATGCCGCCAATCGCGGATAATGATCAACAGCCTGTTGCAGAAATGCGCGTGTGTTATCGGCATCGACAGTATTACCGCCAGATGCAACGGGTGAATAATTATTCATATTATATTTTCCCGATATTGAAGGAAGAATTACTGATTCGTATACAGCAGGAGGGTTAGGGAAGGTGCGAACAAGTCCCTGATATGAGATCATGTTTGTCATCTGGAGCCATGGAACAGGGTTCATCATGAGTCATCAACTTACCTTCGCCGACAGTGAATTCAGCAGTAAGCGCCGTCAGACCAGAAAAGAGATTTTCTTGTCCCGCATGGAGCAGATTCTGCCATGGCAAAACATGGTGGAAGTCATCGAGCCGTTTTACCCCAAGGCTGGTAATGGCCGGCGACCTTATCCGCTGGAAACCATGCTACGCATTCACTGCATGCAGCATTGGTACAACCTGAGCGATGGCGCGATGGAAGATGCTCTGTACGAAATCGCCTCCATGCGTCTGTTTGCCCGGTTATCCCTGGATAGCGCCTTGCCTGACCGCACCACCATCATGAATTTCCGCCACCTGCTGGAGCAGCATCAACTGGCCCGCCAATTGTTCAAGACCATCAATCGCTGGCTGGCCGAAGCAGGCG
>ULRE01019560.1_pt1 | contig 27943 bp, 23 predicted proteins | sample 1955141 | NCBI WGS metagenome assembly ULRE01 (sample SAMEA4835674, study PRJEB28245) | human gut metagenome | biome: gut microbiome; material: fecal sample | place: Denmark | collected 2008
CCGGGCTTGTATATTTCGTCCACCGGGTAAGGTATCTCAAACACCTCGTTGATGCTGGTAATGTCGATTTTTATATTGACCGAAAGCGTTTCGCCGGAGACAGTCGTGACTGTGCCGCTCTCGGTGAACATTACGGGTATGCCGTCCTGGTTTATCTCCATCGTCGTGGAGAACTTATCAAACAAAGCGATATGCTCTTCCACGCCGGGCATTGAAGCGTTGTTCAGCTTCTCCGGGTCGTAGGTGTAGGTGATGCTGGTGGGACCGTCGTCGCTCCCTATCACCGCGGCGCTGCTGACCGCCTCACCTGCCAGGAAGAACAGTCTTGCGTCCGCATAGGGATAGCGGTACTTGCGGTTGTAAATATTGTAGATGTACCCGTCGTCCCCGGAACTTATCACGTTCCACTTTTCGTCGCCGTCGTCCTTGTAGAAGAACTCAGCGCCGTCGCTGTAAGCCTGCTGCACCTTTCCGTCCCAGCAGCCGTAATAGCTGAGCACCATTTCGTCCCTGCCGGTGAAGTAGAAGCTGAATTCCATTATCTGCTCCCCGGTGTCCATATCCGTCATGGTGACTTTCGCGCTGTCCAGCGTTTCGTACTTATTGCGTGCTGCGGTGAATTTGTCGTATCCGTCGGGAAGCTGCGCGGTGCAGCCGGTCAGGAACAGCGCCGCTGCGGCAGCCAGCGCTGCAAGTATCTTTTTCATCGTTCCTCCATAATTCCACAGGGTGAATGATTTGCCTGTAAACGTTTGCCCATAAACAAACAAAACGGGGCAGACCCGGTTTTACCCGGAACCTGCCCCTGCGTCCGCAAAAGCGGAGATATTACTGTTCAGTGCGCCTGCCGATATTTATCTTGCGGCAAGGATTTAGGGAAATGTAAAGACCCGGAATTACTCGGAGAAACCGCCCTCAACAAGCTTTACAAGACCGTCAACTGCGAGCTGCTCGTCGCTGCCGTCAGCAATGATGCGGATCTTAGCGCCGCCAACGATACCAAGGGAAAGGATACCGAGCAGGGACTTAGCGTTTACTCTGCGCTCCTCCTTCTCTACCCAGATGGAAGACTTGTACTCGTTAGCCTTCTGGATAAAGAATGTAGCGGGTCTTGCGTGGAGACCTACCTGGTTCTTGACTTCAACATCTTTCATGCACATAGTTAAAACCTCCATTTGAAATATTTCAGTTCTGCCGTGGCTCCGGAGAGCCGTGCTCTCCTTTGTGTTTTCTTTCTTTTGTTTTTACATGATCAGAGATCGCAGCATCTGTTTCTGTTTCATCTCTTGCTAATAGTATATCCAAAAAGATTTGTTCCGTCAACAGAAAAATTAAAATTTAACAGTTTTAATGACGATTTTCTGTTTTTTGCAGAATAAATCAATTCCATTCTGCCCCCTTGTTGTGTAATGTGTACAAAAAGTTTTAAACAATATAATCAACATAAACATAAGTTTTCAACCATTTGCAGGAAGCAATTCATTCAGCACGGCATGGCTGCGTATGCGCTGTCAGATGGTTCACAGTCACTTTGCAGCCGCTTTATGTGCAATTTACACAATTACCCCCCTGAAAACCTGCATCATGATACTTTTCCGATAATTTTCACACGACGCGCACCTATTAATATTGAAATTCGTCGGAAATTGTGATATACTATAAAATGTATATGCAGAAAAACATTTCATTCCAGTCTGTATATTGAAAGGAAAACAAATGTCACGTTTTGATAACAAGCTCTGCCCCATCTGCCGCAGACCCCTTAACGACAAGTCGGACGTCGTGGTATGCCCCGTCTGCGGAACTCCGCACCACCGCGCATGCTACATGGCGGCTGGTCACTGCGGCGTTGAAAGCTACCACGCGCAGGGCTTTGAATGGAAAGGCTGGCTCCCCGGAGAAGAACCCCAGACCCCGGAGCCTGCGCAGTCCGATGAATTCTCAGACAGCCACCGCGCCGAATACCCAGGTCAGGGCGCCGGCACGAACGGAGAGCAGTCCGCGCAGTATGACCAGGACGCGCAGAATGAGCAGTACGGTCAGCCGATGGATCTCGAGCAGTACCTTGAGCAGCTCCAGCGCCAGACCATGGATGACACCCGCGGCGCCGACGGTGTGAGCGCAAAGGAACTCAGCACGTTCGTGGGGCGTTCAGTCATGCATTATTCACAGGCGTTTGCGGCATTCCGCGCGCCGGTGCAGCCTGGTCAGAAGCGCCGCAAGATATTCATAAACGTCTGCGCGGGACTTTTCGCACCGTTCCACCAGTTCTACCGCAAGATGGACCTGCTGGGCGTTGTCATGCTGCTCATCGAACTGCTGTTCTACATTCCGCCGATACTTCTGAACATCGGCATAGGCACAAGAGAAGTGCTCGGAGATATCCAGATGTTCGCCCGGGGGCTTTCCTTCGTGGGAATGATACTCGTGTGCCTGTTCGGCGACTATCTCTATTACCGGCATGCAGTCAAGCGTATACACCAGATACGCGCGAAATTCGACGACGGCAGGGCTGAGGGCTACTATGAGGCGCTTGCGGCAAAGGGTTCACCGTCATGGCTGCGCGCTATTGCGGCTTCCCTCGCGATGAGCCTTGTCATGGCGTTCGTGTTCCTGAAGCTTGGAATCGGCATCGACAGCGGAACAATGTGACCGCGCCATATAAATGTCACATATAAATATCAACAAAAGAAACAGACAGTTTCATGAAAGGAGTTGTTTGTGGATACTCAGATGAAGAATCCAGCAGAACCGATCATGCTTGCAAACCAAGCTGTAGCGGAGATGAAGAAAAACGGATATGTAACGACAACGTGTCCGAAATGCAATATGGCCCCGAAGGTGATTTTGGAAGATAACAGAACCGTTGTAAAATGCAGATGCGGTTATATTACTGATTCTGAAATTTATCTTTAATGCAGCACTTGTAAGAAAGATGAAAAATAAAATCGTCATTTTGTGCAAAAAGAAAAGGAAGAAAGAACATGAAACTTATTATCCAGATACCCTGCTATAACGAAGCTGAGACCCTTGACGTAACTATCCACGACCTGCCCAGGCATATCGACGGCATCGACGAGATAGAATACCTTATAATAAACGACGGCAGCACCGACCGCACCGTCGAGCGCGCAAAGGAACTCGGCGTGCACCACATAGTCAGCTTTGTGCACAACCGCGGTCTTGCAAAGGGCTTTATGGCAGGAATTGACGCCTGCCTGCGCCTGGGCGCTGACATAATCGTCAACACGGACGCCGACAACCAGTACGCCGGCGCTGACATCGAAAAGCTGGTACGTCCCCTGCTGGAAGGCAAGGCTACCATGGTAATAGGCAACCGCTGCACCGACTCCATCGAGCACTTCTCGCCGCTGAAGAAAAAGCTCCAGAAGCTTGGCAGCAGCGTTGTAAGAAAGGCAAGCGGCACCGACGTCGTGGACACCACCAGCGGCTTCCGCTCCTACACAAGAGAAGCTGCGCTGCGCCTCAACGTGCTTTCCGACTACACCTACACGCTGGAAACGATAATCACCGCAGGCGCCGACCGCACAAAGATAATGTCCGTGGATATCAACACCAATCCCGAATTGCGCAAGAGCCGTCTTTTCAAGAGCATGTGGGGCTATATCAAGCGCTCCAGCGGCACGATAATCCGCAACTACGTCATGAGAAAGCCGCTCAAGACCTTCCTCGTCATGGCTGGAATCTTCATTCTCGCGGCGCTGGTGCTGGCTGTAAGGTTCATCGTTTATGCCTGCCTTGGTGAAGGCGGAGGGCATATCCAGTCGCTGGTGCTGATGGCTGTGCTGGCTATCGTCGGCTTCCAGATAGGCATTTTCGGGCTGGTGGCAGACGCTATCTCCGGCTGCCGCAAGGTGATGGACGAAACGCTGTTCCATGTAAAGCGCATCGAATACAACAACACCAACACAAACTACTCAAACTATAATATATGCAGCTACACGAAAGAGGAAATTGAAAAGTGATACAGGCTCTAAAGCGCTTTTACACTAATTTCGGCGACCGCGGAGTTATGTTCATCATGTTTGCAGCCAGCGTCGTCATGCATTCGCTGCTGGCTATGTGCATGGAACTCCCCGCAGTCAACCCCGATGAAATAGGCGTTGCAAGCGTCGCGGCTTTTTATTCCGGCAAGGACTGGTCCGCGCTGATGGGACAGGTGTCCTATTATTACGGATATGTCCAGGCGCTGTTCTATGCGCCGCTGTTCCTTATCTTCAAGAACCCATATGCGCTGTACAAGGCATGCCTCGTGATGAACGGCGTGCTCATCAGCTTCGTTCCGCTCATCGCGTATCATATTGCGGGACGCGTCGGCGTGAAGAAGGTCTGGCAGAAGCTTTTTGCCGCTATATGCTCCGGGTGCTATATCACATACATAGCACACTCCAAGTTCATGTGGAACGAAACCATATGCAGCCTGCTGCCATGGGTGCTGCTTTGGGTGATATTCCAGGCGGTGGACTGCAAGAAAGCAAGTTCGCGGTGCATATGGTCCGCAGCAGCGGGACTAATCTGCGCGGTGTGCTACGCGGCGCATTCCAGACTGCTTGCGGTGGTCATTGCGTTCGTGATGACGCTGCTGATCGTGCGTATTTTCATGAAGCGCGTGATACTTGTGCTGCCCGTGTTCTTCCCCGTGATGATAGGCGGGTTCATCGGCGAGCACTTCTGCAAGAAGCTTATTCAGCAGCTGGTGTGGAACGGAAACGCCAGCGGCAACACCATGGAAAGCGAATTCGACCGCGTTCTCGGGCTGTTTGAAAAAGGCGGTCCTGACCGCTTCTTCTCGGCGCTGTTCGGGCATTTGTACACGTTCGTAACCTCCACTGCGGGCGTCGGAGCGCTTGCGATCGCGCTTTTCTTCCTGATGGCGATAGTCTATATCGGCGAATGGCGCACCGGCAGGAAAAAAGAGATCATCGACAACGTTGAGGTATTCACCCCGGCTGAGCACAAGTTCAGCGCAAGAATGATGGCGCTGGGCATTTACGCATTCCTGACGGTAGGCGGCTCTATGGCGCTGTCGGTACTGTTCAAGTTCAATTCCGGGCAGATAGGCGACATAAAGGACCTCAGCATGTTCGGCCGCTACACCGACAATGTGGCGCCGCTTGCGATATTCCTGGTGCTGGCGTTCCTGTTCAGGTACGGAATAACGGTAAAGCAGACCGCATGGGCAGCCGTGGTATACGCATATGTATGCATCAGCTTCTTTATCACGACTTATCCGCAGGTGGCTGCTGCAAAGGGCTACCGCGAGTCCCCGGTACTGGGTCTGATGCCGTGGCGCATCGGCGAGGATTACACCACGCCATTCACCACAGAAAGCTTCATCATCATGACTGCGGTGGGATTTTCAGTGCTGGCGCTGATCGCCGTGTTCACGGCATGCGCAAGGAAAGGCGCAAAGGCGCTGATTTCCGGGTCGATGGTGTGCCTGTGCGTTTACACTACCCTCTTTGCGGGAATGGTATATCTGCCTGAACGCGCGGAAGAAAACGTCAAAAGGACCGATCCTGCGCGGCAGGTGTCAACGCTGCTGTACGACGACAGCGCTTCCCCGCTGATAGTCTGCTACAAGCAGAAATCCCGCAACGCCGGGCTGATACAGTTCCTCAACCCCGAAACGAAAGTGACGATAATCCGTCGGGAAAAGAATATCCCCGAAAACTGCATAATCGTCGCCGATGAGGAAGAGATACTGCCGATGGCGCTGGACGAATACGACTATATCGGCACCGAGGGCGGACTTTCAGTATATGCATACGGTGAGACCGCGCGGGATTACATGAAGTACAAGCGCTCTGCGGATATCTCCGAGGCGTCCGCTACCGACGAAGGACTGCCGGCACCCGGAATTCTGTCTGAATAACAAGAACGGAGGTCATTCCATTGATCAACGAAGAAAATAACGGCTCTCAGCCGGAGCTTGACATATCGCTGGGAGATACCGTCCCGGAACAGAAACCGGAATATTACGCTTCCCCCGAGATACCCGCTGAAAAGCCGGAAGCCACCGCGGCTTCCGGAAAGCCCGGCGTGTTCTCCAGCGACTGGTTCTTTATGGCGGCGCTGTACGTCATCACGCTGGTCATTCACGTGCTGATGACGCAGGTGACGACGATGTTCAACCTTACCCCGGACGAATACGCAGTCACCGGCGTAGCGGCGTGGGCAAACGGGCTTGACTGGTCTGCCACCGTTTCTGCGGGCGGATATTACGGCTATTTCCAGAGCCTGTTCTATATACCGGTATTCAAGCTGTTCAGCGACCCTATGACGCAGTACCGCGCAATGATAATCCTGAACGGCTTTATCATGAGCTTTGCGCCGGTGATAGTGTATTACCTTTCGAGAAAGTGGTTCAATGTCCGCAAGCTTTCCAGCGTTTTCATCTCTGTGGTCTGCGGAATGTACCCCAGCTATCTCCTGCTGACAAAATACACCTGGAACGAAACTATGTGCTGCATTCTGCCGTGGGTTTTCGCGCTGCTGATGTATAAGTCGCTGCGCAGCCACAAGGACGCCCCGCACACGGCAAAGGCAGTGTTCATGCAGCAGCTGTGGGCTGTTCTGGCAGGACTCACGCTCATCGCTGCGTATGCTTCCCACGGGCGCATGCTGGCTCTCACAGCCGCGGGCGTCGTGCTGGAACTCATCGTGCTGATAACGATGAAGCGCAGACTGTTCTCCCTGGTGGGATTTTTCACCAGCTGCGCCGGCGGTTTTGTGATAGACAAGTTCCTCAAGCACTATATCCAGGCTGAACTCTGGCTCTCCGGCACAAAGGAGAAAGCCTCCGTCAACACGATCGAAAACATGTTCAGCCGTATTTCCAACATCGACGCCGAAAAGCTGGAACACTTCCCGCAGACTCTGTTCGGGCATTTCTTCTATTTCATCAGTTCCACTTGGGGATTTGGCGCGGTGTGCATCGTGCTGATATTCTCCGGCATCGTGATGTACTATGTTTCCCGCAGGCGCATCAGGAACAGCGACGAAGCCCCCGTCACAGCCGAAGGCAAGCCGCAGACCTACATCGGCACCAGCCTTGCGATATTCTGCTGGTATGCGCTTCTTGCGATGGGCGCTATATTCGTGGTCAGCGTGGCGTTCAAGGCTACTTCCTCCGTATACGCCACCCGCGCGGATACCGCAATATTCGGAAGATATATCGAAACGTTCTTCCCGATCGCGATATTCCCAGCGCTTATAATGATATACCGCAGGCGGTTCACTGCAAAACACTGCTTCGTTGCGCTGCTGGTGGCTTCATTCGTGTTCGTCATGACTGAGATGTTCACCGTTTCCGCAGTAGTCGGCGACGGCAGCACCACAAAGAACATCGTCGGCGCAATGATACTCGGTATCGCTCCCCTGCGTATCGGCGAAGGTCTCAAGGATACCATCACTGAAACGACGTTCCTCAAAATAATCGGCGTTGTCATGCTGCTACTGCTTGCGCTCGTTATCGCCAGACTGATAAAGAAAAGGGGCGAGTCGCTGTTCAATATCGTGACTATCCCCCTGGGCGCGCTTCTCATTTACACCACGCTTTACGGCTTCGACAACTACACCGTCGTGCAGGGAAAGAACGCGCAGTACGGCGCGAACTACGTCACACAGGCGCTCTCAATGATAGACGACTGCCCCTACAACGACGTGCTCTGCTTCTCGATGAAGGGAGAGCGCTATTCAAAGGCGCAGTTCCTGTTCCCCGAGATAAAAATCCACCTTGCCTCGAACACAAAGAAGCTCAAGGAACTCGAAACCTGCCCCGACTTCATTATCTGCGACCGCGAGGATAACCTCAACATGTGGATAGACGACATTTACCTTGTCGGCGACATCAACAACAATGTGCAGCTGTACGCATGCTCTGAGAACGCGATAAACTGGGCGCAGGCTGCGGGACTTGAAATGACCGGAAGCGGCGCCATGACCTACACCGGAGAGAACATCCCCGGCACAAGCTCCGTGACAAGGAGCGGACACACCGCAATGCTGCCGGAAGGCTCCGCGGTATACACCAACTACTTCCTGCTGTACAACAAGGGCAAGTACACTGCCACCATAAAAGGAAGCGGGCTGACCGACCTCAGCGTTGCGCTCACCTCCGACAAGAAGGCTAACGACATGCCTTACGAGATAACCTCGAACACCGGCAGCGAACTCACGCTCACATTCAGCGTGACCGACAAGACCGAGAATGTACAGCTGAAGCTCACGAACAAGAACGGCGGCTCTGCGGTGAGCGTCGATGAACTCTCCGTTGCTATGAGCAGCTACACGATAAAGGAATACTCCGGCGACAGCCTCGTGCTTGGCGACGGCTGCACCACCTACGGTACATCAGCAGTGGTGCCCTACGGCTCGGAGATAAGTTCCCTCAACCTCATCATGCACAATGCAGAGAAACTGCAGTTCCAGATAAAGGGCGACAACCTCAACGTCATCGACCTTACACTGACCTCCAACGGAAAGGAACTCGACGGCCTGGTAGAAACATTCTCGAACTACGTGACGATAACGTTCGACCTGCCCGAACCCACCGAGGACCTCAAACTCACCATAAGGAACAACAGCAGCGAGGACGCTTCTATCTATACGCTGGCAATACGGCGCATGTCCGGGCAGAAGCTTGCTGTGCTGCCCAAGGTTTCCGGCGTGAATATCAGCGTTTCCTGACATGCCGGTGATCAAAAAGACCCAGAAGCCCATGCAGCCAGCCCGGACGCTGTGCATAGGCTTCATGACGATAATACTCGTCGGCGCGCTGCTTCTGTGGCTGCCGTTCTCGTCGAAATCCGGGGGTACCCCGTTCTTCGACTGCCTTTTCACCGCTGTTTCAGCCACCTGCGTCACCGGACTCATCGTCACGGATACATTCACAAACTGGACAATATTCGGGCAGGCTGTGATCATGCTGCTGATACAGGTAGGCGGTCTGGGGTTCGTCACGATAATCACGTTCTTCAACGTCGCCGCTGGCAGAAAGCTTGGCTTCCGCACCCTCGCGAACGCCTCCGACGGGCTGACTGAAAGCACATTCCAGGGCGGCAGGCGCATATTCATCAGCATAATCAAGTACTCGCTGATATTCGAGGGCGCAGGCGCAGTGCTGCTCAGCATAGCTTTCGCCCGGGAACACGGCGCTTTCGGCGTCTGGATGGGCGTGTTCACCAGCGTGACTGCATTCTGCAACGCAGGGTTCGACCTCTGCGGTATCGAGGGCGCGTATTCCAGCCTTACCAACCACTCCGGCGACCCGCTGGTGATAATGACCGTCGCGCTGCTGATAATCCTCGGTGGACTTGGCTTCATCGTGTGGGAGAACTTCCTCAATATACGAAAGGTGCACAGGCTGAGCCTGCATACAAAGGCGGTGCTCATCGGCTCCGGCGCGCTGATAGTCGTCAGCACGCTCTTCTACATGATAGCTGAGTGGGACAATCCCGCGACCCTGGGCGGAATGAACTTCGGCGAAAAGCTGATGAACTCGTTCTTCTCCGGGGTGACTGCACGCACCGCCGGGTACAATTCCATTTCCGTCGAGGGAATGTCGGATTTCTCAAAGCTCGGCACCTGCATATTCATGTTCATCGGCGCGTCGCCCGCTTCCACTGGTGGAGGAATAAAGACCACCACCGTTCTCGTGCTGATAATGACTGTCGTCAGCTACCTGCGCAGCAAGAACGACGTGGAACTCCTCGGGCACAAGATAGATAAGCTTGCGGTCTACCGCACGCTTACCGTAACGCTGCTGTCGCTGATGGCGGTAATACTGTGCTTCTCGGTGCTGTACTTCACGCTGCCGGAGGACGTCAGCGGCGTTGACTGCCTGTTCGAAGCGGTATCGGCGTTTTCCACCACGGGACTTTCCGCAGGTCCAACCGCGATAGCCGGCACCCCCGGCAGGATACTGCTGATGATAACCATGTACATCGGCAGAGTAGGACCAGTCTCGCTGGTGCTCTCGATGCTGATGAACGCAAAATGCAAGAACATAGTGCTCCCGGAGGGGCAGATAATTGTAGGGTGACGCCCTGCATTACCGTATTTCATTATCCCGTCGGAACGCGAAAAGGACGCCCGCGCGCTTTTATCGCCGACCGAGAAAGGAATTCTTATGGAAACTGAAACCTTTTCCCTCGGACCGCTCACAATGTACGTGTCCGACGACCACCGCTTCGGAACGGACGCGTTCCTGCTGGCATATTACGCTAACGTAAAGCCGGACAGTGTGGTCTGCGACCTCTGCACCGGCTGCGGAATAATCCCGCTGATATTCTGCAAGAACATCAAGCCGCACCTCATATACGCGGTAGATATCCAGGAGGAAGCAATAAACCTGCTCAAGATGTCGGTGGAGAAAAATCACCTTGAAAACACCCTGCAGCCAGTTCTCGCGGACCTGCGTGAACTCAGCCAGAACCAGATAGGCTTTGAGACCATGGATATCGTCACCGCAAATCCGCCTTACATGACCAGCGGCTCCGGCTTTGAGAAGCTCGCAAGACCACAGGCCATCGCGCGCCACGAGCTGATGTGCACCGTTGACGACGTATGCCGCACCGCAGGAAAACTGCTCAAATACGGCGGTCTGCTCAAGATGTGCCACCGTCCCGAGCGCCTCGCGGACGTGCTGAATTCCATGCGCGAGAACAAGATAGAGCCTAAGAGCATCACATTCGTGTTCAACAGCATTCTCGACAAGCCGTGGCTGTTCCTCGTCACCGGAAAGAAGGGCGCAAAATCCGGTATGATAGTGGAAAAGCCCATGATACTGCGCAACGACGATAAATCCTACACCGAGGAGTACACAAGACTTTATGACTGAACCAGGCAAGCTTTATGTGGTGGGCACCCCGATAGGCAACCTGTCGGATTTCTCACCGCGCGGCATAGAAACGCTTGAAAACGTTGATTACATCGCTGCCGAGGACACCCGCGTGACGCTCAGGCTGCTAACGCACTTCGGAATAAAAAAGCCGCTGCTGAGTTACTACAAGCCCCACGAAGCTGAAAAGGCAGTGCGCATCGTCGAACTCCTGCAGGACGGTAAATCCGTTGCACTGGTGAGCGACGCGGGCATGCCCTGCATTTCTGACCCGGGCGTTTATCTCGTGCAGCACTGCTATGAACTCGGCATTCCGGTGGAGAGCGTACCCTGCTGCAACGCCGCTATAGCCGCAGTAGCGATAAGCGGCATAGACACCGCGCGTTTCGCGTTCGAGGGATTTCTCCCCGTGGACAAAAAGGAACGCCGTCAGCGCCTGGCAGAAACCGCGAAACTCCCGCACACGCTGATATACTATGAAGCCCCGCACAAGCTGCGGCAGACGCTCTCAGACCTCGCAGAAGCCCTCGGTGGGGAACGCCGCGCGGCTCTCTGCCGCGAACTGACGAAGCTGCACGAGGAAGTTATCCGCGGCACCCTGGCGGAACTCAACGCGCTCTATGAAACCACCGACCCCCGCGGGGAATACGTCATCGTGATCGAAGGCGCCTCCCCCGCAGAAGAGGAAGCCATGACCATCGAGCAGGCAGCGGAACTTGCAAGAAGCTATGCCGGTGGCGGCATGAAGCTTTCCGAAGCGTGCAAGACAGCCGCGCAGGCGGCAGGAGTTTCCCGCAAGGAGCTGTACAAACTCCTCTCGGAAGAATGACCCCGAACCCCACGGACACCCGTGACATACAGAAAGGAAGAAAACCATGAGCATCATCAAGGACAGAGTTGAAAAGAAGATCGGCCCCACCGCAAAGGTAGTGATTCCGATAATCAGCGCAGTTGTGGTAGTTGCAGGCGCAGTCGCTTACATCTGCCTTAAACTCGCGGACGAAATGCGCTACAACGAAAAGTGGAAGGACTACGACGAATGCGGTCTTCACTGATCTGCAGCTGTGACGACATAGAGGGATTTCTGGGGCAGTATTCTCACTTCGGCGCGCCGGTGAAGGATCTGTCCCGGTTTTCTGCGCTTATGCATAAGCTTGGGGACCCTCAGGACAGTCTGCGTTTTATTCACATAGTCGGCACGAATGGCAAAGGCTCCGTCGCGGAATTCTGCACCTCTGCGCTTGCAGCGGCAGGCAACACCGTGGGGCGCTTCACATCTCCGTATGTGCGCAGCGTGTGTGAGCGCATCGCGGTGGCTTACCCCACGGGGATATACGAGATAAGCGCCTGCGACCTCGCGCGGCTTCTCACCACTGCCGCTAAAGCCGCTGATGAATGCGGGAAACTTGAATTCTCGCAGTTTGAGATACTCAATGCGGCTGCTTTCCTGTTCTATGCGGAAAAGCGCGCTGATTACGTCGTGCTTGAAGCAGGCATTGGCGGCACGCTGGATTCCACGAACATCATAAAGCAGCCGGAATGCGCCGTGATCACCTCAATAGGGCTTGACCACACCAGGATACTCGGCGCCACCGTCGAGGAAATAGCGCGCTCAAAATGCGGCGTGATAAAGGGCGGGAATGCAGTCGCAGCGCTGGATATCCCCGACTCTGCAATGGAAGTAATACGCAGCCGCTGCGAAGCCACGGGCGCGCGCCTGATAATTCCAGACAGGTCGCAGCTTGAAGTACACGGAAAACCCGGGCTTGACGGCAGCAGCTTCAGCTACCGCGGGCAGGAATACCGTCTGCGAATGGGTGGAGCCTACCAGATAAGCAACGCCATGACCGCTGTGGAGGTGCTGACCAGCATGGGCGTCCCAGCAAGAGAAATCGCCCTTGGGCTGGAACGCGCCCAGATACCAGCGCGCATGGAAATATTCCGCTCCAACGCCCCGGAAAAGCCCTCTCTCCTGCTGGACGGGGGGCATAATCCACAGGCGGCGCATGCAGTCAGGGAAGCGCTTAAGGACTCGGGATATTCGCATATCACCGGCGTTATCGGCATGATGAACACCAAGGATCACGCTGCGTTCCTGCATGTGGTACTTCCCTGCTTTGAACAGGTGGTGTTCTGCGACGGCTTTTCAGACGGCAACGTTCCCGCTGAGGAACTACGCAGCGCAGCCGGGGTGAATGCCGAGATATTCCACGACCCACGCCAGGCGCTGGAATATGCAAGGAGCATTCCCGGGGAACTGGTCTATTTCGGAGGCAGTTTCTATTTTGCCGCAGCGGTGCGTAGGTTCCTGGCATAAAAACTCCCCCTCGGCCGGAGGGGGAGTTTCTGTTCACATCTTGACAAATCAAGAACGCTGTGTTATAATCTAGAGAAACGCTGAATAAAACAAAATCGACCCGCTCAGACGAGTATACTCACGGGTCTGATTTTGTTTCGCTCCGCGTTATTCAATTTTCCCCTGATCTGTTGCAATATAAAAACTGGAGGAACTGATTTGGATTATATTCTGTGGCTGGGATTAGCCGTTTTAGCAGTCGCGGTGCTGATATGGATACTCATACGCCTGCACGAAAAGCTGCCGTATGAGATGAACGAAACGATACTCACCGAGCGCGAACGCTCATTCTACCGCATACTAAGACCCATAGCCGACAAGCTGGAGCTGCAGATATGCCCCAAGGTTCGGGTCGCGGATATAGTCTCGATAAAAAAAGGGACCCGCGACTGGCAGAAATGGTTCAACAAGATACGCTCAAAGCATGTGGACTTTCTGCTCTGCGACTACGATATGAACATAGTACTTATAATCGAACTGGACGACCGCAGCCACGAAACGGAACGCGCAAAGAAAAACGACGCCCTGAAAAACGCGATATTCGGAAACAAACTTGTACGCATACGCTCCCTGAAAGACGATGTCGAAGGGATAATCACCACCGCGCTGAAAAAACTCTGACCGGAAACTGTACCAGCCCCCGCGCATATAATTTAGCACGCAGAAAGGAGCGTGCCGATATGCACAACGACCCCGGACAGAATGCTGCCCAGACCTACCTTGACCGATACCGCGTGATACTCGACGAAATGATACGCGAAATGACCTCCGCGCCGCTTTGCTGCAGTATCTCGCATAACTTCATCGTGCAGATGATACCGCACCACGAAGCCGCAGTGAAGATGTCAGAAAACCTGCTGCAGTATTCCCGGTGTGAACCACTGCGCAATATCGCTGAAAACATAATCACCACCCAGACCCAGGGCATAGAGGACATGCAGTGCATTCTGCGGGAATGCTCCGTGCTGCGCAGCTGCGCAACTGACCTCAGGAGCTATCAGCGGCGCTACCGCGACATCACGCGTATAATGTTCGCGCAGATGCGCAGCGCACCGTCCGGCTGCCGCATAAACACGGATTTCATGCGGGAGATGATACCCCACCACCGGGGCGCGGTGCTGATGTCCCAGAATGCGCTGGAATTCCCGGTGTGCCCGCAGCTTCGCCCGATACTTGAGAATATCATTTCCACCCAGACTCGCGGTATACGCCAGATGGAACAGCTGCTTTCGCGCAGGTGCAGGTTCATGTAGTTGACATATCCAGCCAACGATGGTATACTATATATGACCCTGAAAACAAAGAATATGAAAAGAGGCAGACATGACACCACGTCTTATTATAGTAATCCCCTGCTACAACGAGCAGGAAGTTCTCCCGATAACCGCGCCGATGTTCCTTGAAAAGATAAAGTCGCTGGCAGCTGCGGGGCAGATAACCGAGGACAGCCGCGTGATGTTCGTCAACGACGGCAGCAAGGACAACACCTGGGATATCATAACGCGCCTTGCCGAAGAGGACGAACACTACATCGGCATTGCGCAGAGCCGCAACCGCGGGCACCAGAACGCCGTCCTTGCCGGTCTGATGGAAGCCAAGGACATGTGCGACATCACAATAAGCATAGACTGCGACGGGCAGGACGACATCAACGCCATGGACGGAATGATTGCAGCTTACCACGAGGGCTGCGAGATAGTTTACGGCGTGCGTTCCAAAAGGGACACCGACACGTTCTTCAAGCGGTTTACGGCTGAGAGCTTCTACAAGCTGCTTAATTCAATGGGCGCCGAGGTCGTGTTCAACCACGCGGATTACCGCCTGATAAGCAGCCGCGCCCTGCAGGAACTCGCAAAATTCAAGGAAGTCAACATATTCCTGCGCGGAATGGTACCGCTTGTAGGCTTCAAGAGCACCAGCGTCTACTATGAACGCAGCGAGCGCGCCGCCGGAAAGTCGCATTACCCGCTGAGCAAAATGCTGGCGCTTGCTTTCGACGGCATAACGAGCCTCTCCATAAAGCCCATCAAAATGATAATCGGGCTTGGCGTGATAGTCGCCATCATCAGCTTTATCGGCATAATCTGGGCTGTCGTTGAGGCAATTCTGGGGAACACCGTCGGGGGCTGGGCTTCCACGACATGCATAATCTGCTTCCTGAGCGGCGTTCAGCTTATATCCATCGGCGTCATCGGCGAATATATCGGCAAGATATACATGGAAGTAAAACACCGTCCGCGCTATATCATCAGCGACCGGACCTGGGACAAGAACCAGCACAGATAGATCCAGCGGGCTTCCATAAAGGAAGCCCTTTTCTGGTACAGATAGAATTTTGGAATTTCCAGCACTTGACTATTCATCGGGAAAGTGATATAATTATAAGATAAGCTACAATCAGATGATATTGAAAGGAATTCACAATAAATGAAAGTGCTGCTATATTCCGAGGCGTTCAACCTCGTCAAGATATCAGGCCTTGGCAGAGCGATAATGCACCAACAGCGTGCGCTCCAGCTTAATGGGGTGGATTTCACCCTCGACCCAAAGGACGATTACGACATTGTTCATATAAACACGCTGGGGCTGCGCTCCCATCACCTCGCGCGCAAGGCAAAAAAATCCGGAAAACGCGTGGTTTACCATGCGCATTCCACCGAAGAGGATTTCAGGAACTCGTTCATATTCTCTAACGCCCTGTCCGGGCTTGTCAAGAAGTGGCTGTGCAGCTGTTACCGCAGCGGCGACGTTATAGTCACCCCCACCGAGTATTCAAAACGGCTCATCAGCGGATATGGCATCACTAATCCGATATACCCTGTTTCCAACGGAATAGACCTCGCAAAATACGAACCCGCCCCCGGCGACCGCGAAGCGTTCCGCAGCAGGATGGGCTTTTCAGACAGCGACAAGGTCATCATCGCAGTGGGACTTTACTTTGAGCGCAAGGGCATTCTGGACTTTGTGCAGATGGCAAAGGACATGCCCGACTACAAATTCGTATGGTTCGGAAAGACCCCGCTGTACAGCGTTCCGCACAAGATTCGCAAGGCAGTCCGCACGAAGCTGCCGAATCTGACATTTGCCGGATATGTACAGCCCGACGAACTGAAGCAGGCATATGTCGGCTGCGACGCCTACATATTCCCCACCCACGAGGAAACCGAAGGCATCGTTCTGCTGGAAGCCCTCGCGGCTGAAGCGAACGTGATAATCCGCGATATCCCGGTGTTCGACTGGCTGACTGACCGCCGCGACTGCTACAAGGCAAAGGACCTTGAAGATTTCGAACGGCTGATACGCGCCGTTACCTCCGGGGAACTCCCCTCCCTGCAGGAAAACGGCAGGGCTGCGGTTGCCGGCATGGACATCAAAAAGGTCGGAGAAAAGCTGCTGAGCATTTACAACGGAACGATAGAGCAGAAGATCTGAATTCATAATTTGCAAAAAAATACCCGGTTCAATGTGAACCGGGTATTTCTGTCTGTTGGTTTTTAATTCCTGAGTGTGAACCTGCCTGTAAGCTGCTTCATGGTGTTTGCCTGACCCGCAAGTTCCTCAGCGGCAGCGGCGCTCTGCTCCGAAGCGGCAGAGTTGTTCTGCGTTACGGAAGAAAGCTGTTCAACGCCGGAGTTAACCTGGTTGACAGCCTCTGCCTGATTCTGAGAATTCTTCGAAATATCATCCACCGATTTAACTATCTCGCTGATGTTAGTCACAACTGTGCGCAGGCTTTCTGCAGTCTGGTTTGCTATGTCGGAACCGTTGTTGACAGCGTCTATCGTCTTGCTGATGAGCGCCGACGTGTTCTGCGAAGCTTCCGCAGACTTGGAGGCAAGGTTCCTTACCTCGTCTGCAACTACCGCGAAGCCCTTACCTGCCTCGCCTGCACGCGCAGCCTCTATCGCAGCATTGAGCGCGAGTATATTCGTCTGGAACGCAATATCCTCGATAGTCTTGATTATCGCGCTTATCTCCTCGGTGTTGCTGCTGATATCCTGCATTGCGCCAAGCATGCTGTTCATGCGCTGGTTGGAAAGCTCAGCCTCATTGCCGATGTGGTTCATCTTGTCGCTTGCGAGTGCAGCTTCTGCCGCATTGCTCTTGACCTGCTCGGAAATCTCGCTGATAGTCGCAACAAGTTTCTCAATGGAACCTGCCTGCTCAGTGGAGCCGGATGCCAGCGACTGCGCACCGCTGGATACCTGATCCGCACCCACTGCAACCTGATCCGCTGCGAGGTTTATCTCAGAAAGCGTGCTGTTGAAGGATGCCGTGATGTTATCAAGCGCTGCCCTGAGCTTTGCGAATTTGCCGGTGTACTCAAGTTTCAAACTGATATTGAGGTTGCCGCCTGCGATGTCGTTCAGCACTCCGGAAAGCTCATCGATGTAACCAGCGTAATGACTGAGCTGATTAGCCGTCTTGTTGAAGTTGTCCGCGAGTTCCCCGATGTCGTCCTTGGAACTGCACTCGACCTTTACGTCGAATTCACCGTTGGAAATGCGCTTTGCCACGTCAGTAAGCGAACCAATGGGACGCGTGAACTTATTCACCACTATGAACGCAATGATAGTAGTTGCCACTGCGACTATCACAACGGCGCCAATTATCATGACAAACAGCATGTTGGTCTGTCTGTAGAGTTCAGATCCATCGGCGGTAGTAATAAGCTTCATGCCATTGTCGAGGCTGCTGAATACCGCACGGCTGCTCACACCGTTCACATTTGTATTGATGAGGGAAGCGTTATTATTGGTTATCGCGTCTGCAAGAACGCCGCTGACATCAGCCAGAGGTGTGTTGTACTCATTGTCAGCTGAATACATGATGTTGTTATTTCCGTCAATTATAAGCGGCTTATAGGTTTCAAAGCGCTCGCAGGAATTCGCGATATTCTGCACCATGGTGAAATCTATATCCATGCCAACTACGCCGACATTCACGCCGTCGCGGAACAGCGGAACGACATAGGATATCATGTAAATTCCGACATTGTCGTTGTAATAAGGCGCCATCCACGTGGGCTCGCCGTTGTTGACAGGGGTGTAATACCAGCCGACATGTGAAATATCAGTCTTGTCGTAAACGCTGAAATCCGTCGGCGTAACGCTCTGAAATTCCTCGGCGGTGCTGTTTCTGGTCATGAAAAGACCAGAGGTAGGCTCGGTGAAATCAGGATTGTAGCGTATGTATGCGCATATTGCGCCGTCTGTGTTGGAAGCCGCGCTGTAAAGCGACTGCTCCAGCTCTCCGGTGAGCGTGGTGACATATTCACTGCTGGTCTGAAATGAACTGAAATCAGTCAGTTCATTCATCGTGATATCAGAAACGGTGTCAACGGACTGTTCCACACGGCTGAGATATGCATTTATGTCTGCCGCTGTGTTGTCGCATTCCTCGTGCATTATGCTGGCAAGATCGTTGCCCATATATGCGCTGGAATAAATTACTGACATGATACCTACAACAGTTGACGAAATAATGGTGCAGGCTGCTGCAGTGATACTCATTTTCTTCGCTATCTTCATAGTATTTCCTCCAGATACAGAGTATTTCCTCCAGATACAGAGAATTAAGACATAAAGCCTCATTGTTTGTATTATAACACATCTTAATACAAAATTCAAGAAGAAATATACAAATTACACAAAAGAATTTATCATGTTGCATAACAAATGTTGTTTCGTCGAAATGCTGTTTTTAGGGTAGTCAAATTATCAGATATGTAAAAAATCGGAAAAGCATTGAACTAAGGTTGACATTGTGGAAAATTTAATATACAATATATATCACACATGATATATCGCATATGTTATTATGGACTTATTTTAAAAGGGGCATATGGTTTTGCCCATATGAAAAGGAGGTACAGGTATGGGAATATTCGATAACCTGAACAGCGGCAAGCCAGCTGGGCCGACCAGCACTTCTTCCGTGGGAATGCGCACTGAAACATTCACGTTTACGGCGCTACCTGAGAACCTCTCTCAGATGCAGGCACTGCCAGAGGCAGACCTCAGGACCCCGTTCCGTACAGCCACGCTGACTGTATGCGCACTCTGCGCCTGCACAGCAGAAGGAAACAGCGGCGTTGAGATGCTTAACTGGCTGCGAGGTTCCAGACCGCTCACCGTGCAGGACATCTCGTTTATGAGCGACAGATTCCATAATGACATGGCGTACATTCCGTTTTCATATTTCACGGGCGCAGTGCCGGAAAACGGCTACACCCCCGGCAAGCCGTACACGGTAAGCGTCAGCAGCGACCATAATTCCGGCGCCGAGCAGGGGTACATGAAGCTGTTCGTTTACTCAGGCGGCGCGGACAGCCCGCGCACCATCAGGCTGCGCATGAACGCCGACGGAAAGTGGTTTCTCTGGGAACAGTACCTGCTGTCGGACATAAAGGCGCCATATTCCGCAGCGCGCAGGCGAGAGAGATAATTCGTAACGCGGACAATATTTCAAACCGGTTATAGAAACAAAACAGGGCGAAAGTTGATCTTTCACCCTGTTCATTTTATTCAGATATCGTCCTGCGAAGCAGGACACCGAAATTACGCATTCCGAATTACAAATTACGAATTCGAAATTACTTCTTGCTCTTGATGTATTCGTCCATAGCCTTGGCAGCGGTCTTACCTGCGCCCATTGCGAGGATAACGGTAGCTGCGCCGGTTACTGCGTCGCCGCCTGCGAATACGCCCTCGCGGGAAGTCTGACCGTTCTCGTCTGCGATGAAGCAGCCGTGCTTGTTGGTGTCAAGACCCTTTGTGGTGTTTCTGATGAGCGGGTTCGGGGAAGTACCGATGGACATAACAACGCAGTCAACATCGAGAACGAACTCGCTGTCCGGCTTCTCAACAGGTCTGCGGCGGCCGGAAGCGTCAGGCTCGCCAAGCTCCATCTCAACGCACTTCATGCCGGTAACGAACTTGTGCTCGTTGCCGAGTATCTCAACGGGGTTGTTGAGTGTCTTGAAGATGATGCCCTCTTCCATTGCGTGCTCTACTTCTTCCTTACGTGCAGGCATTTCTTCCAGGCCACGACGGTATACTATGTATACGTTCTCGGCGCCAAGGCGCTTTGCGCAGCGTGCTGCGTCCATTGCAACGTTACCGCCGCCGACAACTGCAACGCTTGTGTTCTTCTTGATAGGAGTATCGCTCTCGGGCTTGTATGCCTTCATGAGGTTAACTCTGGTGAGGAACTCGTTTGCAGAGTAAACGCCCTTGAAGTTCTCACCGGGGATATTCATAAATCTCGGCAGACCTGCACCGGAACCGATGAAGATAGCCTCAAATCCCTGCTCGAACAGCTCGTCTACCTCGATGGTACGACCTACTACGACGTTGGTGTTAACCTTAACGCCCATAGCAATAAGGTTATCTACCTCGTGCTGTACGATGGACTTCGGCAGTCTGAACTCAGGGATACCGTAAACCAGAACGCCGCCTGCAAGGTGGAGAGCCTCAAATACGGTCACATCATAACCCATCTTTGCAAGGTCGCCTGCGCATGTCAGACCGGAGGGTCCTGCGCCGATTATAGCTACCTTGTGGCCGTTGGGAGCGGGTACTGCGGGAGTCTCTGTTGCGTGAGCGTTGTGCCAGTCAGCAACAAATCTCTCCAGACGGCCGATGGCAACCGGCTCGCCCTTGATGCCGCGAACGCACTTGCTCTCGCACTGCGTCTCCTGCGGACATACACGACCACAGACAGCAGGCAGGGAGCTGGACTGGTGAATCACCTGATAAGCGCCCTCAAAATCGCGCTCCTTTATCTTTGCGATGAATTCCGGAATGTTAATGGAAACAGGGCAGCCGCTCTGGCAGGGCTTCTTGGGGCAGTGCAGGCAGCGGTTAGCCTCGTCAACGGCCTGCTCCTCGGTGTAACCCAGGGCTACCTCCTTGAAGTTCTTGTTGCGGACGTTCGGGTCCTGTACCGGCATTTCATTCTTTTTAAGGCTCATGTTCGGCATTTCACTTTACCTCCTTTTTATAAAGGTTGCAGACTTCTTCGCGCTTTCTGGTCTCGAATTCCTTGTACATAGTACCGCGCTCCATAGCCTCGTCGAAGTCTACCAGGTGACCGTCGAAATCAGGACCGTCAACGCATGCGAACTTGGTCTCACCGCCAACAGTCAGTCGACATCCGCCGCACATGCCTGTGCCGTCGATCATTATCGGGTTCATGGAAACTACAGTCTTGATACCGTATTCCTTGGTCAGCTTACATACGAACTTCATCATTACCAGCGGGCCGATAGCGATGACCTCGTCGTACTGATTGCCAGCCTTGATGAGCTCTTCAAGGGCGTTTGTAACAAGACCCTTTTCACCGTGGCTGCCGTCGTCTGTCATCAGCTTCATCACGTCGGAAACTGCCCTGAACTCGTCCTCAAGGATAACGAGATCCTTGTTTCTGAAGCCCACGATGCTGTGTACCTCTGCACCGAGGTGGTGAAGCTTCTTTGCGATCGGGTATGCAATAGCGCAGCCCACGCCTCCACCTACAACAGCGACTTTCTTCAGTCCGTCAGTGTGGCTGGGAACGCCGAGAGGTCCTACGAAATCGTGAATGAACTCACCCTCTTCAAGATGGTTGAGCTTCTCAGTGGTGGCGCCAACTATCTGGAAGATTATTGTGACAGTGCCCTTTTCACGGTTAAAATCCGCGATAGTCAGCGGAATTCTCTCGCCCTCTGCGTCAACTCTGAGGATAATGAACTGACCCGGCTCTGCCTTCTTTGCGATCATCGGGGCGTCAACTTCCATAAGAGTTACTGTGGGGTTGAGGATTTTCTTGGTAAGAATTTTGTACATTCTCCTGTGTCCTCCTGAATATTTTGGCGGCTGCCGCCCGGAAGTGGGCATAGTCCGTCTTTATCTTATATTATACCATGCTTTGATGTTTTTTTGCAATATAATTTTATTGCCAGCGCCGTGATTTGTGCAACTCTACAAAACCTGTTGTTGATTTTGCACAATTCATACAAACGCTGGCACATAAAATCATCTGCGCCTGCCACCACCGCCTCCGTGACCTCCGGAACGGCTGTGTCCACCGCCGCCGCTGCGCCCTCCGCCATGGCTTCCGCTGCTCGAACTGCTGATGCGGTGCGAGGTCGTGAACTCACGCACGAAAATGTCTTTCTTCGCAGTAAATCTTATCATATCGTTCTCAATATAAGCACGCGCGGATACCGGCGATTTCTTTCTGTAACCCGCAGCCATTCCGTTTACGACTGCGACTGTTATCAGCACCGCAACGACAATTCCTGCCAGTGAGCCCATGTTTATAAAGGCGAATATGCCGTTGTCGTAGTCCTCGCTGCTGTCGCCCTCATAGGCGAGCCGGTGCTTTTCAAGATAGTTGCAGAACTCCCTTATCGCTGCCGGGTAGTTATCACCGCTGCCGGAGTCCAGCCCGTCATACACTGCGTCAAAAATTCTGTCTGTGCGATTCCCGTAGATGTCGTTCGCATGGTTTGAGCAGGCTATCCAGTCCTGTTCTCCGGTCCCTGCCCTCACCAGCATGAGCACTATGGAACTGCTGTCGTAGCCAAAGCTGTCGTTCAGAAAATCGTCGGTATACTCAGGCTCATTGCCGTAACCTATGCCATCTGTGAGCACCACGCCCACATTCGCGCCGATGTCATCGGCAGTAGACTGCATCACGCCCAGAAGTTCGGTTTCCTCAGCGGAAGTCAGCGCGTTCTGGTAGTCCTCGAGCCTGGTCTTATAGGAAATATCCCCGGTGACATCGCCAACGTATCCGTTCCTGTTCTTGACGAGATAGCTGCAGAACTGCTCCACTGCCGCGTAATAGTTCAGGCTGTCGCCGCTGTCCAGTCCGTAATACACGGCGTCGAAAATATGGTCAAGCTGCGGCTTGAACACAGTGCGCGCGTGGTTGGTGTAGCTCACCCAGTCGGCAAACCCGGAACCTTCCCTGGCTATCATCAGCACGATGGAATCGTCATCGGCGTCGAAATACATATCAAGGAAGTCGTCGCAGGTCTGCTGCTCGCTGGTCGTGATATCATCGGCGATAAGCACAGCCACGTTCATATCAAGCGTACTTGCAGTGTCAGAAAGAAGCTGGTTCAGTTCAGAGACCTCATCCCCTGCAAAAAATCCGCGTTCATCAACAAGAATCCCATGCGTGCCCCTGCCGTATGCCACAGTGGAAGCGCCAAGAGTAACTACCGCGATAACCAGGACAGTAAGCAGCGTAAAAATCTTCTTACCCAAAAATACCACCCCCGATAAAGAAGCAAATCGCGCCGAGCACGAGGAAAATCGCAGCGCCAAGCAGGAACTTCCGCAGCCTGCTGACTGGAAGTACGCCGAAGAGCATACCCGTCTGTCCATTCATGACGAACGGGTAATCCTTGCCGTTATAGGTGTAGTTCAGGAACCACACCGGGAGCATTCCGTAAACGGTCTGCTGGCTGCGGTAGGACACCTGCCTGCGCTTTTCGGTAACGGAACTGTAGCCGGTGATATCAGATTTCAGCACATCGGCCGCAGCGTCAGAAACACGCTGGTCTATCCTTGTGGCAGCCTCCGCAGAGGTGACGTCGTATTTCTCCGCACCGCAGCCGGAAAGATAGCTCATTGAAAATTTCTTTATCCCGTTGTAATTGAACGGCTCAATGGCTTCCATCATGCCGTCGTCGATACGCTTCGAGCCGTCGCACGGAACTCTCACGAAAACCATATCCGCGCTGCGGGTCACGTTGAATATCTTGGTGTTGGTGTATCTCATGTCGCCGACGCGCCAGCTGTGCACCTTCCTGGCTTCCGCTTCGAAAGTAGCGCTGACAGAACCGCTTTTCAGCCAGTAAGGGACGTACAGCGGGGTGATATTCTGTATCTGCGCAGCGCTGGTGAAGCCTTTCGGCAGCAGTATTTTCCCCCTGCAGTATTCCTTGAATGCCTGCTCAGCCTGTTCCCTTGTGGTTGAAAACGGTATTATCAGGTCGGGCCTGAATTCACCGGAAAGCCTGCCGGTGAGGATCACCGGCGTGTGACAGAAATGGCATCTCGTCGAAGCGGTAAGGCTGTCGCAGATCACCCCCGCGCCGCAGTTAGGGCAGGTGTAAAGCGCGGACGCGCCCGAAAATTCCTCTGCCTGACGAGTTGCTTCGTCGGCTGCGAGTTTTCTTTCGGCTTCGAGATTTTCCTGTGAGAGCGCCATGTTCTCGTTTTGTGCAAAGTTCTTTTTAATGTCCTCTTCGGTAAATTCACTGTCGCAGAAAAGGCACTTGAATTTGCCGAGGGCATTGTCGTATTCCAGCGCCGCGTTGCAGTTAGGGCACTGGTAGGTGACAGTCTTTATCTCCATTTAGGCTCCTTTATGGTAACCTCTAAAAACCGTTTTGAAAAGGGAAAATGGGTAGAGTGCGCCGAATGCGATGAAAGCCGACGAAGTAAGGCTGTATGCCTTACGAGGAGGTTTTCTGAAGCAGTCGGTGTGCTATACACATTTTCACTCAAACAAGGGTTTTAGAGGTGACCTTATGTAAGGTCGTTCACAGTTATTCCGGAAAGCGCTTCCCCGATGCTTGCGTTTATCACGATATCCGCTTCGTCGTCCGCGGAGGTCGGGGTCTTGTTTATCACTGCCAGCCGCCTGCCGTTGAAGAAACGTATAAGTCCCGCGGCCGGCTGCACCGCAAGGGAAGTCCCCCCGATGATGAGCATATCAGCTTCGGAGATCGCGTTTATCGCACGGTTGATGCAGTCCTCGTCGAGTGGCTCCTCATAAAGCACCACGTCCGGCTTGACTATCCCACCGCATTCGCAGTGCGGTACTCCGTCGGTGTTCATGATGAATTCCAGCGGGAATGACTTTCCGCATTTCATGCAGTGATTTCTGTGTATAGAGCCGTGGAGCTCTATGACATTGCGGCTCCCCGCTGCGGAATGCAGCCCGTCGATATTCTGGGTTATCACCGCGGAAATCCTGCCTGCGCGCTCAAGTTCAGAGAGTTTCAGGTGTGCGGCGTTCGGCTTTGCCTGCGGATATATCATACGGTCGCGGTAGAAGCGGTAGAACTCCTCAGGGTCCCGCAGAAAGAAGCTGTGGCTGATTATCTGCTCCGGCGGGAAGCGATATTTCTGGTTGTAAAGTCCGTCGGCGCTTCTGAAATCGGGAATTCCGCTTTCGGTGGAAACCCCCGCTCCCCCGAAGAATACTATACGGCGACTTTCGTCGATCATTGATTGCAGGTCCATAGGATTACCCCCTTGTCTGAATTTGTGATATGAGTTTTGCAATGTATTCCGGCGCGTCTGTGTTTGCTTCGTGTCCAGCGCCGGTGATAGGGTGAAATTCGCCGTCCGGCAGGAGTTCGGCAAGCTGCCGTGCGGCTCTGAAATTTGCCTTGTCTTTATCTCCGCATGCCGTTATCACCGGGCAGGAAATTCTGTTGAGCGCCGGCGTGAAATCAAGTGCAGCCATATCAGAAGTAAGCGTTATGAACTGCTTTTTTGAAAGCCCGGCACCGGCAAAAGATTTTTCAGGCATAACGCGAAACAGAAGCGCCTGAAATCTCAGCATGGCTTTCGGCATTCTGAACTGCGGTGCGATAAGAAGCATTGAGCGTACACGTTCAGGGTATTCCGCAGCGTAATTCAAAGCCAGTACAGCGCCAAGAGAAAGCCCGCAGAGGCACAGCTGCGTTCCCTGCATACCAAGCCACGCGGAAAAATTACGGTATAATTCCTGCCAGCTTCCGTCGCCTGTGAATTCCGACATTTCCGGAAGAAGAAACCTGGTATCCGGAAGTGCGGAAACCGTTTTCTCCCACGCAGAAGCATTCTGCCCCAGACCATGTATAAGGATCGTTTTCATGAAACCTCCAAAGCGCGTCAAAGTTTCACGCGTGTAATTTGCAGCTCGCAAACATATGCGAAAGACTTGTTGAACTTTGTATTTTTGCCGATATGCACGGAGTTCACCGAAGGCGAACGTATGTGCAAGGCATTTTGATTTATGGGAACCTCTAAAAACCGGTTTGAAAAGGGAAAATGGGTAGAGTGCACAGAATGCGATGAAAGCCGACGAAGTAAGGCTGTATGCCTTACGAGGAGGTTTTCTGAAGCAGTCGGTGTGCTTACACATTTTCACTCAAACAAGGGTTTTAGAGGTGACCTTATAATAAACGCTCTGCGTTTATTATATCACAGAATTATTTGTAAATCAATAACCATGTGAGAAATATCGCGCACACTTCATGTAAAGTCGAAAATTGCGTCAGGAACGCGGCAGAACGCCGTGATTTACCACTTGACAAACGCCAGCAAATGTGATATACTGTAAAAACAGAAATCTGGGGCCGTAAAGGCTTCGACGGGGATTCTGATGCATGATAAGCGGGTAGTGAGGGCGAAATCACTTTAATCGTCGCATCTTTAAATTTAAACGCAGATTACAATTCTGAGTTAGTAGCTGCCTAAGCGGCTTCCGTCATACTCCGCAGCACCACGGGCGGGGATATGGCGTCGACTAGTGGTGAACGTCATTGATGAGTTGCCTTGTAATCTCTGATGTACTAAAGGCTGCCAAATCTGAGAGCCTGTTTGCTGGCGCTCGGACGCGGGAGATCTAAAAGACATTCTGCACCCGGAGAAAGTCGTGAGGACGGGTTTTCGGACAGGGGTTCAATTCCCCTCGGCTCCACCAAAGTCAAAAGCGTCGAACTCCGTTTCGTAAGGAACGGATTCGCGCTTATATGCAGATTTGAGGACGGTTGATTGCCGTCCTCTTTTTCTGTTATGAATCACCTTGAAGCATACTTATCCACTAATCCTTTATCTGAAATTAGTCAGCAAGCGAAATCTTATTACCATTTAGGAGGATTTCACATCCGCCTATTATCACAGAATACAGGTCATAGGGATTTATAGGTTTATCCCAGAGGACAGTAAAGAATTCCCGTTCTCCGTTGCATTCCGAGGCACCGGTAATCTGGTAGTTTCTGATTTCTGTTCCATCTCTGAATTTACAAGTAAGCGGAGCAGTTTCTCCTGCCAGCCTGCCGATTTTGCTGCCGCGTTTAGCATACCACTGAATACTCAGCGGAGTTATCACCACATCGTCAAGATGATATTCATAGTTATCAATCGTGACTTCAATATCAGGCGATACGGAAACACATTTTTCTGTCATGAAATTCAGCGGAAATGACAGCCTGATCGGTTCTTCAAGGGGAAGCTCCAGACATGAATTTTCGCCTGCTGACAATGTAAGTGTGCCGAATTCCAGCTCAATTACGCTGTTTTCATTAAGATAACCATTCTGGAAAGAAAATGCGTTGGTGTACGTAATTATGCCGCTTGTATCGTCTTTAGTTCCATAGCCTGTTGCAAGATTACATTCGGCAGGATTTTCGCTGATTTCAAGCTCTGCCCATGGTAATTTATCGCTGTTTCCGAACTTGCCGTGATACTCCTCAATCGCCATTTCATTTATGGCGAGTTCATACATTAACAGGACCGTGTTCCTGTCGGCAACAGCGCCTGTGAAATTGACCGTGCCGTAATCAAAATCCACGATTCTGTCAAGGCTTACTCCCATCTGCAATAAATCGACGGCAGAGGTCTGGTTTTCTATTCCAGTGTCAACATATCCCTGTGCCTCTGATGAGATTCTCGAATAGAATCCCTCAAACAGCTTAGAGAAATCCCACCCGCAGGAAGCCCCTGCCG
>ULRE01033372.1_pt1 | contig 27728 bp, 42 predicted proteins | sample 1955141 | NCBI WGS metagenome assembly ULRE01 (sample SAMEA4835674, study PRJEB28245) | human gut metagenome | biome: gut microbiome; material: fecal sample | place: Denmark | collected 2008
GTGTTTATGAATGTATTCTTTTATAGCGGCTTGATTTCTTCCTAATATGCAGAAATTCAGTCCATACAGAGTGTTGTCTTCTGCACTATATGGTACGAAGTCGTATTCAGACAATACGCTTTTATATTCATTGTGATTCATGGCAATAAAATACATATGCTTACATGGCAATCCGCGCTTCCTGAAATCCGGACAGCTACAGCCGTTTCCGCAGGTAAGATAAATCTTACAGCTGCTGCCTCTGATAATTCCGGTTGTTGTGTTCGGGCTGTATTTGCGGAGCTGTATTCCATTATAGCTATCAGAGGCTCTTTTTATCCTGTCGAGTTGTTCAGGGGTAGCATGTATATCTGGATTCCAATTTGTCCAACCGATTTTTCTAAAATCTTCGGTCATCATTTCAGCTATATGATTATAAACATCATTTTGCAAGCGATTTCTCTCAGAATGAGTCATTTTAGCAATGTCGCTGTCTGTAATTTCCGAAAGATTTTTGGTGCGTAGTTTAGTTGTGACCTTGGTTTTATTGGCTAGTATTAGTGCAATTCCAATAGGAATAAAAATCAGAAGTATTATAATGCCTATGGTTACGAACAAGATGAAATTGCTAACGTCATTTGGTGACATAAAAAGTCTCCTAAGTAAAATGATATTTTGTAACAAAACTAATGCTATTCGACAAAAAATGTGCTATAATCATATCAGCATTACCGGTAGTGACTTTTTGGAAAGGAGACCTCAAAATGTCTGAGAACACCAATAGCCCTGCCGAATCAGGCTGCGAACGTGAACTGACTGAACTTGAGAAAAGCATTGTCAATGATTTCAAACAGCTTAACGAGGAAAACCAGTTGGCTGTAATTGAATTTATAATATCGCTCCTGAAGTAATCTGATATTTGACCCGCTGCTTTTTGGCAGCGGGTTATTTTTTTTGCTGATTAGCAAGTATACCCCGGATTTGTGCAAGGACCAGTTCCTGTTGTTCGGGAGTCAGCATAGTAATCAAGGATATCAATTCGCGTTCGGTTTTTGATTCCGAACCAATGTAGGCTTTAGGATTATCAATTCTTCCTAGCAAATAATCTACAGAGCAGTTTAAAACATCTGCTATTTTTGCTAAGTTATCTGCTTTGGGCATTGAGGTCTTAAAGTTGGACATTGTATTTGAACCCAGTCCAGCGTCAGCGAGTACTTGTTTGACTGGAATATTATTATCCTGCGCAGTTTTCTTAATCGTTTCAGCTATATTTATGGAATTATACACAAAAATACACCACCTTTTCTGTACACTCATACAAAGATATCTAAACTTAGAGATTTTAATATTGACAATCTCTAAGTTTAGTGGTATACTCTAAGCAAGGTTAAAGAACTTAACCACATTATAACACATAGGATAGGTTATGTCAATAGATGTAAGCTGTAAATTGCACAAGAGACAAGGTGGTGAGAAAATGACAATTACGATGAGCGGCAAAACAATAGGCGAAAACATCAAGCTGGCGAGAATGCAGGCGGGTATCAGCCGGGCTAAGCTTGCCGAGGAACTCTGTGTTTCGGAGGTCATGGTGTACAAGTATGAAACTGATTCAGCAAACGTACACCCGCGCAAGCTTAAGAAGATTGCAGAGGTCTGCGGTGTGTCGGTCGAGGAGCTTACGGCGATAGGCGCTTGATACAACAGCTTTTTCGTAAACCGTAATGTATTTAAGGAAGGAGGTGAACCAACATGTTTACAAACAGAACTCCCGACGGCAGAAACAATATCTGCGGCATAAAGGTCAATGAGCTCCGCAAGGGATTAAGAATCTCGCAGCGTGAGCTTTCCGACAGACTTATTGTTAACGGCCTGGACATCGACAAGAACGCTGTACAGCGTATTGAGTCCGGACAGAGATTTGTAACGGACATTGAGATAATCAACCTCGCAAAGGTATTCAATATTTCCGTTGAAGAAATTATCAGGAGGTAAAACAAGTGCTGACAACAGCAGAACTGAACAACAAACTCAATGAGCTTACCATCGAATACCGCAAGGTAGTCGATACCGGAAACGCGACCGAGATCCTGCGCTGGGTGCTTTCAACAGCCGAATTCATCAGAGAGATGTATGAAGAAGCAATATCAGCAAAGGGAATGACGGAGAATGAGCGTGAGGCCTTTACACTTGCGAACTGCGCAAGCGATCTCAACCGTAAAACAATAAAGGCACTACTTATAGACCGTCTTGCAAGGGAGGCTGCTTCAGCAAAAAAGCCTAGCAAGAATGACAACAAGGGTGCGTAAGAAAGGTGTATGTATGGAGAACATTGAAAAAGCGCTATACACTTTGACATACGCTCTGCGGAGCACTAGAGCAGGCAAGGACATTGATTATATCGAGGTGACCGAGGAAGGTTGCGGTCGCACTGCGGTGATACACTTTGCTCCGGGAAGCGGCAAGCGCAACAAGGCAGTTGGCATTGAGTGTGACAGCGCCCTGGGAGCAATAATTGACGTCTGCAAGGCGCTTTCAAACTGATAAGAGGCAAGCAAGTGAACAAGCCCCAATGTCATACAATGAACGGAGGTGATTATCATGGCACGACCGACCCCGAAAGAAATACTGGAACTCAAGCCGCATATCGTCGAGCACGTCTACAATGAGAACGGAAAAGAGATCGGGTGGATAGCAGACAACTTCGTTGTTCAGACGCAGAAAGAGGTTGATGATATCCTCAAGGAACTCGGCAAAATCTGGGGCGATTCGTGCGATCGCAAAACCCGCGAAAAGCAGCTTGCCTCAAAGCCCTGACATTACGGCAAGCCATAAGAAAGGAGAAATTATGCCTAACTATTTTGGAAAGCAAAGGCTCGTTCGAATCCTTTACAATTATCTGGAGTGGACAGCTCCGGAGAAACTCGCAGAACTTAAGCGCGAACTCAAAGAAGCAGGCGAATACAGAAAGTATGAAATCAAGTACACGAAGCGCCGGGGCGACGAGTGGCTCAAGGCTCATATTTACTTTGATCGTATCGAATATCGCTTTGAGATGCATGCTTGGGGGAAAGAATCCAAGCGCGTTACCCTCATCGAAAAGAAAGTCATTGGCGACTACGACGACGAGAGCATTACGCAAACTTTTGCCGGAACCGCCCACTATGATGAGAACTTTAACCCGGTGGATACAGACACATCACATTGCAGTGATTTGCTGGCTTTGCAATCGATTGCAAAAGTCGGACAAGCCTCGTAGCAGCATAAGGACGGTGAACAAGATGAGGAATAATAAAAGGCGTACAAGAGCCGAAACAGTGCTTAAGTACGCAATAATCACGATGTGCGGATTGATCCTCTTCACGCTGGCGAACGATTCCGCAAATGCCGAACGCATATCCAACAGCGTGGGTGGCGAGGCGGTGTTCGTTCTTCTGCCGGTGCTGTGGTGGGTCATTGAAAGAACAATAAAGGATTCGGTTGCGGAAGCCAGGAAAGCCAAGCGCAACAGAAATGAGAGGACATGGCGATGAGCGAGAAGAAAACGCTGCACAATGTGTGGCTCATACAGGACAAGGTTCCAATTGATGAGTCGGCGGACAATGTTCCGGTCGATGATCCTGATGACTCTGAGAGAAAACCCAAGTATTTTGCTGGACTGGCAATAAGCGAAGTCACCGGGAACCAGGTTTCAAGGTTTGAACCGCTGTCCGCTGCTACTAAAGTATATAAGAATGAGAAAGGTGCGAAAATAGGTGCACGCATGGCGGACAAGTACTATGAAAGTCCGTTCATTACCCCGGTGTTCGTTGAGTACGCGGAGTTTGATGTGCCGGAAGAACCGCCGAAATCCTCACCCCCTGCTCCGAAGGAGACGCCGGCGCACACTCCTTTGTCGGCTGTCCCTGAAAGCGAACTTGGTGGTTGGATTGCGCTGGACAAGCTTTGCGGCAACTATCCGCTGATGCTGCGGAAAAAGGTCGGCACCATTTTTCGTTTTGCAATCGCTTTCAACGAAAAGGATATCCGTTACTTGCCTGCCGAAGAAATCTTCGCCTGGACGCGGTACTTTGAGGAGTGCACCAGCTTCGTGGTAGGCAGGATTCGCAACCGCCGCATAGCCGAGGGCAAGGATCCGGACGGAGCTGATGATTGGAAGAAAGGCAGCAGAGCATAATGGCGACACAGATATGCCCGATCTGCAAGAAGGGCGCGAACCATGAAGTTGGTTCATGGATAAGATGTCCTCGATTTGCGGCACCTGTGTGCATGGAGCATTGCAACGAGTGCAGGTTCTTCAGCGGCTACGAAACATCGGTAGTTCACTGCTACTTCGGCAGCAAGGACGAGCCGAACACAAAAAAATAAAGCCTTGAGCAAAGACTCAAGGCTGAAACAAAACAGGGAAATGAATTAAAAATATCCTACTTAAATTATACATCATTTCCCTTTAAAAGTCAATAGGGAGTTTTCAAAAAAAGCGGCGGTAGAGCCGCTTTGACGGCCTTGTAATGAGTATTAACTTTTCGGACATTTTATTCTTCAAGCGGAAAACTCCCTCGACAGTCAGGGGGAATGATAGTGAGACGGAACTTTATCCGGGAAAAGGCATTCGACGCTCGGAACAGTCGATACAAAGAGGTCGAGCTTTTCGAGTATTCGGAGGAGGAGCAGGAAGCAGTAAGGCAGAGGAGGAAAACACGCACCAGGGCTTCTCCGCCTAAAATCAAAAGCCTTAATGATAAGAACAGCCGAAAGCACTTCCGATGGCTCTTGTTCAACAACTTTGTCGAGGGTGATTATCTTGTTTCACTGACCTTTGACAACGAGCACATACAAAAGAGCATTCCTGAACGTAAGAGGGAATTTACCAATTACATAAAGTGCTTAAGGCGTTTATATGTTAAGAACGGTCTTGAATTAAGATACCTATACGTGATTGAAGGTGTGAACGACGAAGCGCGCTTCCATTATCACCTGGTTATCAATAGCGGGAACGGTAAAGTTACAAGAGATGAGGTTGAGCGGCTGTGGAAGTGTGGCGAACATACGAACAGCAAGCGTTTGCAGCTAGACAGTGATGGTACCTTTACCTCTCTTGCAGTCTACTTGATGAAGTCCAAGGATACCAAGAAGAAATGGGAACGCAGCTGGAATGGTTCGCATAACCTCAAACGTCCGGAAATCACCATCGATGATAACAAGGTATCAAGAAAGACCATGCGGAAGATCCAAGACGCTGAACGAAACGACGAGGTCAGAGCGATCATGAGCAAGGTATATCCGAAGTTCAAGGTCATTGATTATGAGATTGGTCAAAACCCTGTCACAGGTCGGGATTATGCAAGGTTCAGAATGATTAGGCTCGAGTAGAGCCTGATACAAGCGAACTCAGCAGTAATGCGGGTTCAGGCAACAAAACAGGTCAATTACCCCGAGCACGAGCGGCGCAAAGCCCAAAAAGCCGCACGAAATCAGTCGGGGTGCGATATAGGAGGAATTTTATGAACACAGAAATAATTGAACAGGCGGTTGAGAAAATCCACCGGGAAAGGGACGAAAATAAGTCCTTATCCAAAAAAGGTGAGGCTGTCGGACTGAGCGTTGTTGGCACGCTCATAACATTTTGCCGGCAGAACGCAGAATTTGCACAGGCGATAGTTCAGAGTGACAAGAATGTAGGCGAGTGCATAGAGTACACGGTAAAAGACAGCGGTTCTTCTATCTCCGATATCGAGGTGTATCGTAAGGCGGTCGAGTTCTATTTTACAGGTGCGACAGTCCGCTTTGAGATGGTGCTTGATCTCGGCGATGGCGGTTTCAGCAACATTGCAAGTGAACCTGTTACACCGGCGAAGAAGCCTATTCGACTTTCGCTTGACGATCTACTGTGAGGTGAGCGGCGTGGACGAAGAAAAGGTATTCCGTAACTTTGACTGGATACGGACTACATGCGAGGAAGACGAGCAGATCAGGCTTTCGTTTCCGCAATACATCATGTACAAGCGTCACGGCAAGACGTTCGACTGTTATTGTACTGCCTGCGGCCGATACTTTGAAATGTCCGAAAAGGACAAGGGCGTTAATTCTGAGATAAAGCACTGGAAACATGGGCAGTGCCCGGAATGCGAGGCGGACGTGTTCTTCCTCTGTGGGTCAAAAGTTCCTGCCAAGACGTATTACAAGAGACGGCAATTCGTGCAGTTTCGGGCAATCAACGGTGATCTTTATGTCGTCGCCTTTAATGCTTATCAGAATTTTGGAACAGGAAGCTTTTCGGAGTGGAATGGGATTTCCGAATACGATACGGAGTATTCTCGTGTTGATGCGCAAAGGTATCTGTATTCTTCTGAAGGGGTATTCCACTGGCGAGATAATAGAGGCTGGGAACTTTTGAAGTCAGCGCATGAGCCGGTTTTCGGCGGAAATTCGTTCAGTTGTTATTATGATAATTCATATGCCGTCTTATCCATAGAAGAATACCGGAACAGCTGCATGAAGTATAGTGGACTGGCAGAATATCTGGACAATCATGTATATGATGAATTCGGGAATACAAAAAGACGTGTTCTGGCTTTTCTCACGACAATGAAAAAGTACCCGGATCTTGAAAGGGTGATTAAAAGCGGTTTCGGCGAGGTCATATATAACTGTATCACTCCGGAGGGAATAAAGGGAAACGGCGTGCTTAATCTCCGGGGAAAGAACACACAGGCGATTCTCGGGCTTGACAGGCAGGAAATGAAAAGGCTCGGGTCGGGTATGATCTCGGTTGACGGGCTGAAACACTGGAAGGCATTCCGGGCGGTAAAGGTCAATGGAGGAATTTACGATCGGGACCTGGCTTATCACCGATTCGGGATGTATGATGATAGCGTGGAGCTGATAGTCTCTATTGCTGAACGCACTGGGCTGTCTCATCAAAAGGTCATGAACTATGTCGAACGTCAGGCGAAAAGGGAAGAGGATTTCCCGGCGGGCTATCATAACATTCTGATAGACTGGAAGGATTATCTCGGTCAGTGTGGCAGGCTGAGATACGACACAAAGGATACGGCGATATGTAAACCTAAAAATCTTCACGCTGCGCATGAAAGACTGTCAAAAATCATTAAAGAGGAAGCCGACAGAGAGTCTGCTGAAAGATTCCGGATAGGCATAAAGTGGCGGAAAGCGCTGGAGTTTGAAAGCGGTGAATTGATCGTGATACAGCCTAAGGAAATACAGGATATCATAGAGGAGGGACGTACGCTCCATCACTGCGTGGGAGGATATGCAAATCGACATGCTGCTGGCGAACTGACTATAATGTTCTTGCGGAAAAAGGACGAGCCTGATACGCCCTACTACACTATTGAGGTCAGCAATGAGCTGAAAATCGTGCAGTGTAGAGGATATAAAAACAATAATGCCGGGAACAAAAAAACGCAGGACATCATGGACTTTGAAAGAGAATATCAGAAGTATCTCAAAAGCGTGGATTTGAAGAACAGGCTGGAAAAGCTGAAGAAAGGGGCTTAAAAATGAATAACTGTCAGTACTACAAGGGTATCGACCAGATTGACGGAGAAACCACAAGAATCCTCTGCCCATACATGAAAGGGGGTGGAAAGACGTTCAAGAACAAGGATCCGGAAGGAGCAGCTCTGATACAGTGCTGCTGGCACGCAGAGAAAGCGGAAAAGGAGTGCCCACTCTTGAATGATGAAATAGCGGTCGCCGATCCGGACAAGCAGGAAACCACTCCGGAGGATGAGGATGATGAAGTAGACGTTGACGGAATCGAATTCAATGAGGGAGATCAGCTTCGGGCACTTGCAGATGAATTCCGTAAAATGACCAAGATATGCCCTTACTTTGCTGAAAAAGGCGAGGTAAAGATAAGCGTATACGATTCGTTGGAGTTCGAATGTGAACTTACAACGATGATCTTTGCTAAAGAAAGCAAAGCCAGCGAATGGCTTGAAAGATGTTGCTCGGCACCGGAAAAGTGTTATCACTACCGTAAGGCCAAGGAAAAGGAGGGACAGCCAGTGAAACAGCAGACATTCACGACGGAGATTGCAGAAAAGATGGATACATCAATATCAACTGAACGTCAGGGCAGAGCGGCACAGCTTACGCAGCGAATCATGGCCAACGGCAAGATTGCCGCAAGCTCCATGATAGAGATGGGGCGTGATCTCAAGACAGTCCGTGACGAGCGGCTCTTCACTGAGATGGGGTATGAGAATTTCGAGGAGTACTGCGAAAAGAAGATAGGCATAGGCAAGCGCCATGGCTATAACTTTATACAGATTTACGAGAAATTTGGCGAGGAAAAGCTGGGACAGCTTCAGCAGCTCGGTATTACCAAGCTGCTTGAAATTGCGAAACTGGACGATGATGACGCCGACGACCTCATGCAGCATAACGATGTGAACGCCCTTTCAGTGCGTGAACTCAGCGCAAAGGTGGACGAATATCGCAATAAATTCGAGCAGTTGACCTTGCAGCTTGAGGAAGAAAAGAGCAAAAACGCCGAAAGCGCATCTCTGGAATCCCAGGTGGAGGAACTGAAAAAGCAGCTGGAGGCTGCACACCAGGCTAACGAAAACATGAAGTCCGGCGCGCATAACGCAGAAAAGTGCTTTGAGGAGCAGAAAGCTGCCTTGCTTAAGGAAAAGGAAGCACTTTCGGAGCAGATCAGGGAACTGGAAAGCCGACCAGCTGAAAAAGCGGAGATCCCTGAAGAAGAGAGAAATGCCCTTATTCAGAAGGGACGCCAGGAAATGATTAAGGAAAAGGACAAGATCTGGAGCGCCGTCGTTGAACGAAGGGAAAAGGCTGCGGCACGCAACATTGAGGTAAAATTTAAGGCAGAAATTGAAAAGCTGAAAGCCGAAAACGCTGCTTTGCAAGCGAATGCACAGTCGGCCGCTGCGGTTTCTGCATCTGCTCCGATGAGCGGCGCACGGGATAAGGTAAAGTTCTACTTTAAGCAGATAGAAACAGCTTTCACTGCTGCGACAGAGGCTGTGTCCGAGGCTGATACCGAAGAGCGTGCTGAACTTACTTCAGCGCTTAAGAAAGTATTGGAGCGCATGAGTGCGATATTAGAACAGACCTAATATCAGATTGATTTCGGGTAAGGAGCATTCCCTACCCGGAAACAATCCATGTTGAAAGGTGAGAAATTGTGAAGAAAAACAATGAAATCCAGAACAAGTGCGGTCATTGCAAGTATGCCCACGTCAAGAAGTACGGTACAAGCGTGTACTGCCAGATTCACGACGATACGCTTAAAGGCATAAGTTCAAAGGCTTGTGAGAAGTTCGAGGAACGACCGGATAGAGAAAAGGAGAGAGCAACATGACCAAAGAAGAACTTCTGAAAACAGCAAAGCCTATCCTTTTCAACACCGAGATGGTGCAAGCAATTCTGAATGGACTTAAAACAACGACAAGGCGGTATGTAAAAGCCAAGAGTAAAAACGCGTGTGGATTTTATGTTACATTCCGAGAGTCAGATGGCTCTTTTACGGGCGTATATGACTATGACGAAAACGGAAAGATGTTTGAAAGTCCACAGACACAACCAGCATACAAAGGCGATATTCTCTATGTTAGGGAATCATGGAGCTGGTGTCCTTGTTGGGACTGTGGTATGGAAACAGATGATGGCAAGTGCGCCGATCCCAACGGTCACAGAAGATACAATTCCGAAAAAAAGGAGTATGGATGCTATTATTTCAAAGCATCTGCTCATGCTGGAGAACAGCCTCCAGGTTTTGAACATTGGAAACCCTCAATACATATGCCGAAAGAAGAAGCCCGAATATTCCTGCGGGTAACTAATGTGAGGGTGGAAAAGGTGCAGGACGTTGTCACCGGTGATTACCGCACACCTGGCAACATCAACGCCGAGGGCTTGTACAAGCCCTGCGAGAAGTGTATGCATCACAACGGAGATTGCAAGGATTTCATCGGAGATAACACATGCCGGCTAGTTAACAGCTTTGCTGCCTTATGGAACGGAACGGTTTCTAAATCAGATCTTGAAGTATACGGTTGGGCGGCCAATCCATGGGTTTGGGTCATTGAGTTCGAAAGGATAAAGGTGGATTGAAATGGCTGATACAACAAACTGGCTCGAAAAGACCAAGGAAAGGTACAACGACTACTACAAAACATATCGTGCTGCGTGGTGCAGACGTTCCGGATTGCCGATGATGGACTCCTCCTGTTGGAAACAGATCCAGGCGGAGGATCTCTACACCGTTTCCCGTGCCAAGAAAAAGCACGTCAGCATTGATATGAAGCACGTTTGTGCATGGTACAGAGTTTGGAACGGCTATGTTCCCATGTTCCGAGCGTCACGGAAAGACGGTGATAACAGTGGCTGAACAGAGAAGAGCTCTTACTTCTTTTGAACGTCAGCAGATCTATGGTAAATTCGGCGGTCACTGTGCTTACTGTGGCTGCGAAATCACTATCAAGGATATGCAGGCAGACCATGTTATCCCGTTGCACCTTGGCGGCGCAGACGCTACCTCTAATCTCTATCCGGCGTGCCGGGCTTGTAATCACTACAAGTCCACGTTTGACGTTGAGAAATTCCGGGCAGTAATCGAACAGGCTCCGAATGTGCTTATGAGGGATAGCGCCACTTACAGAAACATCGCCAGATTTGGGTTAATTAAGCACCCTGATAATCCAACTGTACAATTTTACTTTGAAAGGAACAGCGAAAATGACTAACGAAAAATTAAAAGAAATTAAAGAGCGCTTGCTCGCAGAGAACGACAAACGGCGCCGTGTGGAACAGGAACAAGTCGATGCTTGTGCGAGATATTATGAGCGTGGCGTAAATGACGCGCTTGCAGCGGTATCGTTTGTGCGCCCCGAGCAGCCCACAAAGGAGGACACGGAATGAGCGAACACACCGAAGAATGCAGCGGCTGCATTGCCGAATACAACGGCGAGTGCGTTGCAGAAGCCTGCAGAGGAAAGATAACGCGGCTCGCGCACAGCTCCGGAAAGTATGCAGACAGCAAGAAACGGCACCAGAAAATGTACAAGCTGTCGGCTGATATGTTCCGGGAGTGTTTCAGCGAGAACTACGTTGATGAGGATACAGAGGAATGAGTGAATACATAGACAAGAGCGAGGCGGTCGGTGAGGGCTATCTCCAGGACTGGTACATTAGCTCTGTTTCGGAAGATGATGAGCCAGTCTGGACAGAGGCTCACATTGAGGAATTGGCGAAAGACTTCATCGTCATTCCGAAAGATACACCTGGCTCAGATGTAGTGCCTGTGGTGCATGCACATTGGATAAACGAGCCTCCTTATAGAGCGCTTAATGGGGATTTCAGGAAATCGCAGGAATGCTCGAGGTGTCATAGAACTTATGTCAGCGCCGGAAATACTCCGTATTCCAATCATAAGTTCTGTGCAGAATGCGGCGCCAAAATGGACGGTCCGGTAGAGTGGCTGAAGCTGTGAAAAACTTAAAGCGAATTTCTTTAGGCATAAACCGTGTTGGAGGTGATTAAGAGTGAAAGGAGAACTTAAGATACAGCGTGACCCGACCAGAAGAAAGTTCCGGTGTCCGGTATGGACTGTTACGCTTTTTGCGTGGGAGTTCCCACTCGATAAATTCAGAAAGCGCGTTGTAGCCGCAATACGTAAGATGGACGGGTTTGTCGGGTGGTGTGATCCCAAGGTGTTCTTCCATGAAGATGACAGAGGGATGCTTTATTTCGCACTTTTTGATAGCCAGGCACATGCGGAAGCTGCAAGAGATTTGATTCGCGCCGAGTTTCCAGAGCAGAGCGTCGGTGCAAACTGCTGCTTACATTATGCCGCAAGAGAACCTATCGAGCAGGAATCCAAAAGCGATACGGGATTTACAGAATTCCTCGCAAAGATGATCCAGAATTCCGTAAACGGAGGGAACAAGCACAATGAGTAAAAAGCGGTGTCATTTCTGCGAAGATCTCAAAATGCTGAAAAGCAAGGGTGATACTCCATCGGAAATAAAGTCGGTGTATTTAGCAACGCTGGTAAGAAAGTTGATTGTTAATGGCAGGGTTAAAAGCTGGTGCGACTATGGCAGTTACAAGCTGAGATTTTGTCCGGAATGCGGTCGGAAAATTGAACAGGAGGTACAATATGAATAACGACGAAAACGGGTATTACATGCCAATATACATGTGCAAGCTTTGTGGTGAAATCCTTGTAGGCGTAAAAGAGAAAAATACAGACAAGCACTTGGCAATTAGCATCACAGATGCAGTTGGTTGTCTTGGCAAAGGAGCATTTTCATGTGTGAGAAGAAAAACACCTCACACATGTGATGACGGTAGCATTGGCATTGCTGATCTAATCGGAATGAAGTATTTCGAGGAACAGAAATCATGAGCGAATACATAACCATAGGCGATTGTGCCGCGATATTCCAGGGACGCAACCTAGACAAATCCAAGCTGAACACCGAGGGCAGGGGAATCCCCTACATCGTTGGAGCGTCCAGCATGAAGGATGCCCGGCTGAAATGTGAAAAGTACTGTGAGAACTTCGAGAATGAAACGATATCCAAATTGGGTGATATCCTCGTTTCAACCGTAGGAACGCTTGGAAAGGTCGCGATAAACGATATAGGCGATTGCGTCCTTTCTAGACACGTCTGTGCGGTGCGATTCGTTCCAGAAATATTGCCCGAATACGGGCTGCTGTGCCTCTTGGCGTCGCTGGAATTGTGCATACCGCCTGACGATGGCACACAGACGGGATTTTCCCGGAAACTCGATTGCTCAGAGATTGAGAAACTGCCCTTGGTATACATCATTCCCGATAAGCAGCGTGAAACAGTTGAGAAGATGGTGCTGCTTGCATCATCATTCCAGAATATGAAGTCAGTAGACAAACTGGAGAATATGCCGGACAATCCGATCGAGTTGGCGGGTTGGTTCAAGAAAAGGGCTTCCAAGCTCATAAAAGAGCAGAACCATGCTCTTGATGAGATAGTAGCCAGCATCAAATCCGGGTGGGATAACGCCCCCGAGGAAATAATACAGCTTATGTTGGAGGACATAAAGACATGAGAATCGACAGCGCAATAATTGAAGTTCTTGCAAAAGCAGAGGTGAGCGGCAACACGCTGCGCCTTACAGAACAGCTTGACCGAAAGACATATCAGCAGGTAAGCAAGGTGCTTTCGGCAATCGGCGGCAAGTGGAACAGCCCTAAGAAGTGCCACATTTTCGCCGATGATGTAGAGGATATCCTGCAGAACATTATCCTCACTGGCGAATACACCAGCGAGAAAACAGAATATCAGTTCTTTCCGACCCCGGACGAGCTTGCCGCCGAAACGGTAAGACTTGCGAACATCACGCCTGACGATGTGTGCCTTGAGCCTTCGGCAGGCAGAGGAGCAATCGCCAAATATATGCCAGGCTGTGACTGTGTGGAGCTTAATTCTAAGAACCGCGCATTCCTCGAAGAACAGGGATTCAAACTGGTGCATGATGATTTCACGACGTTCAAACCGGACAAGCAGTACAGCGTGATCGTGATGAATCCGCCGTTTGCCAAACAGCAGGACATTATCCATGTCACAAAGGCAATCAACATGGCTACACGCTGCGTTGTCGCAATCATGTCGGCATCGGTGCTGTTCCGCACTGATAAGCGCACAACAGAGTTCCGCGCTCTTGTGGAAAGCTACGGCGGTACCATTGAGCCGCTGCCGGAAAGCTCGTTCAAGGAGAGCGGCACGGCTGTGAACACTTGCAGAGTGGTAGTTAATAAGGGGTAAAAAGGAGTACCAACATGATAATCAAAAAACTCGCAAAGCTCGTGAAAAAGGCACATTACCTTGGCATAACCTCTACGATCAACGAGCAATCACAGCAGTGGCTCGGAGGAAATTGGGGTCTTTACGACATCTCCGACTTGCCTTCAATAACGTATGGACAGGCTTGTGCCATGTTCGATTTCAATGCAAAGACAATCGACAATACATGGGACGACAGTGACGGAGCGTGTATACTTGCCCAAAAGGTTGAAACGGCCTGCAAATACAGAAGATTTGAAGCCGACGAAATCGAAATACACTCCACATTCTTCGGAGATGAAGAGATGAAAGTCGTTGTCGACAAAGACCAGACTGCGTTTGCGTTTATTCCCGCCGAGCTGCTTTCGCCCATCGTTGAAACAGAATATACACAAAAGGTGCTTATTCAGGGCGAGGACGGTGCTACATATCTGCTTGTATATAACGGTTTACAGTTGGTTGCAATGATTCCGTCACTTCGTATTCCAAAAGGAATGGTGGACTCCTGGCAGGAATCGCAGACCAAGATATACAACTGCATGAGCCTTTATCTGAATATTTTGGCAACTGAGGAGGAACGCAGAGCGGCAAGCGACTCCGAGGTCGAACATCAGTACACGTTCGACGAGAACGAGGATACGGAGGACGAGGAAGATGCTGAATAATTTATGCATGCAGGGCAACCTTGGAGCAGCGCCCGAGCTGAACACATCGCCGAGCGGCATATCAAGCGTTTCTTTCCGGATAGCCGTCAAGCGCAATTACAAAGAACCTGACGGAAGCTACAAAACGGATTGGTTCTCCTGCGTAGCTTTCCGTCATACAGCCGAGTTCATCTGCAATCATTTCGGCAAGGGCGATATGATAATAATCAACGGCTCTTTGAGAACCAGCGAATACACCGACAAAGCAGGAAATAAGGTCAGCAAAGCCGAAATCTATGTGGAGGGTGTGAATTTCGGCGGTTCAAAGACATCAAGCGCACCGAGCGGCGCAAAGGAACAGCCCGCTGCTCCAGACCCACCGCCCATAGCCAGAAACAATGCACCGGACGATGATTACCCATTCTGATGGAGGATAAAATGAATAACGAAATAGGAAGTCAGTTGAAAAATTTACGAGAAAGAAAAGGCTTAACCATTGAGCGGGTAGCTTATGCTGTTGATGAAATCCCCAGCGAGGTCGAGTTTTGGGAGAGCGGCAAGCTCAAGCCCTGCGCCGATGCGAAGAGAAAGCTGGAGTTCCTGTTTAGCTGTTTCGGCGACGATCACAAGGAGCTTGCAAAGGTAAACGAGGAAAACTATTCCGACTTTTTCAATTATCCAGAATGCGTTGACGTTCCTGAAAATTTCCCATCTTGGCTCAAGGCACACGGCTTTTTCGCTGCTCCAGCCTCACTTGGACATCATGGAAACCAGCGCGGTGGGCTTTATATACACTCTAGGCAAGTTGCAGCCGAGCTGGAGAAATATACGCAAAACCTCGGATTGCAGTGGAACCACAGCAGGAGCGCTTGGCTCGTCGGAATGTTCCATGATCTTTGCAAGGTCGATGATTACTGCTACAACTGGTCCGGCGACAAGTGGGAATGGAACAAGAACCAGATACTCACAGGTCATGGTGAAAAGTCATTGATAATGCTCCAGCGGCATATCACTCTCACCGAACAGGAGATATCGTGTATTCGCTGGCATATGGGCTCGTTTACAGACCAGAAGGAGTGGGAGTATTACGGCAGAGCGGTCGAACGGTACCCGGCTGTACTCTTTACTCACACTGCTGATATGTACGCGTCGCGCGTTCTGGGGGTATAAATGCAGCACATAGAAGATAACGAACAGATGATACTTATTCGCTGGGCGCAGTTCGAAAGCGGCAGACACCCCGAGTTGTCGTTGCTGTTTCATGTCCCGAACGGCGGCAAGCGCAGCAAGGTCGAAGCTGCAAGGTTTAAGGCGATGGGAGTGCAGGCGGGTGTTCCAGACCTGTTCCTCCCTGTGCCGCGCGGCGATTATCACGGACTGTTTATCGAGATGAAAGCTCCCAAGGGGCGAACGTCCGAAGCGCAGAACACATGGATAGAAAAACTGAAGAACAACGGATATGCAGTCGAGGTGTGCTATGGCTTTGAGGCAGCTCAACAAACGCTGCTCTCATACCTTGACGAAAAATAGCTGTTTGCAATCAATTTCAACAAGGAGGTGTAACTTATGGCCAAGAAGAGAAACTGCAGGCGAACCCCGGAAGAAGTGAGCATACATGACGAGGCAGTGAAACTCCGCAAAATGACTGATGCTCAGCTTGTCGAAAAGGTTCGCTCTGCGTCTGCAGCGGCAAGTAAGATGCCTGCAGCACAGGTATCTTCGACCAAGAGTGTTGCTGAATTCCTCGAGGCATTCGCAAATGCCAATATTCCGGGCGTGGGGAAGATAACACTCAAGAAGATGAACACATTCGCAAAAGACAACGGATATCTTTAATAAAGGGGATTGGACGATATTATGACGGTAGCAGAATTAAATAAATATTACCTGCTGGAGGACGCTATTCGAGATGATAAAGAGAGAATCGCGAGAATTGAAGCAAAACTCTGCGGTTCCAGCGCCTTCGATACGAGCGGTGTACCGAAGAACCCGACACCGCGCAACCATACCGAGGACAGCTTTATCGAGCTGGCACACCTCAAGACAGAGCTTGGCAATGAGGTCAAGGAGTATGAGACTTTGAAAGTTAGGATTGAGCGGTATATCGCACGTATCACCGACCTGCTTATTAAGCGCATCATGGAGAAGCGAGTTCTCAAGCATAAAAGCTGGAGGACTGTTGCGGAGGAGCTCGGTGGGGGGAACACCATCGACTCCGTCAAGAAGATGTACTATCGCTACATATCGGACAATCCTGATTAAGTTGTCACCAATGTCCCCCATGTCCCGTCCAATGCGTGATATAATGAAAACATAATCAGATGCAATGCACTCCTCAATTTTTGCGTTCTCGCCCGGCGCAATATAAAATTGAGGAGGTTTTATGTTACCCATGAAAAAATGTGAAGAAATCAAAGCGGTTGAGATGCCGCCTATCAAGGAGTATCTGAAAGAGATACAGCGCGACGGCAGCGAACTTGGAGCCGATGAGGTGTTAAAAGACACGCTCAAATGGCTTGATTCGCGCGGGATGAAGAACGCTGTATCAATGCAGATGGTCGAGCAGTATGCATTCTCCGTGGCTCGATGGATACACCTTGAGCGGCTTATCTCAAAGTATGGCTATATCGCCAAGCACCCGACCACCGGTGCACCTATTCAATCTCCGTATGTAGTGATGGCTCAATCTTACATGAAACAGGTCATCGCGATACGGAGTGAAATCAATCTTCAGCTTAAAGAATCACGTCCCGCGCCGACGACGTACGTTCGGGAGGTGGTTTACGGTGAGTAACGAGCTGAACTATTACCTTGCGGACGTTGAGGAGCTTATCCCCTATGCGCGAAATGCTAGGACGCATTCCTCTGCACAGATAACACAAATTGCCGCGTCAATAAAAGAGTTCGGGTTCCTCGCCCCTATCGTCATTGCCGAGGATAACACGATTTTGTGCGGTCACGGTCGCTTTTACGCCGCGCAAAAACTGGGCTTAAAGAAAATACCATGCGTCAAGGAATCACACCTCACCGAGGCGCAGAAACGCGCATATATCATCGCAGACAATAAGCTGAGCATTAACGCAGGCTGGGATGATGAGTTGCTTGCTGTGGAGCTGTCAGACCTGCAAGGCGAGGGCGTTGACCTATCCATCACAGGTTTTGACGAAAAGGAACTTGCGGACTTATTCGATGATAAAAGCAAATCTGATGTTGAAGATGACGGGTACGACCTGTCAGCCGCATTGGAGAAAGCGGCATTTGTACAGCGCGGCGATATCTGGACGGTAGGCAGACACCGTCTGATGTGCGGCGATGCTACCAGCGCCGATGATGTTGCCGCTCTGATGGGAGGCAAGCGCGCGAACCTGCTCCTGACAGACCCGCCGTATGGCGTATCGTTCAAATCATCGAGCGGCTTGACCATTCAGAACGACAGCATAAAGGACGAGGATTTCTACTGCTTCCTTAAGTCGGCTTTCAGCGCGGCGGTCGACTGCCTCGAAAAGGGAGCGGCGGCATACATCTTCCATGCTGATACGGAAGGACTGAATTTCCGCCGGGCTTTCGTTGACGCTGGCTTTCATCTCGCTGGATGCTGTATCTGGGTCAAAGATAGTCTGGTTTTAGGTCGGAGTGACTATCAATGGCAGCATGAGCCGGTTCTGTATGGATTCTTGCAAAACGGCAAGCACTCATGGTATTCCGACCGAAAGCAGACCACCATCTGGAACTTTGCCAAACCCAAGAAGAACGCGAACCACCCTACCTCGAAGCCCCTTGACCTTTTATCATACCCCATTCAGAATTCCTCACAGGAAAATGCTATCGTGCTTGATACGTTCGGAGGGAGCGGCTCAACGCTTATGGCGTGTGAGCTGACAAACCGGATATGCTATACGATGGAGCTGGACGAGAAGTACGCTTCTGTTATCCTGCGGAGATACGTTGATGATACTGGACGCTCCAACGATGTATTTGTCGAACGTGCCGGCGAAAGAATCCCATATGCTTCACTTGCAAAGGCGGTGGAGCATGAGTGAACTGACTTTAGGCAGTCTATTTGATGGCAGCGGCGGCTTTCCTCTAGGTGGAGTGCTTGCGGGAATAACTCCGCTGTGGTCCTCGGAAATAGAACCATTTGCAGTCCGTGTCACAACCAAGCGACTGCCGCAGATGGAACACTACGGCGACGTGTCTGCGCTTAACGGCGCGGAACTACCGCCTGTCGATATTATCACATTTGGCAGTCCGTGTCAGGATATGAGCATTGCCGGAAAGAGGAGCGGCTTGGACGGCGCACGTTCCAGCTTGTTCTATGAGGCAGTCAGGATAATCAAGGAAATGAGGTGTGCAACAAATGGCAAATACCCGCGATACTGCGTGTGGGAGAACGTTCCCGGAGCATTCAGCTCAAACGGCGGCGAGGACTTTCGGTGCGTCCTCGAAAGCCTGTGTAAAATCAAAGATGAAACCGTTTCTGTTCCTCAATATGAGAGATGGACAGCAGCAGGATATATCATGGCAAAAGACTTCTCCGTTGCCTGGAGAGTCCTCGACGCTCAATACTGGGGAGTACCCCAGAGAAGAAAACGCATCTACCTTGTCGCAGATCTTGATTCCGAACGCGCCGGAAAGATATTGTTTGAGTCCGAAGGCGTGTCGGGGTATTCTGCTGAGAGCTTCCGCGCGTGGCAAAGAACTGCCGCCGCTGCTGAAAGCGGCATTGGAGCGGCAAGCGGGGGCTTAATAAGCGTTGACGTTTACGAAAACCACTCGCAGGATGCGCGATACACCGGACCGCTTGATGTTGCTCCAACAGTAAGTTCGACCTATGGAATGGGCGGGAACAATCAGCCGTTTGTTGTGACCAAAGAAACGAGATGTTTTGATGTAAGGTTTACCTCCGAGGGAACAAAGAATGCCAGGCATAATTGCTATGAAACTAATACGTCGCGGACAATAGATACCGGCGGTAATGCGCCGGACTCCAACCAAGGCGGGGTTGCTGTTGTATCCGTCCAGGGCTCAATGATAGGCAGGTCGTACAAAAACGGACCGCAAGGCAGTGGAGTGAACGAGGACGTTTCTTTCACGTTGAACGCTACCGACCGTCACGCTGTAGCTTTTTCTCCAGCGCGGGTGTACAGCACGAGTAAGAACTCATACCACACAGAAGCTACCGAGAATGTTGCAGGCACTCTTGTGGCATCTGACTATAAGGACCCGCCGACCGTCGCGGAAGAACCTCAATACATCGTCCGGAGGCTCATGCCTACGGAGTGCGCCCGGCTGCAAGGCTTTCCAGATTGGTGGTGTGCTGACCTCGAAACAGCAGAGCCGACCGATGGTGAACTTGAATTCTGGCGGCACGTCTTTGAAACCCATCGTAATATAACGAGCGGCTCAAAGAAGGCAAAGTCAGATAAGCAGCTCCGCGCATGGCTTAAAAGTCCTCACAGCGATTCAGCGGAATACAAGCTGTGGGGGAATGGCGTTGCTTTGCCCTGCGTTTTCTTTGTCCTTTCGGGAATTGTTTACTATTCACAGTTGAATGTTGAAAGTTTGTGAGTTTATTCTCTTGATATGTGTCCCTTTCGGAGTTAATATATAGCTGGTCAGCAGGTAGCGCCGAGCGACATAATATACACATAATTCCGCTGTATATTTCGTGCAATATATTGTTCCGAAACCGCTTGCTATTATCTCTTTTTAGAGTTAATATGTACACACCGAAAGGGAAAACAAAGCCAAACGGAGGACACGACAATGAAAAACACACAGGTACAGATCGAGGGCATTAAGAACCAGACCATAGGCGTTGAGGTCGAGATGAACAACATAACAAGAGCGAAAGCCGCGCAGATCGCTGCTGAGTTCTTCGGAACGCACCGCCACGAAAACACCGCTGGCCGCAATGGATACTGCACCTTCTCCGCTTGGGACAGCGAGGGGCGCGAGTGGAAATTCCAGAAAGACGTAAGCATTCACGGACCTGACGGTGAAAAGTGCGAAATGGTCACTCCAATCCTTACATACAGCGATATCGAAACACTTCAGGAACTCATTCGCCGACTTCGCAAGGCAGGAGCCAAGAGCGATGCGACAAGGGGCTGCGGTGTACACGTTCACATCGGCGCACAGGGACACACGCCGCAGAGCCTCAGGAACCTCGCCAATATAATGGCAAGCCACGAAAGCCTTTTAGCAAGTGCCCTCAACCTCGACAGAGGAAGAATGAACCGCTACTGCCGCACGGTAAGCCCCGCATTCCTCGAACAGCTCAACCGCAAAAAGCCCCAGACCATGGCGGAGCTTGCGGACATCTGGTACACTAGCCAGAACGCAAGCTACGGCAGGTCAGCGCATTACAACGATAGCAGATACCACATGCTTAACCTGCACGCCACTTTCACCAAGGGCACGGTTGAGTTCAGGCTTTTCCAATTTGATGCACCGAGCGGCACAAGGCAGAACGGACTTCACGCAGGACAGCTCAAGAGCTACATTCAGCTTTGTTTAGCGCTCAGTGCGATGGCAAAGAATGCAAAGAGCGCAAGCCCCAAGCCCCAGCAGGTGGACAACCCTAAATACGCGATGCGCACTTGGCTCCTTCGCCTTGGATTTATCGGGAACGAGTTCAAGACCGCAAGAGAAACTTTCACAAACCGTCTGAGCGGCGACGGAGCTTTTCGAAACGGCAGAACAGCATGACCCCGGCAAACCGCCCCCTGACCGCTTCGGCGGTCTTAGGGTGGTAGAAGGGCAATTCTTCAGAAAGGACGTATTTTTATGAAAGAAAAACTCTACTTGGCTTATGGCAGCAACCTCAACATTGTTCAGATGATCATACGCTGTCCAGACGCAAAATTCTACGGAACGGCTGAAATCAAAGACTATGAGCTCCTCTTCAAAGGGAGCATGACCGGGGCATACTTGACCATTGAGCGGCGCAAAGGCTCTAGCGTGCCCGTGGGCGTATGGGCGGTCACAGAGCGCGACATTAGCGCCTTAGACCGCTACGAGGGTTTCCCTACATTCTACTACAAGAAGGAATTCCGACAGCAGATATGGGGTAGGGACGGCGAGGATTTGGGCGTGCGCGACTGCTTTGCTTACATCATGCATGAGGATAGGCAGATAGGGATACCAAGTCCGGTGTACATCAACACTTGCAGAGAAGGCTACAAAGATTTCGGATTTGATATCAATATCCTGATGGACGCAGTAAAGAGAAGCGAGGAGGCAGCACTATGAAAGAAACAACATCAAGAAGAGCGGCGCAATGCCCCAAGTGCAGCGCGATTTATACCGCACCGCCTGCAATATCGCGCTATGACGGTCACACGCTCATATGTCCGGAATGCGGCACAAGAGAGGCTCTGAAGAGTATCGGAGTGTCAGCCGAGGAGCAGAGCAAAATCATCGACATCATTCACCGCTGCTACAAAAGGTAAAATACACATGATAGCCGCGAAATCTTTGTGCAGGATATTCTTTTGCAATCGCTTGCAATTTCGTCCCTTTAGAGTTAATATGGACACACCGAAAGGAAATACACATCAAGCAGGAGGAAAAGAATATGTGGACACAGGGAGCAATAGGAATACCGAGCGGCAACGGCGGTATGACATCGGTGAGCTACTGGGTGAAACACTATGAGAACGAAAGCCAGTTCGGAATTGACAACGGCAGGATCTCAAAGCTAACACTTGTCCAGGACAGCAAAGTAGTGTACAACTACGACCGAGGCGAGGACATCGAGCCTCAGACATCAGAAGCAGAAAAGGTGCTTGCTATCCTGCTGAAGGAGTACAACTGACACCCAACACGGCATCAATAAAATGGCAGAGAGCGGTGCAAGGGAACTGTTCCTGCCTTTTGCCGATGTGAACGCCCCCTCAAGGTACTGTGAACCGAGGGCGGGGTGAGGTGAGGCTCGCCGACGCCCAATTTTCGCCTAGTCATGGAGAAAAAAACGGGTCACTTGAATTGAAAAAAATATTTTTGGGGGTATTAGAAAAATGGCAAGGAAAAAAGCACAGGAAACCGAGGTCAAAAAAACGGTGTCGGAGGCGGCTACAAAGCCAGTTCCGGGCGGGGCAAAAGCCACGCCTAGCGGCAAGAAAACGGCGAAAAGCGGAGCGAAACCCGCTAAAAGTAGTGAAAAAGGCGGTTCAAGCGGAGCGAAACAGACTAAAAGCACCGCGAAAGGAAGTGCGGACACCAAGCGCAAGGCTACGAAGAAAACAGCGCCGGAAGCCGCCGCAGATAATCCGGCGCGCACGCCACGCAGAAAAGCGTCTGATGTTCCCTCTGTGAGCGGCGACAACGCGGTGCTTGATGCGGCGGCAAGGCTGGAGGCTATGGAGGAAGAAGCGCGTACAGAGGCGGCACAGGACGCACGTCCCGCGACCTCGGAGCCGGCGGGGATCATTTACTCGCTGAAAGCTGGAGCGCAGATATTCGTGAAGACCGCCGACATTGTAGCGGCGACCGGAAAGACTACGTCATGGATCCGCGACATAACAGCGCGCGGGATCATCAAGGAAACCAAGACAAAGCATGGTACGCTCTACGACTTTACGCAGACCATGAGGGCTTATTGCGCGTCGCTGGAATCGCGCCGGAGCGATGATGATACCGCCGATGTGGAGCTTAAGCGGAAAAAGGCAGAGGCAAAACTCAAGGAGTCCAAGGCGGTCATCGCGGAAATGCAGGCAAAGGAGTTCCAGGGCAAAATGCACCGTTCAGAGGACGTACAGAAAATGACCGCCGACCTGCTCTACTTCGTTCGCGGCGGGCTTGTGGCTCTTGCCGGAAGGTGTGCCACTGACTGTGCTGCGTCCTCCGAGCCGGCGGAGGTGCAGAAGATCATTGAGCATGAGGTGCATGAGATCCTTAAGGACTTATCCGAATACAAGTATGATCCGAAAAGATATGACGAACTGGTGCGGCAGCGGACTAACCGTGAACTTGACGCTGACTTCGACGATGGAGAAGATGAAGAATAAATCGGCGTGAAGAAAGTCTGTTAGTTTGTTTTACCTGTACATAAAAATCTCTAAATAGCTATTGACAAATACGCATAAAAGGCGTATAATATAGTAAAGAGGTGATGAACTTGAAACGAGTTGATCTTGAGCGGTTGTTCAAGAGAAACGGCTGGAGCTTCTTGCGAAACGGCGGGGGTCATGATGTTTGGGTAAAAGGTAAAGAACGTGAAATGATTCCGCGACATCGCGAAATAAACGAAATGCTCGCCAAAGCGCTGATAAAAAAGCACAATCTCAAATAACCGCAGGCTCCCCGAAAGGGGAGCACCCAGGCGGGGTGAAAGGAGATGAAATATATGAAATGTATCTATCCAGTTATTTTTCATAAGACAAATGACAAGATACAATACTTTGTGGAAATTCCTGACATTGATGGTATAACCCAAGGTGTAAACATTGAAGACGCAATAGAAATGGCTCGAGAATTAATATGTATAAAAATAATCGAACTGCAAAAACAAAAAATAGCCATTCCCAAAGCTTCTAAAATTAGCAGCATTGAAACAAATGACGGAAATGCAATTGTTTCACTTGTTGATGCTGATATTGAAGCTTACAAACGAAGTCTAGAACGACGATGTGTCAAAAAGAACTGCACCATACCATTGTGGCTAAACGATGAAGCCGAAAAGGCAGGTATCAACTTTTCAAAGGTTTTACAGAAAGGACTCAAGGCAGAACTCGGAATAAATAACTAATCATAGAAAGCCCCACAAGTCAGATTTCATCTGATTTTGCGGGGCTTTTTCTATTTCTGATAATATCTTATTCAGATATTTTTTCAATTTGTCCCGAATGTCCCCCATGTCCCTTTATATTTGTGATACAATATAATCGAAAAAATACCGTTTGAGGCGACGGACACAGAGCCAACATTCAACCAGTCTGATCACCGCGCCCAAGCGGTATTTTTGTTTGATTCAACAGAGTAATAGCGCGGACTTGCAACACCGCGCAGACGATACAAGGCGCAGGGGCTTTCTCCTTTGACCCTGCGCAGATTTCAGATCCGCACAGTGCCGCGCCTTAGCGCGTGCGGTGCAAATCCGCAGGCTCTTGTCAAGACGTTGTGTATACAATACACGTCACAGGCGCGGACTACTCATCCGTTCGCGGTGAAACAGAGGTAGTGCGGGAGCGCATTATCCGATGTGGAACTGTGGTGTTCGTGTGGCAGTAGCTCAGTTGGTAGAGCGGGGGACGCAATCCCTATGTCGGCGGTTCAAGTCCGCCCTGCTGTCTTTAAAGGGCGGCATATGTCGGGATACAGTCATGGTAAAAAGTCAGTATTTATACTGGTTCAGCCCACTGCCGGCGGGTTCGATCCCCGCTACCGCCTACCTATCGACCCTCGCTGCACATGAACGGCGAGGGTTGTCCTTTCAAATGTCGAAATCGGCTGTTGCCTAGCACAACAGCCGCAGCATGGGAACGCACCGCGGCAAGATGACGTGAATACACGGCAGGTTCAAGTGTGAAAAGTGCCCCAACGAATCAGGGGCATACAACTGTATAGCGATAGCAATATCGTGGAAGAAGTTAGGTGATTATCTCACCTGCTAAAATCACCAGCGGGGGCAGGACCCGCCGTTCCCACCAAGCCTTATGCGGCTAAAAATCGGGTGAGCACAGCTGCTGTGCCTTAGCACTTGTGGTGCAACTCCATAACGCCCGAACCTTGATATTATCATAAATCCGTGTGTCAGAAAGGGGTTTGAGCGGCGGGAGGTGGCGGTGTGTTCCGAGAATCAGAAAAAGATCGGGTGAACAAGCTGAACGCCTGCCTTGCGAAGATCCTTAGCGGCATGAAACCGCCAGAAGATCTCACTGTATCACAGTGGGCGGACAAGAACCGCCGACTTACCTCCGAGTCATCAGCGGAAGTCGGCAAGTGGCGGACCTCGCGAACTCCGTATATGTTTGATATCCTGGACAGTTTTACTGACCCGCTTATTGAGCATATCGTAGTTGTCGCCGCGTCGCAGGTCGGCAAGTCTGAAACCATTAACAACATGGTCGGATACTGCATAGACCAGGACCCCGGACCGATACTGCTGATACAGCCCACGATTGACGATGTTAAGCGTTACTCGGAAATGAGAATTGCGCCGATGATCCGTGAAACGCGCTGCCTTAAGCGCAAAGTCGCTGATCCCAAGTCACGCGACGCAGCGAACACCAAGCGGCAGAAGTCGTTCCCCGGCGGCGTGCTCGTCATGACTGGTTCGAACGTGGCGCACGATCTTTCATCAATGCCTATCCGTTATGTATTCGGCGACGAGCGCGACAGGTGGGCGACGAGTGCAGGCTCTGAGGGCGACCCGTGGGAGCTGGCGGTTGCAAGAACGAGAACGTTCTACAACAAGAAGATGGTCGAGGTTTCAACGCCGACTGTAAAAGGGGCGTCAGCTATCGAAAATTCTTACAACTTAGGCACGATGGAGCGGTGGAAAACCCAATGCCCCCATTGCGGCGAATATGTCGAGATCACATTTGATAATATCAGATTTGAGTACGACGCCGCCGAAAATGGCGACAAGAAGATATTCCACATCTCAGAGATTTTCTATGTGTGTCCGGAATGCGGCGGCATATCTGACGAACACACGATGAAGAGTCAGCCGGCGAAATGGGTCGCCACGGTTCCCGAAGCCAGAAAGCACCACAAAACGCGCTCGTTCTGGCTGACTGCATGGGTTTCACCGTGGGCAACCTGGGAGTCGATAATATTACAGTTCCTGCAGGCGGGGACAGACTCCGCAAAGCTGCAGGTCGTGTATAATACGCAGTTCGGCGAACTTTGGGAAGAGCGCGGCGACATGGCTTCAGAAGATGATGTTATGGCGCGGCGCGAAGTCTATGAGGCAGAAGTGCCGGACGGCGTACTGTTGCTCACCTGCGGTGTGGATACACAAGATGACCGCCTTGAATATGAGGTCGTGGGACATCGGCGATACGGTGAAACATGGGGTATAAAGAAAGGCGTTATTCTTGGACGCCCTGACACAGAGGAAGTCTGGGAGCGGCTTGACGAGGTATTATCTCATAAATACAAGTTCAAAAGCGGGGTTTCTTTGCAGATCTCGCTTACTTTTATTGACGAGGGCGGACACTTTACACAGGAAGTCCGCCAGCATTGTCTTGCCCGTCAATATGACCATGTGTTTGCGATAAAGGGCGCGAACCGTCCGGATATACCGTACACCGCGCCGCCCAAGAAACAAAAAATCGTGGTCAATGGCAAGGTTATCGGGCAGGTGTGGGTGTATGAGATAGGCGTTAACGCCGGCAAGCAGAAGATCGTGGACAACCTCCGCGTTCAGTCGCCCGGCACTAACTACTGTCACTTTCCCTTGCGCGACGATTACGGCAAGCAATTCTTTAAGCAACTAATGTCGGAACACCTTGCGTATGTTCCGAAACTGAAACACCCCTGGCAATGGCAGAAGATCCCCGGACATGAGCGCAACGAGGCTTTTGATATCCGGAACTACAACCTTGCGGCGTGCGAAATACTTTCGCCTGACTGGGACGCGATAGAGCAGAAGCTCCGAACGGCTAAGCCGGGCGAAGAAAATGCGTCAATTCCCATGAAAGAGAAGAAAGCAAAGCCGCGTAAGCGCAAGAAAAGCGATTTTTACGAAGATTGGTGATAACTATGATTAATAAAAATACGGCTCGTAAAATGTATGAGCATTATACTAAACGTATAGATGAACTTATCAAGGCGCAGGAGTCGCTTACGTCTGGCGGCGTAAAATCGTACAAGATTGGCGACATGGAGATCACCAAGTTTGACATGACAAAGCTTGACAAACTGCTGGAAGAGGCTGTTGACCGGCAGGCATACTATGACGCTATCCTGCACGGCAAGGCAACGCGCAAGACCGTGGGCATAATCCCCACGGACAGATAATACGTTTTGCAATCAATTTCAAAAATCAGCAGAAAAGAGGGCGCGAATTTGATCGCGCCTTGATTTCTGCCGGTTTGGGGCTTTAACGGCAGAGTTCATAATTTCTCCGAGGGCTGTGTGCGCGGCAGCAGCGGCGCATGCGGCTCTTCTCCGAAGAAAAAGCGCCTGCTTGCGGGCAGGCGCTTTGAATGTGGAAACGGCTTACTCAGCGGCGTCAGGCGGCGGTGTCAGCAGGTCGTTAAGGGTTATGCCGAGCGCATCGGTGATTTTCAGAGCATTGGAAACAAGGCAGTCGCCGCGTTTTTCCAAGTCTTCA
>ULRE01007796.1_pt1 | contig 27573 bp, 14 predicted proteins | sample 1955141 | NCBI WGS metagenome assembly ULRE01 (sample SAMEA4835674, study PRJEB28245) | human gut metagenome | biome: gut microbiome; material: fecal sample | place: Denmark | collected 2008
GAGACATTAAGTAACGTAACGTAGCGCATCGTAGCGAAAGCGTCCCGTCCAAAAATGGATGATACCTTGCTAAACCGGGACATCTCAGACACTCCTTCAGGCATGTATGCATCAGAGACGTTACAAAATAAGAAATCACGCAAAAACATTGCGTTCTGCGGCAATCAACTTAGTTCTCTGATGGCAGAACAATTTCGTCTCTCGGCTGCAAAATATTTCATTTATTGCTGACATAATGAGCACAATGTGAGCCTAAAGCAATAGTGGGTAGGCAAAGTTGGGTGTGATTACCGGATCATTTCGAGGATCAGTTGTTTGGATGCATACTTTTCTGCTTCATCGTCACATTGGTTCAGTGCGTTCATCATGTAGTCTGCGATCTCCTGTGCACTCTTGAAAAAGGTTGGTAATTTTTCCACAGTGGCGGCCATGATGGCACGGCGAAACATACGGCTGCGTCCTTGAAATAACTCTTTCAGTTCACTAAGCAGCTTTTCTGTTTCCTGCTCTGCGATCTCTGCCGTAACGATCCCTGCTGATTCCTGACTCTCCAATGGTGCAAAGACACTGCTCGAATTAAGCTGTGACAAATGATGCAGTTTGATAAAAGCATCACTAAGCCCTGCTGCCTCAATTTCCTCTGCTCGTCCTTCCAATAGTTCATCCAGTGCCGCTTCCGCTACATTAACAGACTGATATAACTTTTCCTGTTGGCCTTCAACCGCAGGAAGCTTCTCGGCAAGCCAATTTAAGCGATCCTCTTCTGTCAAAAGATCCTCCCTCTGCCAAAGATCAATCTCTTTTTCCAAAAAGAGTGCATTGATGCCTCGGATCACATCATCTACTACCGTCATTTTCTCTTCATCAACACAATAAGGTTCTGTCACCACTAACGTATACACACCATTGATAATCTGTCCAATCTGCATATACAGATCAGATAGATCATTGAGCTTTGAAGCACTGACTCGTACTTTTTCTGCGTACAATTCATATAATGTGCGATCCATATGCTCGTAGTCTGCTTCCATCAATTCCTGAAGCACACCGGCAAATTCCGTAAAATACTGTTCCTGTGCAGGATGCTTATACAACATGGCACTGGTACGGAACATATACAAAAATCCCTCCAATGATTCTATCTCACTGCCCTTATAAACAGAAATGCAGTTTTTGATCAGATCAAAATAATGAGAACGGGTCATTCGCATCGGAAGCTGTCCCAGTACCACGCGTAAATTATCATTGATCGTCACATTATCATTTGAACCAAAGATAAAATTCATAACCTCCTGTGCAAATGCAGTGTCTTCCGGCAAAACTTCTTTCTCATCAAACCGATATTGAATACGGTTTAAAATATATTCATATACGACAAAGCAGTCCACATATCCGGTCAACACCTGCATACGGTCGATCACTTCCGTACGCATTGCTAAAATATGATCGACCAACTGTTTTCTCTGTGTATCATCCAATGTATCAGACATCGCCTGTCCCACTGTCTCATTCAAAGAAGTGATCATTTCCTTTGCCATCGCAATATATGGGTTGATATCTTCTGTGACCACCTCGTAAAACATGTAATATTCCATCATCAATTTGATCCTTGTATATCCATCATGAAGGATCATGCTCTGCTTCAGATATTCTGGTAACAGATCCCCAACTTCTTTATTACTATGTAATTTATTGACACACTCTCGTAACTTATTGCTCATATTTTTACCTTTCTATTCCGTGATGACCTGACATCCATATTCTGTCAGATCATCAAATTTATGACATTTTTACCACCCTGTTCCTGATCAAATTACCAAGTCTGTAACAATACCCAACTATCAAACCATTTCAAATACTTGGTTGCAAATGCCGGATCGATCGCAAGCCCGGACAACACCGGATAAAATAGGATAAATAACCCGATCGCACAGGCAACATAGACATAGATCGCCGGTTTGATCTTTGGTTTCCATTGTGCCAGCTTAAAGAAACTGTATCCCACCATAGCGGCAACGAAAGGTACGCTTGGAAAATAATGATAAATAAATACCACACGGCTTACCAAGAACCAAGGTGCATACTGCGACAGATACCCGATCAGCAAAAATCCAGCCTTGCGGTCTTTCTCTTTCCACAGCAGATACAGCATATAAAACGCTGCCGGAATGCCGGCCCACCAAACAAGCGGATTACCAAAGGCACTGATACCCTCACGCAGATTGCCAATCGTTCCGGAATAATACCAGATCGGTCTTGTCATGATCGGCCACTCATACCATTTGGAAGAATACGGATGATCCGCTTTCAAAGCAGAATGATAATCAAACATCGTTTTCTGTGCATTGATCACGCGCGTCAATAAGTTATGGTCTGTTCCATCATTAAATGGAATATAAGACAATATATAAATGATCGCCGGAACTGCCACAAAAAAGACGCAACAGAATCCAATCGTCTTCCAAAAATAACTGCTAAAATTATCAATAATATACGCATGTGAAATACCATTCGTCTGACCGCGTGGTGTCTTGCAGGCAACGACATATTCACGGTATCTGCGGTACATATGCAGGAAGAACAATATACACAGACCTACCGAGGAATAAATTCCGGTCCACTTACTTGCCCAGCTAAGCCCCATTGCAACACCGCAAAGTCCAAGCGGTATGAATGTCTTTTGCAGCTTTGTGTCGTAAAAACTCTTCTGCAGATAGCAGTACATGAAGTAATACGACAACATAATAAACAGTGTAACAAACACATCAATCGTCGCTATTCTTGTCTGCACGAAATGCATAAAGTCAAACGCAAACAATAACGTTGTCACAATGCTGATCCATTCCTTGTTGAAGAAACGTTTGGCAAACAAATAAATGATCGGAACCATAAATACTCCGAATAAGGTTCCCATAAAACGCCATCCGAATGGATTCATTCCAAACATGAGTACACCGCAGGCGATGAATATTTTACCAAGTGGCGGATGCGTGTTTTCATAACAGTAAAGCTTATGTATCATCTCGTATGCCGTACGTCCATGATAGATCTCATCAAAGTACGTACCGTTCATTGCACTGGCACGTCCCTCAAATTCATCCTGCTCATCAAACAAATTCTTATACTCATCTCGATTCACAGGCTTCAATTTTTTGCCATTGCTATCCAAGAACACAAGCTCTAACAGACTATCCTCGTAATTATCCTCCGTCGGAGAAATTTTGACATATCTTGCCTGAACATTCAATGTAAGACTGTTCCAGCAAAATACAGAACCTGCATCCCAATAGCTCTGCGTATTACCATTGTCATCTGTAACACCGGTCGAAAATGTTGTATAACCGGAATCCTTATTGTTACTGTATTCAATGTTATAGTGCGGATTATTTTCATACCCCAGATAATCCCATAACTGTGAAATGTTGGTAGTTTCACCGAAATCAAGAACGATCGCTCCTTCTTTCACAGCAGAATATGCTGTTTCCGGCGCCGACATATTCCCCAGACGCGCAAATGCTACCACTGCGTAGATCAATGTGATCACTGCCATTGCGATCCAGTCAACTTTCGTCATCTTGCTGAGCGTTACAGAACGGGCGATCTTGCCCTCTGATTCCTTTTCGCTTACATTGTTACGTGCATTATTCGCACGCGTATTCTTACGTCCTGCCTGTGCAGGCCGTCCGGTCGAAGTACGCGCGATCTCACCCTCTGACAAATAACCGTTAAAGCATGTCAACGCTACATATACCATGTAGCCAAATACGATCACCATACCGGCTGCAATTGCTAAGGTCACCGGTTCCTTGGCGTTAAAATTATTCAGATCATACACAAACTCAACATGTGCCATATTGAAAAATGCCATTCCTGATAACCCGGTAAATAAATAGGCAATCTCACGTTTCGGACGCATCGCAAATGCAAACAACAGCATAATGATCGCCGGATACACATAACGCTCATGCATGCGAACTGACAGCAAAAACATTCCTGTTACGATAAATGCCCCGACAAAATAGTAACGTGCCGGATTATTTTTTGCACGGAAATGAAGCCAGGTAGCTGCTGCCACGATCAAAATAATAAAAATGGTTCCCCAAGTCTGATACGTGATACCCATAAAGTGTTTCGTCTGTTCGGCCCAGTTTTGTCCAAACAATGTCCAAATATTATAAGCATTTACACTGGCAAATTTGTAAGATGCCAATGTCTCCGTATACTGTGATAACGCATCCTTAAATCCGAACGGGAGCATCAGCAGGGCGATCATCGCAATCGCAGCCAGACCAAGCCCCAGATTCTTCCAAAAATTCTTCCAGTCAAAGCCGTCTAAAAACACCTGATCGATAATGCCATAGATCAATACCGGTGTAAAAATAAGAGACTGCGGTTTTACCAATACTGCAACCGCAAATACAAAATACGACGGGATCAGCTTACGCTCTGTCACCAAATAGATCATTAATACAACGAAAAAGGTAAATACTGCATCTGTCTGTCCCCAGATTGCTCCATCGAGCAGTACCGCCGGTGCAAACAGATAGATTGCTGTTAAGATTCCCGCACCCTTCTGCGTCCAACGCTTTCCGGCAATGCGAAACAGCAGGTAAGCCGTGGCAAGATCGGCAATGATTGCCGGTGTCTTAGTAAGCATCACGCTAAGCGTAGAATTCCAAGCCACCCCAAGTACATGACGGATCGCACCGACCATATACAGAATATACATATATCCAGGTGGATAGTCTGTAAAAGAATCTGAAGAATAAAAATTACCAATCCCGTCCTTAAAGATCATGTCCCCCCAAGCGATAAAACAGTTCATATCCGTTTCATTGCCAAAATATTTTGCTGCCGCAATATAGCGAACGATCAATGCGACCGCCATGATCACCATAAAAAGAATACCCGTCTCCGGAACCTCCTGTACCTGGTATTTCTTCTTCTTTCCTTTTGGTGCTACTTTAATGCGCTCACACGAATCCATTGCAACAAAGCCATAGATCGTTGCGGCCGCAGCCAAAATAGCAATAACTGTAATTGCTGTCATTTCAACCTTCCTCCTAAATAATTACATGTATTTTTTGACATGCTGATGTGTAAATAAATGATCCGCACAATATTCATAATTGCCCTCACATTTGGAGCAGTAACGAAATTCCAGATCCGGAAATTCCTCCTGAGTCCTGCCACAAATTGCACAGCGATGCACAATACGCTGTCCGGCACCCGCTGCTTTCATCTTCTTCTTAAAACCTCTTCGTCTCCTCTGCTCTCCATATGACATCCGCTTGTAATCCCGCGTCATGAAGAAGAACAGTAAGAAGTTCCCCATTGCTACGATAACCGCAAACGCCTGACTAATATGCATCCAGCCATACGCCTGTGCCTGTGCTCCATACACGGCTGTCATTCCCATCATGCGAAAACCTGCCACAAAATTGCCCACTATCAAATAGCACATATAAATCGCATCCAATAGCGCAAGCCATTTTACTTTGATCGGAAGCACAAAATACAAAAGTAACTCCGTGTCCGGCTGGATCAGTGCAAAAGCAAAGAACATCGCCCAGTAAACATACTGAAAACCGGAATCATAAATTGCAATATGAAACGGACATAAATACAGGATCAGTGCTGCAATAATATTTAACAGATAACCACTAAAGAAATACATGTTAAATCGAAACGTTCCCCAGGCCCGTTCCAAAGATCGTCCAAACAAGAAAAACAGATTAACCTGGATCACCAAAAACAACACGCTGAGTACAAAGGACGTGCTGCCGCTAAAGCCATACGGTTCCAGCAAATACGTAAACAATCTCCAGACTTGTCCATGCGCCACCTTGCTCATATCCAGACAAAGCCAGTTATAATAAATATCAAACGGTATTATCCCAAAATTTGTCAGCATCTCTAACAAAGCACCGAGACAATATGCACCAACTACGTAACGTGTCAAGTCAGGGATCGCATACTTTCCAAATTTGCGTTCCATCTTATTTAACCATTGTATCATATACTTGTCCTTTCTATGCCTGATATTTTCCCTGCAAAAGTCCATCTGTTCACAGGATATTTTACATGCAATTCAAAAATGTACTACAGCGTATTTTTACAGCAATCGAAAAGAACGCCATAGTACATTTCATTATAGTGTGACGCGTATTCTTTGTCAATTGGATTCCCCGTCCGCAAGCGGGTGTATCCTGCGACAAAATATGCTATTTACAACAGGCTGCATCTCTGCTATTTACGATATGCAATACCTGGCAGCAGCATGACGTCCTCTGGCTCATTCTGCTCCAAAAAATCATTCAGTGAAACGTTCATTCTCTGCAAGAAAGACTGTAGGGAATCTCCCTGCTCGGTCACATACCTGTCATCATAGGGAACTGTCGTGTCAAACTCCCGCGTCATTTCATGGGATTGTCTCTCCTGATCTTCTTCGGAACGATCAGCATCAACGGAAGTCTCTGCGATATTTTCCTGCACGTCCGGCGTCATCTCCTCCTGTCCGTTACCCATCCGTGGCATGATTAGATTTATATTGCATCCATCTGCTTTCTTTCCCGGAATGCAAACAGTATCACCTGGCTGTAGATTATATACATCTACATAAGGATTGGCACGTAACATCACTTCCAGCGGGACATGATATCTTCGGCTCAAAGCGTACAGTGTATCTCCTTTCTTTATCATATGCATATGTCCATTACAATACTCATGATTCATGGTGTATTCACCTTATGCCTTTATTTGCTACAGTATATTCTGCTTTCCGTGAAATGGTGACTCTACTCGCAGCCGCGGATCCGGATCTCACTCCACAAAAGCAAAAAATGTTTATTGCATTCCTCTCATAATAGCATTATAATAGGAAAATGCGACGAATTTTTGTGCCTCGCAAATCAAGCACAAACTCATAATTTATCGTTGCTGACATACCATTAGAAACTAAGAGTAATACAAGATACTAGATGGAGGGTATTTATGAAATTACACATGAATACATTGGGAATCGATATCGGTTCCACAACCGTAAAAATTGCGCTGTTAAATAAAGATGGCGAAATTATTTTTTCCGATTATCAACGGCACTATGCCAACATCCAGGAAACTCTTGCTGCTATTATTGAAAAAGCCTATGATGAATTTGGTGATCTGCCGGTTGCTCCGGTCATTACCGGATCCGGTGGACTGACGCTGTCCAAATATCTGAACGTTCCTTTCGTACAGGAGGTAGTAGCAGTTGCAACATCACTCAAAGATTACGCCCCTCACACCGATGTCGCCATCGAATTAGGCGGGGAAGACGCTAAAATCATATATTTTACCGGTGGTATCGACCAGCGTATGAACGGAATCTGCGCCGGTGGTACCGGGTCCTTTATTGACCAAATGGCTACCTTATTGAAGACGGATGCCAGCGGATTAAATGAATATGCTAAAAATTATAAAGCAATTTACCCAATCGCAGCTCGATGCGGTGTATTTGCCAAAACGGATATTCAACCTCTGATCAACGAAGGTGCAACCAAAGAAGATCTCTCAGCCTCTATTTTTCAGGCAGTGGTCAATCAGACGATCAGCGGTCTTGCCTGTGGTAAACCAATTCGCGGTAATGTTGCATTCTTAGGCGGTCCGCTTCATTTCCTGACCGAATTAAAGCAGGCATTTATCCGTACTCTTGGTCTGGAAGGCGACCAGATCATCGCTCCGGAACATTCTCATCTGTTTGCAGCCTCCGGTGCAGCAATGAACGCCAAGGAAGAAGATATGTCAAGCCTTGGCAAATTACACACCGATCTTTCCCAAGAGATCAAGATGGAATTTGAAGTAACCCGTATGGAGCCTCTTTTTAAGGATCAGGCAGAATACGATGATTTCTTGCAAAAGCATTCGCAAAATGATGTAAAGAAAGGCGATTTTGCAAGTTATAAAGGCAATTTATTCTTAGGGATCGATGCCGGTTCTACGACAACAAAGGTAGCTGTGATCGGCGAAGACGGTTCCCTGCTGTACTCATTTTACAGCAACAACAACGGAAGCCCGCTGAAAACAGCGATCAAGGCGATCAAAGATATTTACAGTAAAATGCCGGCTGGAGCACAGATCGTTCGATCCTGCTCTACCGGATATGGTGAAGCACTGTTAAAGGCTGCGCTCCTTTTGGACGAGGGTGAAGTAGAAACGGTAGCACACTACAATGCTGCTGCGTTCTTTGAACCGGAAGTAGACTGTATCTTGGATATCGGTGGTCAGGATATGAAATGCATCAAGATCAAAAACCACTCCGTTGATAAAGTTCAGTTAAACGAGGCTTGTTCCTCCGGCTGTGGTTCCTTTATCGAAACCTTTGCAAAATCTCTCAATTACGAGGTCGCTGATTTTGCGAAAGTTGCGTTGTTTGCCGAGAATCCGATCGATCTTGGATCCCGCTGTACCGTATTTATGAATTCCAAAGTAAAGCAGGCTCAGAAGGAAGGTGCCAGCGTTGCAGATATTTCTGCCGGACTTGCTTATTCCGTTATCAAAAATGCTTTGTTAAAAGTGATCAAGCTGACGGATCCAAAAGATCTTGGTGAAAAAGTCGTTGTTCAAGGTGGTACTTTCTATAACGATGCGGTACTGCGAAGCTTTGAGCGCATTTCCGGCTGCAAAGCCGTACGTCCGGATATCGCCGGTATCATGGGTGCGTTTGGTGCCGCACTCATTGCCAGAGATCATTATACCGGACAGGAAAGCACGATGCTCACGATCGACCAGATCAACGAGCTTCGTTTCGAAACGTCCATGTCTCGCTGCAAGGGCTGTACCAACCACTGCCTTCTCACGATCAATCGTTTTACCGGCGGCAGACAGTTTATTTCCGGCAACCGTTGTGAACGTGGTATTGGCGGTCAGAAAAACAAGAAGAATATTCCAAACCTTTTTGAATACAAGAACAAACGACTCTTCGCTCACTATAAACCATTAGATGAAGAGCACGCCGTGCGCGGTACAGTCGGTATTCCACGTGTACTGAATATGTACGAAAATTATCCGTTTTGGTTTACCTTCTTTACCGAACTTGGCTATCGTGTGGTACTCTCTCCGGAGTCCAGCCGCAAAATCTATGAACTGGGTATTGAGTCCATTCCAAGCGAATCCGAATGTTATCCGGCAAAACTTGCGCATGGGCATGTATCTTGGCTGATCAAGCAGGGACTCGATTACATTTTCTATCCTTGCGTGCCATATGAACGCTGTGAGGTAGAGGGTGCCGGCAACCATTACAACTGCCCGATCGTCACCTCTTATGGTGAAAACATCAAAAATAATGTTGAAGAACTGCAGGATGGCAAGATCAAATATCAAAACCCGTTCCTGTCGTTTGAAAGTGAAAAAATATTAACAAAACGTCTGGTAGAATACTTCACGGAAGAAAACGGCATTTCCAAAGAGGAAATCCGCCGTGCGGCTGCTGCAGGATGGAAAGAAATGCAGCATGTACGTGATGATATGTCCGCCAAAGGACGAGAAGTACTCGCTTATATGGAAGAAAACGGCTGCCACGGTATCGTGCTCGCCGGTAGACCATATCACACCGATCCGGAGATCAATCACGGTATTCCGGAACTGATCACCTCTTTCGGTGTTGCCGTATTGACTGAAGACAGTGTATCCGAACTCGGCAACGTAGATCGTCCTACGATCGTTATGGATCAGTGGATGTATCATTCCCGTCTATACAAAGCGGCCTCTTATGTAGCAACCCGTTCCGACTTAGATCTGATCCAGCTCAACTCATTCGGCTGCGGACTGGATGCGGTAACGACCGATCAGGTCAGCGATATACTGACGCTGCAGAATAAGATCTATACAGTATTAAAGATTGACGAAGTTAATAACTTAGGTGCTGCACGTATTCGTATCCGCTCTCTGCTCGCCGCTGTTCGTGAACGCGAGCGCAAGCAGATCAAACCGGTCAAAAAAGATACTGCACACCACCGCGTAGTCTTTACAGAACAAATGCGTAAAGATTATACGATCCTTGTTCCACAGATGTCTCCGATCCATTTCGATATTCTCGAACCGGCACTGGCATCCTGCGGATACAATTTGGAAGTATTACCTAGCACCGGCGAGTGCCTGGATTACGGATTAAAGTATGTAAACAACGATGCATGTTATCCATCCCTGCTCGTTGTCGGACAGTTTATGCAGGCATTGCTTTCCGGCAAATATGATCTTAACAAAGTAGCGTTGATCATTACGCAGACCGGTGGTGGATGTCGTGCAACCAACTATATTGGATTTATCCGTCGTGCTTTGGAAAAAGCAGGCATGGAGCAGATTCCTGTCATTTCCATGAGCGCTGGCATTGAAAAGAATCCGGGATTAGACATCAACTACAAGATGGCTGACCGTGCATTACAGGCATTGATCTACGGCGATGTATTTATGCGTGTCCTCTACAAAACACGTCCTTATGAGGCAGTTCCGGGATCTGCCAATGCATTGCATGAAAAATGGTTGAAGATTGCACAAAAATCCGTTCAAAACGGAAAACACAGCGAATTTAAGAAAAATATCCGCGGCATTGTGAAAGAATTTGATGAACTTCCATTGCTGGATGTAAAGAAACCGCGTGTTGGTATTGTCGGCGAGATTTTAGTTAAATTCCTTCCACTTGCCAATAACTTCTTAGTCGAATTATTGGAGTCTGAAGGTGCCGAGGCAGTATGTCCGGATCTGATCGATTTCTTTATGTACAGTCTTTACAATGCAAACTTTAAGGCGGATTATTTAGGCAAAAAGAAATCCAGTGCTTTGATCAACAACGCTGCGATCCGTTTTATTGAACATTATCGCAAGACGATGCACGATGCCCTGACAGAGAGTAAACGCTTTGACCCACCGGTTCCAATCGCCAAACTTGCAGAATATGCTTCACCGATCGTTTCCTGTGGTAACCAGACCGGTGAGGGTTGGTTCTTAACCGGTGAGATGATCGAATTGATCCATTCCGGTGTTCCAAATATTGTTTGTACACAGCCTTTTGGCTGTCTGCCAAACCACGTTGTCGGCAAAGGTGTTATCAAAGAATTACGTCACTGCTATCCGGATTCCAATATTGTTGCTGTTGATTACGATCCTGGTGCCAGCGAAGTGAACCAGTTAAACCGAATCAAATTGATGCTCTCAACAGCCGCAAAAAACTTGAAACAATCTGAGAAAGAGTAGTTTCCTATAAAGTAACAAAAGAGGCATGTACGAATACAATTCATACATGCCTCTTATTTCACTTAATAGGAAATTGCTGTTATATAATGTGATGTTGCCAAGAATTGCTTTAGCAATTCTTGCAAAGCCAGCGCTTTGCTTTTTTCACTCGTCTATTCCTTAAAATAGTCTGCATTAAATGTCTTTTCATCGGACATTTTCTGCTCTGGCGTTTCCGGATGCCAAGGTGTCTGCCCCGGTGCTACGCCCATATTTTCATAGCCTTCTGTACTCTTACCAAACTGCGCTTCTTCCTGCGGTCTGGCAAAAGCTTCCTGATCGCTGTTATATGATGAACCATTGTAACTCTGTTCATTTCCATTATATTGCGAACCGGCGTTGTCCTGCTCTTCTCTGCCATACTGTGGACCTGCATAACTCTGCTCATTTCCGTTGTACTGTGAACCTGCATAATCCTGCTGATTTCCGTTATACTGTGGATCTGCATAATTCTGTCCGACCGGCATATCGTTATTATAATTCTCTCCGACCGGCCGGAATCCTTCCCATTCCACGATCTTGCCCTGTTTGTTCAAGTTGTACACCAAATAAGCAATACCAAGACCAAGTACAAGCGTCACGCCAAGACCACCTTCTAAGCCAAAGCCTGCACCGTTGATCAAACCATGTCCCTTCACGTTGCTGCTGTTTAAGATTGCCGGCTGTAGAGAATTACCGCTGACCTGAATACCATAAATATTCCCCTGTGCAAAATTCCACAAACTGTGGAACGCACCAACAACCCAGATATTTTCACATTTTACCAACAACAGTGCTGCGAAAATACCAAACAGGAATAAGTTAAATACCGCAAGTGGCGTCAAGCCGGAATTGGCACCATGTAACATAGCAAAGAACAGTGCACTGAGCACTGCCGAATACACGACGGAATGTCTTCTCGACAACGATACAAACAGATAGCCGCGGCAAAGCACCTCTTCTGCCATGCCCTGTACCAAATATCCAACAAGATAACCAAGAATCCCCAGAGGTGCCATATTGGTCACCAATCCTTCTACATGAATACTTCCTGTTAGAACACAGATCAAATATGCTGCGCTAAAAAATAGTGCTCCAGCCACAGCACCCTTCAAATACTGTGGAACCATTCCCTTCTTACGAAATCCTAATGTACGGATCTTTCTCTTCTCCAAAAAACGGCAATAGACAAAAACAACCGCAATCATCAGGATTTCTAATAAAAGTGTTGCAATGGTCATCCAATCCGGCAAATGGAGTGCATAGTCCTGCATTTTCTGCATATATTGCAGCGAATCCATCGATCCGTCCGCGACAGACTGTGCCGTTTTCATAAACTCCGGATCACTCACGAAATAACCGATCATTAAAGGAATCGTACCAATGGACATTGCGATCGAACTGACCACAAAGACTACAATCGCGATCAATATCTCAAGCACGGCGATAAACCCTCTCCGTCCTCGCATCGCTTCCAGCATAAACTCCGGTTTCTTGATATCTTTCATAAACTCCTCCTACTTCTTGTTACAATACCCCTCTCAGATGATATCTTACTCTTCCAACAAGTTTTCCATGCTCTTCAGACTGATCAATATGGTCGACGTATTGTGTAATAATGCCGACATTGTTGGCTGAAGTACACCACCAACGCCGAACAAAATAAGTGCTGTATTAAATCCTACAATAACTTTATAATTTCTGTCAATACGCTTCATCAAAGCATTGCTGATTTTCTTGAGTGTAATGATCTCACGCAAGTCATCTGCTGCGATCGTAACATCTGCAATCTCTCTGGCGATTTCCGCGCCCTCACTGATCGCAATGCCTACATCAGCCGCCGACAATGCCGGAGAATCATTAATCCCATCACCAACCATGATAACCTTATGTCCTGCTTTCTTTTCCTGCTCCACAAAATTAGCCTTATCCTCCGGAAGCACTTCCGAATAATACGCATCAACACCAGCCTTTTGAGCAATATTAGCAGCAATGCGGTCACTGTCACCAGTCATCATCACAACCTTATGAATACCAAGATGTTTTAATTCACGGATCACCTCAGCTGTCTCAACTCGCAGCGGATCTTCGATACAGATCACGGCAACCAATTTACCATCCATCGCCATGTACAAATGAGAATATTGCTCCGGAAGCTGCTCAAACTGTTCCTTCTTATCCTCCGGAACGACAGCGCCCTCATCTTCAAAGACAAAATGATGACTTCCGATAATGATCTTCTTGTCATTGATCGTAGAGGAAATACCATGTGCCACGATATATTCTACTTTCGTGTGCAGTTCTTCATGAACAAGACCGCGTTTCATTGCCTCGACAACAACTGCCGTTGCCATAGAATGTGGGAAATGCTCTTCTAAACAGGCTGCAATACGAAGCAGCTCATCAGGACTTCTATCGTCAAACGGAATCACCTCAACTACCGTAGGCTGTGCCTTAGTGAGCGTTCCTGTCTTATCAAACACGATTGTATCGGCTTCCGCAACTGCCTCTAAGAATTTACCGCCTTTCACAGTAATATCATGTGCACTGGATTCACGGATCGCTGACAGTACCGACAACGGCATTGCCAATTTCAATGCACAGGAAAAATCAACCATCAATACTGACAACGCTTTCACAGTATTACGTGTCAATGCCAACGTAAGGCCGGTGCCCAAAAACGTATATGGTACCAGTCGGTCAGCTAAGTGCTCCGCTTTGCCTTCCAAGGACGACTTAAGCTTCTCGGAATCCTCGATCATCGTCATGATCTTTTCGTATTTGCTGGATCCGGTACTTTCTTTGACCAAAAGAGTAATCTCTCCTTCTTCAACAACGGTACCCGCATAAACAGGACTTTCTGCCGCCTTACGCACCGGCAGCGACTCTCCGGTAAGCGATGCCTGATTGACTAACGCTTCTCCCTCCATCACAATGCCATCAAACGGAATAACAGCTCCCATATGTACACGAATCCGGTCGTCCTCCTTAATCTGCGCAACTGACACCTGCACTTCCGTATCATCGGTAACAAGCCATACTTTATCAATATTTAGGGACAGACTTCGTGCCAGATCTCCGACTGATTTTTTGTGCGTCCATTCCTCTAAGATCTCGCCCATACTAAGTAAAAACATGACAGCGCCCGCCGTCTTATAATCACCTCGTATTAAAGACACACTGATCGCCGTTGCATCCAACACCGGTACTTCTATTTTTCTTTTAGCCAGAGTCTTAACACCTTGCACAATATATTTGACCGATCTCACAGTAGCGATCCCTGCCCGTAACGGTGCCGGCAAAAATATCTTGTTTACAAAATGTACTACCGTCTGATCAACCAATTTATCCCAATAAAAACGATTCATTTCCCGTCCTGAATTTTTGAGATACACCTCCGGCACTTCCACCTTATCATAAGAAAACTGTCCTAATGCCGTAATAATATGTTTACGGCTTCCTCTATAACAGATCGTAACGTCCATCGTACGTTCCTGTACCTTGACCGCCGTTACATCTTTCATCTGCTCAAATTGATATTGCAACGTGTCTGCCTGCGCAAAACTCATTGCTTTTCCGATCAGATGTACTCGAATACGACCTCTTATCTCATGTTTAATGACAAACTTCATAATTATTCATGCCTTTCTAACCATTGAAACCGGTATTCTAATTAAAACGCTGTCCGGGCATCTCTGCACAGAGCAAACCCGGACAATAAACGACAAAACACCTGTAGACAGCGATCCCATCCACAGGTGCAGCGTTAATTATTCTTCTGTTGTTTCCGCTTCTACAGTCTCTTCCTCACCAAGAACCTCTTCTGCTTCCGCACGGTCCTCATTGATCTGCTGTGCCTCTGCATAAATATCCTCGGCATTCTCCTGCACTTTCGTTGCTGTCTTTAATACACACTCCTTAGCACGAAGAACGGCTGCTGTACAATTTGTATAAAGCTTCTTTGCATCTTTGCTGGATAATACTTTGATACCTGCAGTACCAAATGCTACACCGGCTGCAAACACTCCTAATTTTTTACCATTCACTTTTTTAAAACAATCTAACATATGCTTCCTCCATTTCCGAAGCATCACTAAACCGTGCGCTTCTGCTATAATCTATTGTAGAGAATTCTCAAAAAAATATTATACATTACGATTTTTTGAATTTCCAGCCAAAAGCGGTCTTATTGATATATTTTATCAATAAGACCGCTTTTAGACTTAAATCAAAAGAATCAAAATAATAAATTCATGACAAAATGCTCCCAGAATGCTTTTGCCACGAAATGATACATCTAAACTTATGCGTTCACAAGCTGTTTACCAATCTCGATGCAGTTTTGCAATGCAGCCTCATCCGGCGCTTCCTGACAGATCACGCCTTCACCGCCAACCAGTGTTGCTCCGGCAGCGGTCATGCGGTCTTCCCAGTCGCGCATCCACTGACCATCTCCCCATCCATAAGAACCAAATAACGCGATCTTTTTGCCATTGGCAAACCTCTCAACATCCTGAACAAAAGGTTCCATCTCCATTTCCTCAAGCACCTCGGCTCCCATCGCCGGACATCCCAATGCAAATGCACCCTCTGCTTTTAAATCTGCAATATTAGCATCGCTGACAAATACAACATCCGCCTCACCACCGGCTGCCGTAACACCCTCGCCGATCGCCTCTGCCATAGCCTGTGTGTTGCCACCTTGTGTCCAGTACACAATTGATACTTTGTTCATAATAATCCTCCATTCTTTTATGTTCCTGTTATCCCGCAATCTCGTTTTGCTGAATATCAGGCACCATATTTATACCGCGAAGTTTCTTCGCCTATATTATTTGTAACGATACAGAATCACAGTGCATTCCCGGATCATGCCCCTATCTCACGAAGCAAAAAGATAATCCTGCGAAATTGCTCTGCTTTCCGCATCAAGAGCTACCCCTACAATATCCTCCATCCCAACGCCACAATACAGCAGATCCAAAAGCCACTCTCTTGCTTTATCATATTGCGCAAACAATCGAAGCTTCTTTTGCGGTTCTGCATACACTTTCCAATACCCCTCACACAAAGAGTTCTTTCCTTCGTATATAATAAAGCCTTCCACATCCTCCGGCGGATATCCGAGCAGTACTCCCATCTCGTGCGGGAACTGCTGTTTTTTTTGCATATATCGGATATATCTGCTGCGAAACTTGGTCAATACCCGCTCCAAGTGCAGATCCCTATAGCCCAAACGATGCATCAATATCCGCACCTCCTCTTGCTGTAAAAACTGCTCCAGCCATTCTTTTTGATAGATCAGCAACGACACCGACCCATTTCTTCCGCCCAAACCGCAAAATGAAAAATTACTTTTATCCAATATTTCACATAATCTTTTATAATGTCTGCTGTCAATCTGAAACAGATTAGACACCTTCAAACCGGTAATAAGCGGTGCACACTGAAACGCCAATTGCAATTCTATCTCATCCAAATCTGCATTCTGCATGATTTCCCAGGTTTCTATTCGCATGACCGTTCCCTCCTTTTAAGTTAGTCTCTACTAACTTATTTATATGATAACTAACTCCTTTCCATTCGTCAATACATACTTCTGATACGTTTTCTCATTTTGTTCAGTCTCTGACGAATACATACCTAAAGGAGTGCCTGAGATGTCCCGGTTTAGCAAGGTAATTGCTATATTTTTTTGATGGCAGGATTCACTATCTAATAGCTGCAAAATATAATTAGACCATCGACATAATAAGCAATATGTGGTTTGAACAGTAACTTCCGGTATGGGAAGTTACTGTAGTGAGCAGTTTCCTATAAAGTAACAAAAAAAGGCATCAACATAAGTTTCTGCCTTTTTTGTAGAATTCATGCGGAATAAAAACATAAATGCACACGATATGTTTTGTCCCCTATATAAAATGCTTTTGCAAAACAATCTATTAACTACATTACCTTAAACATATTCTTGCGGCTGATCACTCCGATTTCTTCCAGAGAATTGATCATACGATATACGGTTGCCACACCGATCTTGGAGTCTTTCTTGGATGCCTTAAAATAAATTTCTTTGCAGCAAGAACAATCCTCCTCCAGAATAATATCTAAGAGTATCATACGCTGCTTCGTAATTCTGCAGCCGGAGTCTTTCATTTTCTGAATAATCACTTCTTTTGCCATCACAGTACCCTCTTCTTTCTATAACTTATTATAGTTAGCGTTTACTAACCCACCTTCAAAAAATAATGCGAAATAATTTTTATTTCACGATAGTTAGTATAATCTAACTTCTATTAGTTGTCAATGCTTTTTTCTTTTTTCTTGAAAAAAAATAGGAGACGTTATATAGTATATATTGTGTGTTTCGATATGAAGTTTACAGGAAAATGGTGGTTTCACCTGCCGAAGGAGTAACACTCTCAGGTGCCGTGCAATACGGTGTAACTGTAAATGGATCGACTCTCTGGAGAATTCTGCGGTTTTGGCAGATACCGAAGGTGCAACAAGCCTATGGCTGGAATCTCTCAGGTAAAAGGACAGAAAACAAAAGAAAGGTAAAAAAAAATGTGGAAAGAAATCAATAAGTTTCTCGTAACTGTTGACAATTTAGTATGGGGCGTCCCTCTGATCATATTGATCATGGCAGGTGGACTTCTTCTAACAACCCGTATCAAACTACTTCAAGTTCGCAAACTTCCGTTAGCACTCAAGTGGATGATCAAAAACGAAGAAGGTGGCGAAGGCGAAATTTCCAGTTTCTCGGCACTTTGTACAGCACTAAGTGCTACGATCGGTACCGGCAATATCGTCGGTGTCGCAACAGCAGTAGGTGCCGGTGGTCCCGGTGCTTTATTTTGGATGATCGTCGCAGCCTTCCTAGGAATGGCTACAAAATTCTCCGAAGGATTACTTGCTGTAAAATATCGTGTTGTTGCGAAAGATGGACATAGCTTAGGCGGTCCTTTCTATTACATAGAGCAGGGAATGGGCAAGCGTTGGAAATGGCTCGCAAAATTATTTGCATTTTTTGGCGTATGCGTTGGATTATTCGGCATCGGTACCTTTAGTCAGGTAAATGGTATCTCCAGTGCCGTAAACAACTTCTTTGATCCAAATAATGCACACCGTGTAAAATCCATTCCTTTTTTGGCAGATTATTCCTGGTCTGTTGTGATCGCTTCTTTGATCTTAACGTTCTGCGTTGCCGCTGTATTGATCGGTGGTGTAAAGCGAATCGCAAGCGTCAGTCAGGTTATTGTACCATTTATGGCAATTTTATATTTCGTCGTTGTTATTATCTTAATTCTTTGCAATATTACGGCATTACCGGCAGCAATTAAAACAATCGTTGTTGCTGCATTTACACCGAAGGCCGTCACCGGCGGTGCCGTAGGAAGTATGTTAGTTGCTATGCAGAAAGGTGTTGCAAGAGGTATCTTTTCTAACGAAGCCGGTCTTGGTAGTGCACCGATCGCCGCTGCTGCTGCACAGACCAATGAGCCTGTTCGCCAGGGTCTTGTCAGCATGACCGGTACTTTTATTGATACGATCGTAATCTGTACATTGACCGGTCTGTCTATCGTGCTTACCGGAGCTTGGAAAGTACCCGGCTTAGAGGGCGTTCAGGTAACAACTTATGCATTCCAGAAGGGACTTCCTTTCCCGAATGAATTTGCTGCTTTCGTGTTAATGCTCTGTCTGGTATTCTTCGCCTTCACAACGATCCTTGGATGGGATTATTACAGTGAGCGCTGCTTAGAATACTTAAGCGGAGGTAATATGAAGCATGTGAAGTTCTTCCGATATATTTATATCCTTGCGATCTTCATCGGACCATATATGACTGTAAAAGCTGTTTGGACGATTGCAGATATCTTCAATGGATTGATGGCATTGCCAAACATGATCGCATTATTCGCACTGAGCGGAGTTGTTGCTAAGGAAACAAAAGATTTCTTTGAACGACATAAACGAGGCGAGATCAAATAATGTCTACGAAATGCTAGGCAATGCAATGCAGACCTTACAAACTAAGAAAAAACCGGAAGAAGAGTAGAGTGGAAACACTCTACTCTTCTTCCGGTTGAATATATTCACATAATATTTCTGACAGGTACGACATCTCTGTGTCCCCAAAACAGGACAGCAGCACAAAATCTAACCGATATCTCGGATTTAATGGTGCCATATCACATTTTTGCAGGGCTTCCTCTGCCATCTGCTCAAACATCTCTTTCGCTTCCTGTTGATCGTATTCCCCATCCTGCTTTTCATTTTCCTCCAGATAACGGTGTACTGCAACCCACTGGATCATAGGCAGGATATCCGAACGCTGCACCTGACGACAGCGCTGTTTTTGACTTTTTATCTTGATCGACCACTTCTTGTCCCTCGTCTTGGCATACTCACTGGATAATCGGAATAAACACTCCTTTTGCTTGGATACCGTCAATAGCTTAGATACATAATCATCGGTCATAAAGTGAAATTCCGACGGCATATTTTTAAGCTGTTTCTGAAAAACGATGCTCCTGCCACTATCCCGCTCTTCCTGCGGGATCAAAATAGCTGCATACAGTTCGCGCAGCATCACCAGATTCTTTTCCAATTTGGAATAATACAGCAAATGATCCCGTTGTATGCTTCGTAATGAAGTTTGGTCAATGCCCGGATCTTTACGTCGCTTTTTATTTTTCAAATACTGCACAACACCTCTATCATAATCCGGTGTCTTGTATCCATGTTCTGCCGACCATTCCTCAAAATCCGTCTGCTCCAAAGCACGAACAAGACGTTCATGTACCTCTTTGTTGGCGTAATACACGATCTTTTCCCGGTATTCATGGAACACTTTCAGTCCCATTTTACCATAGCCCTTAAACATCGAAGCATGCTCTAACATCCATTCCAGAAAATCAGCCGGTTCTTTATCTTTTTGCACTCTGTACATATTCCATAGCTGGCTGGTATGACTCTTTTGCTTTAATTCCGTGTCCTCGCTCGCTTCCTGTTCAAAGATCTGCAGCATATCCTCATATTTGTTATTATCAAGATGATGTGCCGCACAATATAAACATAATATTTCCTGGTAATCATTGATCTGAATACCCGGTTCTTGTATGCCTTGTCTTAGACAACGCTGCAATTGTTCTTCATCAAAAGAAAGAGCAAGCGCCATCTTTAGGATCTGTTCTCTTTTGGGAAATACTGCGTTCTCCCCATCCAGCGCAAGCCAACGTCGTAATGTCGGCCTTGACACGATCTTCTTTTTGCCAAGTACCATATTTAGCTTTTTATATGTTTCCACACGCCAGGCGGCCTGCTGCTCTACATCTGCATCCATCCACTGCTGTGGCGTCTTACACAACAATTCTAATGTCATATATACATCGAATCCCAAAAAAAAGGATCGGTCATTGATGACCGCAATCTTCTCTGCAATCTTTCTCGTACTACTCTGTGAGCTCATCCATATCACCATCCATATGTATTTTTGTTGGTTTTTTAGTTTTTTTCGGTGCTTTGGTCCGCTTCGGTGTCGCTGCTACCTCCGGTGTCTTTATCACCTTTGGCTTTTTCGTCCGTACTGGGTGCTTTGTTGCCTTTGGCTTTTTCGTCCGTACCGGGCGCTTTGTTACCTTTGGCTTTTTCGTCCGTACCGGCTCTGTGGCAGTTGGTGTCGGTTCTGTCGAAGCCGTTGCCACATCTGCTTGTGGAACTACCGATCGTCCCGCCTGATCTTCCGGAAGTCTCGTCGGTTCTGCCGAAGCGATCACTGGCGGTTTCATCTCCGCTTTGCCATGATCTGCTGCCATCTGACGATACCCGATACCGCTGATCACTGCCAAAACGCCAACCATGATTCCAAAGGTGACCACCCACTTTTTGTGTTTGCGGCGTCTTTCCATCTGCTCTAACTGATCCGACAAATGATGAATATGCCGCTCCCGCCTTTTCTGCTTACCAAGTGCTTCCTCACGCATAGCCTCACGGCTCTCGCCAAGCACAGATGCCGACTCAACAACTTCTGCCATATCTTTACGATGCGCCGGACACTCATAGAGCGTTTCGTACAACTCGTCTAATGTCTGCAATCTCGCACTGCTTTCCACAGCCAGTCCATGCATAATGACTTCAGCCACATCTTTGGTAATATCCACCGGATACTCCCACAATGGCTTGATCGTGTCGTTAAATACTCTCTCTGTCGCATCTATAGGTGCCTGTCCGGTCAACATATAATAAATCGTAGCGCATAAGCTATATACGTCTGTCCATGGTCCTCTCTTGCCACGCTTTTCCAATTGTTCATATGCCGAGAATCCCTGTTTGTATATAGAAGTCCGCGTCTTGTCATCAATGGCATTTGCATGTCTGACTGCGCCAAAATCAATCAATACGCCATTGCCCTCTGCATTTATGATCACGTTATCCGGGCTGACATCTTGATGAACAAGACCCCTCTGATGCAGGTCCAGCAATGCCCGGATCGGATTGTGCAATATATTCCAACAATTTTGTGGTGAAAATGGTCCATTCCGTTTCACATAATCCTTAATGCTGCCTCCACGCACATAATCCATAACCAAATATACACTGTCATTTTCTTCAAAAAAACTGCGTGTACGGACAATACCTTCCTGTGTGCCAAACTGTGACAGCACTCTGGCTTCTTTGAGAAAATCATCCTTGCCACGTTCGAATAACACTTTGGATTCCGGAGTATACGGGGTAACCTGATAAGATGATCTGGTTTTATCGCATTTTCGCCAAACCAGACCATTTGGGAAATATTCTTTGATCGCCACAGCGATTAAAAGCGTCAGATCCAGACCGATATATGTAATACCAAATCCACCTTCACCAAGCACACGACCAACCAAATATTTGCCGTGAAATAACTTACTGCCATGTGGAATATGATGCGGAGCATCCGAAATCTTCTCTGCTGCCAGACCGCAATGTGGACAAGTTCCATCCCAACTCAATGGCTGCATACAATTCATACAATACTTTTTGTCTTCCAATGTCTGTACTACTCCCTTATGTGTATCAATGCTGATATACTGATTTTGTCTATTGTTTTCTTAATTATATGTCATAGTTGTCTATCAATTTCTTATTTTTTTATCCGTTTTTTTCCATCCGACACAACAGCTGTTTAAGAAGTAATGCGCTAGGATAACCGCATTTTCTTTACTTTCGTAAATTTGCTGTACCTCCGGCGTCCGTTTACTTTCTTGTAGATACGTATTTTGTACGTCACGGTTTTCATCTTCCTGCTATAGGCAATGTTAATCTTGCGGTGTCCGTTTTTTAACCGATTTTTCTTAAGTTTTAAGCGCATGAACCCAAGTTTTGTTTTTCGGTAAAATTCCAAATAACAATTTTGTTTTTTGCGCAGAGACACCTGAATATACCGCTGACCGGCTTTGGTTTTCTTGCGGACTACTTTCACGCGCGGTGCAGGATATTTCTTCGGTGCTATCGTGGGTTTCCATGGGTGCTTTGCCGGTGCCGCCGGACGCTTTGTCGGTACAACCGTTGGTCGTTTTGTCGGAACCGCTGTTGGACGGATGTTCGGCGTCACAGATGGCATAACACTTGGGTTGGCTGTCGGTGTCTTCGTGGGTGAACTCGTGGGTGTCGCACTTGGTTTTGGTCGAACCGACTCTGCATCGATCAACCGCTCTACCGAATATCCACTCTTTGCCATATCCATAATCCCATATAAAACCGGATATTTATTTTTTCCCTGTATCCAGGTTAAATATTTACTTCCTGCTGCATTTTGTGCGGTCACAAAATTATTCAATGCCGTTAGAAGCGAAACGGTATATGCATAGGATGATGTATTCTCACTGATCGCAGATACCGTTTCGTCTCCATCTCTTTGCGCCGCTGATACGGCAAACACTTCTTCCTTCGATCCATTCCCATCCTTGCCATATAACGGTATCTGCATCCCGGAAGCCTCATAACAATACTGCCACCGATCTGCTTCTGCCTTGCCTGCCAATCCACCTACTGTCACAGCTCGGTAATTCTGCTCACTTCCAATCTGTATCTCACCATAATTGATACTATTGGCGATCACATGCTTTTGCAGTGCATTCCATGTACTTTTGTCCGACTCTTCCGCTTCACAGCCCTGTCCTAAAATACCTCCTATCTCCGCTTCCGCATAGTCATCGTTTACGGCATATTGAAGATTTCCATAATTTGCTGTATTTTGGAGCGTAAGATTTGGCCATCCGCCGTCTGCGATAATTCCACCGATTCGGCTGATGGAATGCTGTTTTCCCGTAATATGTCCTGTATTATCGGTATCTGATATCTTACATTCCCATTTTTCCGGATTGTAGATACCACCCATAATGCCACCAAGATTTACTTCCGAAGCATTACATGTTTCCTGATCAGAAACCACATCACCGCTATTATGACACTTTGTGATCGTCACCGCCCCCTGCGCATCGCCCAAAATGCCACCAAGATACTGCTCCACTCCGTAATCACTCACAGCCCGTTCCGTCAGGTTTCCGCAATTCGTACATTCGGATATTGTGAGTGGTCCACTTGGCTCAATAAACGTATACTGCGCATAATATCCGCAGATGCCACCAATATCATACTTTCCGGAAATGTTTGCAGAACTTTGACATCCGTGAATGCATATCCCCTCTGCGCTATTAGTTACCATACCAACAATCCCTCCGGTACAATCCTTTCCACTCACGGCTCCTCCGTTCACGAGACAATCCCTGACAGAGACAACGCTGTAACCCACGATTCCACCAGCTGCCTTTCCATCGTTCATGATCCGATTATTTTCTGATGTATTATAAGATATTACGGAATTTAGATCCGACAAACCTACAATTGCTCCGGTATAAGCATCGGTATCCGCAGAAACCACTATACTGTCACTCACACTGCAGTTAGAAACTGTTCCTGACGATTTTCCTACAACGATCGCCTGACACAGTGTTTTGGCAATCGATGCACAATGCTCCATCCGCAGATTGACAACTGCTCCCTCTAAGGAACTGATCAAACCGGCGCTGCTCCCACAAAAAAGAGCCCCTGAAATAACATGATGATTCCCCTGATATACCCCCTGAAATGTTTTCAGATCTTCATTCATCCATACAAAATCGTCTGTCACGCCGCACGCTTCCCAAGAAGTAATACGGTCTGGATTTAGCGGTTGATGTACCTTGCCCTCTGCATCGACCGTACACTGAAGCGTATCCCCGTCATAGATACCGATCCGGTGATAATACAGAGAAGAATCATCATAACGATAGGTATATTTACTTAATGCAATGTCTTCCGTCTGCACAACCGTCTTACCCTTCATTGATCTCTTCTGTAATATCTTCTTAAAGGCACGCAGATCATCCGCATTCGAAATCGTAATGACGGATGCCGTTAACGCCGTCGTATCATTCAAATATTCACAGGCAGAAACACTCTTCTGCCCGGTTACAGTATCTGCCGCTGCACATTGCTGCATCATACTCTGTCCGTTATCCCCGACCGGTATTACTGTCAGCAATATAGAAAATAACAATGTAGTCACTACTGCCCTTTTTCTTCGTTTCATTACATTCTCCCTTTTAACTGATACATTTATTTTAACCGGATCTTCTTTACTTTCGTAAATTTGCTGTACTTCCGGCGACCGTTTACTTTCTTGTAGATACGTATTTTATACGTCACGGTTTTCATCTTCCTGCTATAGGCAATGTTAATCTTGCGGTGTCCACGCTGCAAGTAATTGTTCATAAGTTTGATCCGTCGAAAGCCTTTCGCAGTTTTACGGTAAAATTGCAAATAACAATTTTGTTTCTTGCGCAGAGACACCTGAATATACCGCTGACCGGCTTTGGTCTTCTTGCGGACTACTTTCACGCGCGGTGCAGGATATTTTTTCGGTGCTATCGTGGGTTTCCATGGGTGCTTTGCCGGACGCTTTGTCGGTGCAACCGTTGGTCGTTTCGTCGGAACCGCTGTCGGACGGATGTTCGGTGCCACAGATGGCATAACACTTGGGTTAGCTGTCGGTGTCTTCGTGGGCGAACTTGTTGGTGTCGCACTTGGTTTTGGCAACAAAGAAGCACCGTCCACCAGTCTATCGGTCGAATATCCGATTTTCGTCAGATCAATCGTGAGATTTAACGTAGGATACGTATCGTCTTCCTGTAGCCAAGACAGATAATCCCCTTTCGCTCCATTCTGTGCTGAAACATATGCATTTAAGGCTTCAGCCAGTGAGGAAGTGTGCGCATAAGACGCTGCATTCTCACTAATGAACGCCGCAGAAGCCTCTCCTGCTCTTTGTGCACGATTGATCCGATGAACCTCCATGATCGTACCATTCCCCTCTTTTCCAAATAGGGGCAGAGCTGATACCGAAGCTTCATAACAATTTTCCCATGCGGTCGCAGCAGCATTTCCGGATAGTCCGCCACCAGTCACCGCATGATAGTCGATTTGTTCTTCACTTTTCGAATCACTGTCAAATTGCACCGTTCCATAATTTACACAGTTCGTCATGGCATGCTGCTGCAGTAAATTCCAAATAGTTGATCCTGTCTGTTCTGCCTCACAGCCTCGGCCCAATATACCGCCAATCGCCGCCTCTGCATACGTATCCTGTACTGTATAGAGCAGCGTTCCGAAGTTCGCGATATTAGAAAGCCTTAGCAGAGGATAGGCACCGTCTCCGACAACGCCACCAATATAGCTGATGGTATGCTGCCGTTCGATCAACGTTCCGGTATTAACTGTATTAGAAATGATCCAGTCACAGCTTCCGTCATTCCAGCCACCGCCCAATATACCACCTACGCTAACCGATGCCGCATTACAGGATTGCTCTCCGGAACTGATATTTCCTGCATTACGACATCTGTTAATCGTAATTCCGTTTAATGTATACCCGATAATACCACCTGCATATTGCTCCATACTCCCACTCGTCTTGGAACGCTCATGTACGGTCCCCTCATTCACACACTCAGACATCTGCAAATACGTCATGGCTGCATTCCAGCCGCAAATCCCCCCGGTATAACACATCCCATAAACATCTGCGGAATTGCAGCACCCCATAATTTCGCCAGCAGATATTAGACCGCTCACTCCACCGGCATTACTTCCATGCACAACGCCTCCCTGCACCCGGCAATCTCTAATAGAACCATAACTACTGCCTGCGATTCCACCAACATTTAGATTAATGTTGTCTCCACATATATCTTCTGCAATCACCTGATTGTTCTCAGAGGTGCATTGTTCTACAACTGCTTTTTCCGTCACACGGCTGGCAAAAGCACCAACATCCCACGCTGCGTACCCACGCTCCACATCTACTATGATGCAGTTCCTGGCACAACAGTTCACTATCGCCCCCTGTAACTCCTTCGCAAACAATGCACAATCAGTTGCCGCAATTTCTGCGCATCCTTCCAGAACCAAATTGACCACTGCACCTCTCGCATTTCCGAAAATACTCGATCCTCCAAGCAAAGCCCCCGATATCCGATGATGATTTCCCTGATACACACCATGAAAATCGTGACCGTGTAACCATAGAAAATCTTCCGACATACCAAGTGCTGCATACGAAGCGCGGCGATCGGAATTGTCCGGCTGATACGCAGTTCCATCCGATGCAACGGTGCATTTTAACGTATCCTCATCATAAACAGCAATACGTTTCAAAGATTCATCATATCGAAAGTTGTAGTCACTGAGCGCAATGTCTGCTGTCTGCACAAAAGTCAACCCAAATCCGGTCACTTTTTGCATAATCTTTATATAAGCACGAAGATCGTCCGCATTGGATATCGTGACAACCGATGTATCTTTTCCAATGGTTGACATATTTTGATAATAATCACACGCAGATACTCCTTGTGTGACGTCCGGTGTCTGTGTAGGGATTCCCGTTGCACTTTCCGACAGTTGTGCTGATGTCTCCATAGTATCTTCTAATGTCTGTGCAGAGGCACATTGCACACCGTGAATATTAGTCCGCTCTATATATGGTTCCAATCCGACCAAAACAGCAACAGCCATGATCGCTGCGATTGCTTTCTTATAGTACCTCATTCCTTACCTCCTGCCACTATATATTCGCTATAACAGTGTAACAAACAAAGAATTTATTGTCATATATGTTAATCCTCTACTGCAAAATGTTCATTCTCACAGTCTGTTTTATTTTAGCACAATCAAGAGGTATTCACAATGAAATAAAATACTCAAACCTGCCATACCTCAAATTCTCCACAACCACATATTGCTTATTATGTC
>ULRE01015638.1_pt1 | contig 27491 bp, 24 predicted proteins | sample 1955141 | NCBI WGS metagenome assembly ULRE01 (sample SAMEA4835674, study PRJEB28245) | human gut metagenome | biome: gut microbiome; material: fecal sample | place: Denmark | collected 2008
GAGTTGAGAAAAATTTCTTGAAATTAACTCTTGACAAAAGTCACTTCATAACAGGAGAGGAAAATTATGGAGCACTGTATATTGTTACTTGAAAAGAATCCAATTATAAGAACATATCAGCATTTAGCATATACATTTAGTATATTGGGAACTAATGAGGAGAGTTGTAATTGGATTTGCAATCAATATACGCAGTTGATTGATGATGGGAAAAATGATATGACATTTTATCTGGATTTTTTGAATAGACAGGATGCCCTTGAATGTGCGAAAATAAGTTGTGAAACAATTAAAAAATTTGAAATTGATAGTGTAGAATTAATCAGAAATGAAATAAAGGAGGGGTGGTATGTGTATATTTGTATTGATGAATTTTATATTCCTGAAAGAAAGGCATATAAAAAGAAGCATTTTGTTCATGATTGTTTAGTCTATGGGTTTGATGATTTAAAAAAATGGTTTTATATTATTGGCTACAATGACAAACGTATGTATCGAGAGAGTAGAGTACTGTATACTCAAATGAGAGATAGTGAACCACGTTATGGGATTCGTTCTATTAGGAAAAGTAACAAATATAATTTTCTTCTAGATATTAATAAAATTCATATTGATCTTAAGCGGTATTTGAATCTAATGCCAGAAATAATTCTTGGAGATTTCGATTATAAATCTGCGGTATTTGGTCAGGAAACTAATTCTCAATTAATAAAACATATTGAAAATGTGTGTTTAAATAGAACTATGATAGATATACGATATATTTATTTGTTTTATGAACATAAAAAATGTATGTTGATTAGATTGCAGCAGATACGAGAGTTAATAGAATTTAATGATTCAAATATTATAGAATATCAGGAAATTGTTAGTAAGGCAGAAAGGCTTGTTCTGATGGCAGTGAAATACAATATAAAGTATTTCAGTGAAATTCATATAAAAATGTCAAATTATATAAAAGATATTGCTGAAAAGGAAAGGAGAATCATATTAGATGTTTTAAAATATTTTTAATATATATAGGGAGTAAAATGGCGATGGAAATAAAAACTGCAAGAAAATTCAAACCTTACAGATGGGAGAATGGAAGGAAAGATGCACCAGAGAGGTATTCTGCCCCACGGGTTTTTCATCACCGTCAAGCTACTTTTTTTGCCGTTCTTGTCAGCAGGACAGCTTAGGAATATATCATGAGAAGTCAGTCATAAACGGTTCATAGTGTTGTGGTATGAGTCGAATGGTGGAAGTTATAGACAAATAGCATGAATAGAGAAATCAGTAACAAGATTTAAACAGCAATTGCAATAAAAAATTATAAAATTTTATTCTTTATTCGTTGCTTATAAAAAATCATAAAATGCTAATAAATTGGTTGATTTTTTGATTTTTGAGAGCGTGAAATAAAGAACTACACATAATGCAGTATAGCACCATATTATAAGAAAGGGGAAATGAATTTATCCAGTTGACGGATGAATTTGTGAGCTAAATTGAAAGAAAAATTATATGAAGAAATAATTTTAATTCTTAAAGAAATCAGTGAGGATGGAATTGGTGAAATTAAAATAAAGGATGATTTAAAAGAAAATGGCATCAATTCACTTATATTTATTCAGATGCTTGTTTTGTTGGAAGAACGGTATGATTTTGTATTTGAAGATGAGATGCTAGATCAGGAGAAATTATCGAGTATTGATGCTGTGACTGATTATGTAATGAAAATGATTCAGTGATAGAAAAATGGGGATAAAAAATGAAGAATGGTTATTATTTGAGTTGCTATATTTCTGTTTCGGATATAGGGTATACTGTCAGAGAGTATATCAGACATGATCAGAATATGGCTCTTTGGTACTATGACGGAAGAAATGTGACACTTGTTCATTATTGGGAGTTTGAAAGATATACGGGACTAAAGCATCAAATAACTCCTTTTTACAGCGTTGAACAGGTTGTTACTGTTGTTAATGAGTTACTAAATGAATATAATCTTTCGATAAATGCTCTCGAGGCTATTTGGGGAACGCCTGAATTGGCTGATTATTCCAAGACAAATCAGGAAGATATGAGGGGAAGGCTTGATAAGCGTTTTTCTGTGCATTCATATGCCCATTTATTCAGTAGTATACTTTCGGATTCAGAATTTTTTTATAATAATGATATTTTGGCATTTGAGGTAGATGGAGGACCTGATGGTGCATATGACAAGGGGCTATATAGTGAGTGGCTATATGTCGGAGCTTGGATCAGAAAAGGGAAGATAATTGCATTATTTCCTGTCGAGTCTCCTGCATTAATGTGGTTGAAACTCTACAGTCTTACAGGTCTTGAAGAAGGAACTTTAATGGCTTTGGGAAGTGCAAGTAAATGTAGATTCAAAACAACGATCCGAAGAGATTTGAAGGTATTTAATTATGCTCAAGCAGAGTGCCTTAATGAGTATATTGAGAAACTTTACGGAGATCTCATGGAAGAATTGGATGATTGTGACAACATAGTTGATATTGATCCATGTTTTTCCATCCGTGAAAATAAAATTAGTGCTGTGGTAAAGATTATAAATGAAATGTCAATTGATATGATGAAGCGAAATATTCAAGAGGCAGTCAATCATTATGGAATTAAACCGGAGCAGACCTATTTGGCACTTTCTGGTGGCTTTGCATTGAATTGTCCTGTTAATACCGAAATAATGAAGAGCTTTAGAAAAAAACTGCTTGCACCGCCATGCGTGAACGATTCAGGACTTAGTTTGGGAATGGGGCTTCTAGGTTTTTATTCCAATTTGAATTATGTTATTTTCGAACTCAATACTGCGTATCACGGAAAAAAGATTAAAGCTGACGAGATAGAAAGACTTATATGTAGCGAAAAGTGGAAAGGCTTTATTGGTAATATTGACATAATTAATTATGAGCAAGCTGTGCAGGATATCATTGAGAACCCTATAATCTGGGTAAATGGAAAAGCTGAGATCGGACCGCGGGCACTTGGGGCGCGAAGTCTTATAGGTGATCCGAGACGAATGGAAATGAAAGACAGTCTGAATCAAATCAAACAGAGACAATGGTGGAGACCGGTTGCACCAATTATTTTGGAAGAGCAGGTTGCGGAATGGTTTGAAAATTCATACCCGACCAAATATATGCTGAATACTTTTGACATAAGGGAAGAGAAAAAAAAGCAGGTACCGGCAATCCTGCATTTGGACAACAGTGCCCGAGTGCAGACTATAACAAAACAAGATAATGAGGAATTATATTGTCTAATAAGAAAGTTTTATGAAGTGACAGGAGTTCCTATTATTTGTAATACCTCGTTGAATGATAAAGGGCAGCCGATTATCAATGATTTGGAAAATATTATTCGTTATGCCCTGACAAAACGAATCAAAGTAGCCTATGTGAACGGATTGAGGATAGAATTTCGGTTACCTGAAGATCAGATTTCTTTTGATGAAACATATTTATACCAAATTGATTTTAATATAGACGAGTGTTTGTTAAAGAAAACAAATGAAGAATATTTATATGCGGAAAAAGAGTTGAAGAAGTCTGGAATAAGGAATTTTATATCGAATCCTCATTTATATAAGGGATTCGATATAAAAAAAGAAAGGGACGTTAGAATGGTTAAGCGAATGCAACTGCTACAGATTCGTCTGAAAGAAAAAGAGAGAGAAAGTGATGAAAAACAATAAAGTAATCAAAGAATTCTACATGCAGATTGCTGAATGGTATGATGAGATGTATGTTGATCAAAAGATATACCAAGCTGAAGCAAGGCAGATTGATTTACTGATTAAAAAATATAAAAAGATAGACGGAAATAATCTTTTGGATTTGGCGTGCGGCAGTGGTCCGCATATAGAGTATTGGGAAGATAAATATCATATTGTAGGGCTGGATAATAATATCCATATGATTATGCGTGCAAATGAAAAATGGCCGCAGATAATGTTTGTATGCGGAGATATGTTTTGTTTTTCGAATCTTTCCAATTTCGATATTGCTACGTGTTTGTATGGGAGTATAGGATATGCTGAAAGTATTGAAGAGATGGAGAATGCCATAGCATGTGTTTCAAAATGTCTGAATCCCGGCGGAATATATATTCTAACACCAGGAGAAATCAAGGAACATTTTGAAAATAAAATTTTTATTAAATCCAAAAGACTGGACGATAAAGATGATTATTTTCGAAAAATCGAGATGGTAACGCAAGTAGATGAAAACAGAGCCATCATAAGCATGAATCACAGAATTGTGATAGACGGTAAAGCACAGACTTACAAGTACGAAATACCAATATCTTTATTTGGTAGAAGTGATTATATTTGTGCGTTGGAAAAAAATGGGTTCTTAATTGAAGAAGAGAAAAATGAATTAGAATTTCGGATGGGAGCATTTATTTGCCGAAAACAGTGATTGATTATGCAAAAAGACAGAAGGTAGGTGTAATAACATGGAGAACACAATTGTAAACAATAACGAGAAGAGACTGATATTGCTGCTTTGCAGATTAACATTTTCCGAGCAGGAGAAAAACGAAATAAAAGAATTGGTTTCCCAGAAAATAAATTGGATGAAAGTATTTGAATACACTATTCCAAATAAAATTACCACTTTGGTATGGAATAACCTGAAGAATCTAAATATTCAATATAATATTCCTAAATACCTGAAAAGTATCTTGAAATTTACCGAAATTGGAATACAAAAGCAAAATGAGCTGTATCTTCAGCAGGTTGAAGAAATTACATATGAATTTAAGAATAATAAATGTGTGTGTATTCCGGTAAAGGGTTCCTTTTTTGTTCCCAATATGTATAAAGATTATCGAATCCGATATATGGGGGATTTGGATTTCTTGATTCGGAAGAAAGATCTTCCGACGGCTTATAAAGTGATGGAAGAAAAAGGGTATGTTCAGGGGCAGTATATTGCTTCTCAAAATATGATCATACCGATGAGCCGAAAGGATGATATTACATGGAAATTGAAGATGAGCCATTTGTATCCGTTTGTAAAAAAAATTAATTCTGAATACTTGGGCGCTGTTAAGTGTGATTTCCGTTTTGCCCTTGACGACAGATTGGATCCGGAACCAATAAATGAAATGATTCAGTCTTTTGATGGGGATTTTCTGCCAGCATATAGATTTATTCATTTATGCACTCACTTATATGAAGAGGCGAAAAAAGAGGTATACATTGTGCTGGGAAAAGATATCAATCTTATTAAATTTTGCGATATTCGGGAATATGTATTGCATTTTATGAAGGATAGTGATTTTGAAACAGTAATTGATTTTGCTACAAGACAAGGTTTAAATAAGGCAGTATACTATACACTTTGGTATTTGAACCAAATCTATCATGATGGTTATGAACAAAAAATTCTGGATCTCATTCGGATTGAAGATACGGACTTTCTTTACACTTTCGGGAAGACCGATGAAACGCAAACGCAGGTGTGGAAAAAAGATTTTTGGGAAAGATTGTTTTCTGGCTATAACTTAGATGAAATTAAAGAAGATTAGTTTGGAAAAAGTTTTTGAGTGGCATGAATAGATAAATATTCGGATAGGATCGCATGAAAAAAAGAAAGGAAAGGATGTATTGAAGAGTACATCATACGAAAAAAATGAATGAGACTGGAAAACCATTATTAACGCACTTAACATTAATGCTTACATATTATTGCAATATGTCATGTCCAATGTGTGGACAGGTATATTCAAAACGGCGGATTAAGGAGTATGCATATTTACCTATTGAAATGATAAAGAGTCAGATTGAGAATTGTCATGATTTAAAAAGCGTCTATCTTTTTGGCGGAGAACCGTTGTTGTATCCTGAGTTTGATGAATTGGTGAAATATTTATACGAAAAAAAACTGACGATTTTAATGACCACCAATGGTTTGGAATTGCATAAACATATAGACAGTATCGTAAATTATGTTACAGATATATCCATATCGATAGATAGTAATAATAAAGCTGATTTCGAAAGTATTCGTAGCAAAAATACCTATGATAAAGTAATGAGTAATTACAGGTTATTACTCGAGGAGTGTAGGAAACATAATTCCAGTCTTCAGATAGGGTTAAATATTGTAATCATGAAAGAGAATTGCAGATATTTACTGGAACTGAATGAATACTTTCTTAAGGACATTGATGTAATCAATCGAATAAATTATGAAGTCCCCATAACCATTAGTCGTTGTGTCGGCGAAAAGTACCAAAAGGTATGTGATGAGCAGTTTGGGATGAAAGTGGATACATGGACATGGTTTTGCGATAAACTGGAAAATTTTTCAGAAGAGGAAATTGACATGATCGAGCAAGCTGTCCGAAGGTTGAAAGAATTTCCTAAAGTTACTTTTCTTGCACCGGTCGTAGATTTGAAAAAATTTTTGCTGAATGATGAAAACATTTCGAATTCGATTTGTCAGTTTTCATATCACAGTTGTTCCATACTACCGAATGGAGATGTGACATTTTGCGTTGATTTCCCTGATTATATTTTGGGGTCAATCTTTGTAGATAATATTGTATCGATATTTGATAATAAAAAAGCGCGTGATTTCAGAGAATATTTTGAGAAAAAAGGTAATCTGCCGATTTGTCAGAGATGCCCTCGCATCTTTAACGATAGCAATGCAATTTGTGCAGAATAAAGGTAATATGTATTGGGATGAATACATATTGGAAAGGAATTAGAATGGAAATCAGAAATTTTCAAGCATATGATGTTGGTAATGTATATAACGAATATAAGGTCAAAAAGGAAGTATGCCCACTCTACAGCAGCATAACAATTGAATATCCGACCAGACTGAATGCTATGGCAATTGATCCCAGTGGGATCACAGAAAATAAAAATATGCATTATTCCCCCGGTGAAGTTGTTTTTTCAACAGAAATCAAAATTAAAGTGAGAATTACTCTTAATGATGAGGATAAAGATGTTTATGTCGGAGAAAATCATAATCGTATTTCTGTCGTAAAGCACACTTGTGAGATTATGAGGAAGGCATTGAACTACAAGGGGCATTTTAATGTAGAACTGGTGAAGTTACATAATTTTAGACACTGTGGCCTGGGTTCTACTGGTGCAATTCAGGCTTCAATAGGAGCCGGAATCAATTATATGTTTGGAAATCCCATTGCACAAAAGAATCTGGTAAAATATTTGGCTCAGAATTATGGTGAAGAAATTGATGGTGACGAAGAACATTTGATGCCGGTTCAATGTATCGGTGGTTCTGCTGCATCAGGAATATATAAAGGAGGTGTCTTTGTTTTAGCCGGTGAAAGCACTGTGATTTCAAGGGGAACCATAAGCGAAGATTATGTGATTGTACTCGGAATTCCCAAGAATTATAAATGTCAGGATGCAAAAACGCAGTTCGAAGAAGAAGAGAAAAATATAGATAAATTTAAGGAATGCGGCAGGCTGTACAGAACACAGATAGCATACAATATCCTGCATCAGTTTTTGCCTGCAGTAGTGCATCAGGACGTAAAAACAATGGGAGATGTCATATTTGATTATAGGTATAATATGGGAAGTATACAGAATTGCTCATATACGTATGAGGATATGCCCCAGATAATGGAAGAATTAAAATTCCTTAAAACAGAAGGCTTGGTCGATGTTTTGGCTATATCGTCTGTTGGACCGCTGGTGTTTGCCATCGGTAAGGATGTGACAGTGTGCAAGAAGGAGTTTGAAAAGAGAAATCTAAATGTTTATTGTACTCACATAAACAATGATTCGTTTCGGATACTGAATGAAACGAAAATATAGAATGGAGGGGAGAAAAAATAAACTATTTAGCAGAATACGATTTATTAAGGAAAAATAATAATGATTACTCGTTAAGTTATAATACAGATGATATGCTATCGGATCTTTATAGTTTAGTAACCTCTAAAGAAATATTCAAATGCCTAAATACTTATCCCGATTTGGAATACAACAGTATGCAGGAATTGATTCGAAAACGTTATCACATAGAAAATATTCTTTTCGGGAGTGGGTCGGAGGAATTGATTTTTCGGATAAACAGAGAACTTTTAAGGAATAGGCGAGTCGCAGTGATGGTGCCTATTTTCTACAGAGTGACAGAGACGCTGGATAACTCTCTTGTTTATCTGGATATAAATGATTATATGAAGGACGGGGAGTTCAGGAAAGATGAATTTATCAAAAGCATTGAAGAGGAACGGATAAATGCAGTCTGGATTGCCAATCCGAATTCTATTTATGGGATTGCCATTTCTCGTGTTGCCCTGCTAGATGTCATAAAAAATTGTTCAAAAGTACTTTTTATTATAGATGAAGTATCGATTGATTTTATGGATCAGACAGAAAAATATGAATTGATACAGGAAGCAGAGAAGAACCCGAATTTGATTGTGATAAAATCCATGTCAAAATACTATGGTGTACCGGGGTTGAGACTGGGAATGCTTTCGGCAAATGAGAAATTTTTAGATAAGCTGAAGGAAGCTTCCTGTGTGTACCCGGTAAGCAATCTTAGTTATTTATATATGAAAAAAATGCTAGAGAACGATGATAAGTTCCTGCTGATGAAAAGAAAAATCCAGAATAATGCTCAAAAATTAAAGAAATTGCTCGAAGATACTCCGATTAATATGTTGGAGCCGAAGACGAACACCGTTTTTTTATGGTGGGAATACAATGTTGATCTTTGGGAATTGCTTGCAAAGTATAATATTATATCATTCTCTTTAAAAGAGGAAGAGCATGTCCATTGGAAAAATGCAGTTCGGCTGACCATTCACAGTGGGGAAAGCTTTGGGTATTTATATGAGCAAATTAAAAAAATAAAGAAGATAGAATTCAATGAAGAAAAAATTATTTATTACAGATTTAGACGGGACATTATTGAATAAAGCCGGAAGTCTTGATGCGGAATTGGTTATACGTCTAAACAGATTAATCCGAAACGGGGAGCAAATTACATTTGTGACCGGAAGAGATCTGTCTGATACGCTGACAATTTTGAAAGAAGTACAGGTGGAGATACCTTGTGCCGTATATAATGGTAGCGCAATATGCAATCTACATAATAAAGAAGTATTACATTATTGGAGACTGTCGTCAGAACAGATAAAAGAACTGAATGATGATTTGACTAAAAGTGATAACACCAATATTACATTTGTGCGAGATGGTCAGATTATCAAAGAAAAATTTCGTGCGGAGATTATAGATAGTTATCCTGTTCTGTCTATCTCATTGCGAGATAAAAAAAGGATTGTCAATATGATATATGAGCGAATTGCTTATATGCCTGATAGTAGCGGCATGACCATCCGTAAATACTTGGATCCTGCAGATGATACGGTATACATTATTGATATTACTAGTATATGCGGAAATAAGGGGAGTGCAGCCCGCTATATAGCAGATTATCTTGGAATCGGGACGAAGGATATCGTTGCATTCGGAAATGACAGTAATGATATTCCATTGTCCCGTATATCAGGTCAGTTCTTTTTTGTTGAAGATTCGAATGTGAAACTATTTGAAAATATGAAGGAGAGAATTCCATTTAATGAAGGATTTTCAGTTGTGGATTGTATTGAAGAAATGATATCCAGTGATATTCAAATGCCAAGGAAAATCAGAATTCCGAAGCGGGGATGTGAGAACGAAAAAGTATTATCATATCTTAATCCCGGAAAATCTTCCAGAGCACCGGGCGGACGATTTATGGGATATCCGCAGACCACACCGCATCCAATGGCTTTGAAAGCTTATGAGAAATATTTGCCATATAATACGAATCAGGTAGGAGTCTTTTCGGACATTCACAATCTAGGAAGCAAAACCAGAAAAATGGAATACGAAGTGTTGCATATGCTTGGGGAATTATATGGTATTGACGAACCAGACGGTTATCTTACATCAGGAGGTACTGAGGGAAATATTGTCGGAATCTGGTGCGGAAGAAATCTTCTAAGTAAATCGGTTGACAAACTATATATTGTAAAAACACAACTTACGCATTCTTCTGTCAGCAAAGCGATAAATATCATGAATCTGCCCGAGATTAATATTGCGTATGATGAACGGTTTGTGATGGATTTGAAAGACTTAAGGAACAAACTGATGAATGTTTCATCTTCTGATACGGGATTCATTGTGGTGACCACGATGGGATATACGAACACTGGTACTTGCGATGATATTTTAGCTGTAAGCGACATCCTGACTCAAATCGAAAATCTATGTGGAGCAAAGTCATATATACATATTGATGCTGCAATCGGTGGAATGGTATATCCGTTTATAGATCAGCATAATATAAATTTTTTTGGAAAAAAGAATGTTTGCTCTATAACAATTGATCCTCATAAAATGGGATATCAGCCTTTTTCGTGCGGTGTTTTTCTGGGACGAAAGAATCTGCTTTTGAATATTGAGACAGAGTGTACCTATTCCAGAAAACACAGGGAGCTTACGTTAATAGGATCCAGAAACGGAGCAGCGGCAGCAGCCTGTTGGAGTACATTGATGAGTATGGGGGTTGACGGATTAAGGAAGACATTGACAGACCTCATTGAACATAAAAACAATATACTGCAGCAGCTGGAATGTGAAAATCTAATCAGGATCATATCGAATCCTCCGTCCAATATGTGTACAATCCAATTCATCCAATGTTCGGAGAAACGATTACCGCCGGAATTGGAAGAAAAATATGCGACTTACGCCTTCTTGTTAAGGGTAGACGGTGTTGAGCAATACTGCTATAAGATATATATTATGCCGCATTTGGAAGATGATATTATAAACGAATTTATTGAAGATATTAAAAGGATGAATGAAAATGAATGAAAGAAATTATTTTACTGCGCCATGCTTGTGGGATGAACAAAAGGAACAGGAAATCATGGACATTATACCTCAAAATGGAAGGAAACTGACGGAATTATACGGAACAGTACCAAATGAGGTCATTGTCACTGGTCGATATAATAAAGTTTTGGATGAAATGAGTAAAGAAAAAGCTTTAGACTTCAAAAAGAATTTTATTGAAAAAAAAGGATTAAAATTTGCGTATTTATTGAATGCTCCCATTGATGTAAAAATGGTGCAGGAGAAAAAAATGGAAGAGTATCTGGATTGGATCATCAACCGATTTAAGGCTGATTCTCTAACCATATCTTCTAAATCATTACTAAAAAAAGTACGAGAATTATATCCGGAGGTCGCTATCAATATTTCGACAATCGCAGGAATCAAGGATGTGAAAGAATTTGAACAGTTCGTTGGGTTTGCACCTAAAAGAATAGTGCTTCATCATGATTGTGTAAAGGATATTGTTTCCCTAAAGAAAATTCAGGTTGAATGCGAGAAAAATGATATTATTCTGGAGCTCATGGTCAATGAAAGCTGCCTCAATCATTGCCCTTTAAGAAAAGCACATTATGATTGCTTGGCGGATGATGTTGATGACCGTAAATTCCATAGAAGCTGTAATACGGAGAAAATAGCAAATCCATATCAGCTATTATATGCGAATTATATTCGCCCAGAGGATATTGATTTGTATAGCGGTATGGGAATTCATTATTTTAAGGTCACTGGACGGTCGAAACCAATTCAGTGGCACTATGAAGTGATGAAAGCTTATTTGGAAGGGAAATATGAGGGCAACCTGATCAGGCTTTTGGGAATTGATCCGAGACTGGAGGCAGAGAAGATGATCTACTTGGATAATCACTGTCTTGAAGGGTTTGCAAGAAAGTTGTTGACTGATGTTGATGCGCAGATGACAATGTGTAGAAAAAAAATAGTCGATTTATATCGACAGCATGCATTTTACAGTTTAAGGGAAGATATCGAATTTGGTATTGCAGATGACGATTTGATTTGTATGAAAGGTTGTGATCATATATATGAGTAGAGCAGAAGTGTATAAATATGAAGTCAATTCCGATGACTATTGGAATAGTGCTCATGTGATTGATTTTTTTTCAAATACGAAGGTAAAGGATTATATAAAGGATTTTTTCGGGAATTATGACTCAGGCAAACATTTAAAAGTAGCTGATTTGGGCTGTGGAGCAGGCAGGTATACGATATGGCTTGCACAAAATGGATATGATGTGTATGCATGTGATGCCAGCGAGGGTATGCTGAACAAAACTAAAGAGGGCCTTGAGAAAATTGGTTATCGGGACATAGAACGGAAAATTTTGAAGAGCCGGTTGAATCAGTTGGCGTTTGATGATGAGATGTTTGATATTGTCCTTACGAATGGTGTAATTCATAATGCTTTCACTTGTGAGGAATATAAACAATGCCTGAAAGAGTGTGTACGAATTTTGAAAACAACTGGCGTACTCTATTTAAGCGTTTTTACAAGCGATACAGTTGATGAAAAGTTGGAAAAAGTTGAAGAACATGTATATTTAACACCAGATGGATTACGCATGGTTCTGTTCAATAAAGAAGAAATCATTCAAATGCTGAGTGATTTGAATTATCAAATGATAGAGGAGTGTGCGTTGTATGATATACAGGTAGAGACTGGAGTCAGAAGTCTCTTCAGAGCAATTTATCAAAAAAGGATTCATTAGAAGGAACTGGAGGAGAGAGAAAAATGATGTTTGAGAAGGTATTGGATGAAATAAAGGAAAAATCTTTTAAAGAGCAGAAATTTGAACTAAATATCGATGTTGTAAAGCGGCAGTATAATATCACTTTGAACGAGAAGAAATCATTGGAATATGTCACGAAACTGTTTTATCCGAACGGAGTGAATGGCATTAAGATTATTGAAGAAACCGAGATAAAAAACGGTAAAAAAATTGATCTTGTATTTGAAACAGACAAAGATGAATTTGATATAGCTATAAAGAAGCTGAAAGAAGAGTGGAAATATGTAGGAAGGGTTTCTCCAATAAGAGCCAGCTATTATGAGGTATATGAAAAAGAAGGAAAGAAGTGCTTTGTTCAGGATTATACGGATGATACATCGGGTGAGCATCTTATATTGGCGGTAAACGGAGAATATACCATATTGGCGATGGACTCGAAGTATGAATTCATGATTTTGGCCAGATTTCTTCGGGAAATCGCTTTTCGTTATTTGGAGGATGAACAATATGTGAGTTTTCATTCAAGTTCTGTTTTAATAGGAACAGACGGATATTTGATCATCGGAGATTCAGGCAGTGGAAAATCTACAATGGCACTTACGTTGTCCAAATATTTTGGTGCACGTTACGTTTCAAATGATCGAATTATGATTAGTCTTAAAGACGGTAAATTGCAGGCGATTCCTTATGGAATGCCAATAAAAATAAATTATGGGACTTTAAAAACACTTGAGGTAAATGATGAATATGAAACATGGGATAATATGATTCCAATGGTTTCGAAAGAATCTTTTTTTGAATACAAGGGTGAACATAAATTAAATCTCTTGCCGGAAGAATTAGAAAAATTTCTTCAGATAAAATCAGCAAGAAAAATGCAGATCAAAGGGATCATCCTTCCTTTTATAAGAGGTAAAAGCAAAGGCCAGGGTACGATAAGAGAAGTAATAGAACGGAACTGTTATTATGATAATGAACCGGTATTTGTTGAAGATTGGCTTGAATTAAGAACTCAACCGAGAAAGTTCGAGAAGAAAGAGATAATCGACGCAATCATGGAATTACCTGTATACAGGGAGGAGATTGATCTTTCTGGGTTCAGAAATTCTGCTGACAGAATAATCCGGAATATTAATAAGGGGATTACATTATGATAGTTGCTTTCGGCATTATTTTTGTATATATTTTATGTTCGATATTTCACTTTTCGGCGACTAGATATGCCACTGGATGGATGAAAAAGGAAAAAGAAAAGAATATGAAATTGGAACTTGATGATGCTCTGCCTGAGATTGTTATTATCATTCCGGCTTTAAGGGAAGTAAGCCTGGTCGATGATACTCTGGATTATTTTTCAAAATTAAAATATGCAAAGGATAAATACAAAATAGTTTTCGTGACAACTGTTATTGAAACAATCAGTAAAAAGGAAAAGAGAAACAGAATCGAAAGATTCTATAGGAAAATAAATCTGAAAAATAATTTGGAAGAGATTGGTAAATGCAGTGAGGGGTTGTTTCCGCTCAGCTATCTGAAAGAAGTTGAGAAGATTATCGGTAGTGATAAAACGGACAACGAAAGGATACAGGAATTATATGAATTATATGATTCTGTTCCATCGACTGGAGAAGTGATTGAAAAAACAATAGAACTCAACAAAGAGAAGTACAGAAATTATTATATCGTGGAGTGTCCCATCGCAGACATGGAAGCAGGGAAACCAACACAATTGAACTATGTGGTTGAGCATCTTTCAGAGGTGATTGGAGAGTATAATAAAGATCGACTCTTAATCGGTGTTTATGATTTTGATTCGAGGCCAGATTGGCGAACGCTTTCTTATATTGCATTGAAGGAGCAGGAATATAAAAAGCAGGGCAGAAGTCCAATTGATTTTTATCAGCAAACTCAATTACCGTACAAGAATATTAAAGACATTGATAGCATAAGCAAAAGTAAGAATTTGATGAAGGCCAATGTCATCATGTATACGAGTCGGGCTTTGGGGATAGAGATATTCAAAATACTTCGTTATAGAAAGCATCTAGAACGCGGGAGATTTCGATTCATGCGCCCGGTTATCAATTGCTTGGGTGCGGGTATGTTTATCGAAAAGGGGATTCTTAAAGAAATTGGAGGGTTTGCAGAGCCAGTAGAAGATTTGGTATTAGGCTATCAATTGAACATTAAGAATAAATATGTTGAACCGATACCCTATATCAATATTATGATGCCGTATCTCTTCATGAAAGAAATGATCAATTCCCACAGCCGTGTTTTCATGATTGGTCTTCGGCTGTACTGGGAAGGAAAATATATTGAACCAGGTAAGGGGCAGTCTATAATACCTGCAGTTAAAGAATTTATCGAATGTATGATGTGGCTGTTATGCTGCCCAATTATGTGGACTGCATTTATTATGTGCGCGGTGAGGGGATATATCAATGTAGGTCTGATATTGTTGCTTTGCGTCATATTACTACGTTTTTGGGTGGATTTCATTATAATGCTACAGGAGGCTAAGCGGCAGATTAGGGATTATGACGGAATTGAATGCAGCATAGATATCTCACATGGGCAGATGATCGCAATGATGTTATTGTCACCGCTTTTGGGAATCATTCGTTTTGTCAGTGCGTTTGTCGGAGTAGGGAAATATATATTTTTTTATGTATTTCATAAAAAAATATATCGAAAAAAAACCGAGAGATAGATTTCGAATATTTGTGATAATATAAAGATTTTTCTGAATCAGCCTAGAATAAGGAAAATATTTTATCAAATTGTGAAAGGAGTATGTCATTTTAGTTAATGACATATAATGCAGGGTAAATGAATATTGTATTTGAGGGATTACCGGGGGCGGGAAAAAGTACATTGATATCAGAATTGATTAAGGACAAAAACGGAGTGCTCCTCGGCGAGTTCTGCGAAGGAGTTACTGGAACATTGGGAGATATTGAATATTTTATCAACAACGAGAAAAAAAAGAATGAAATCATGAAATCGAGTCCATTGAATCAGATTTGTTACGTCGATCGTTTATGGCAGTCAACTTTAGTTGCTAATGCCGTTATTTGTGATGTGACAACGAAAAATGAGTTGAGAGATTTGTATAATATTATATACAAGGGATATGATTTTGAAGACTATATTTATGTTTTCTTGGATATTCCAAGTGAGATCAGTCTGCGGCGAAATGTAAATTCGGAAGAAGTTCGTCAGTGTATGTGGTTTGATGAGCTATTCAATAAGAAGGCGTATAAAATGTATCATCTTCTTTATGAACATTTGGATTATGTACTGAATAAAGAAGTGCGCAAGACTCTGATTGACACGCAGAAATACAGTCTGGCAGACGGAGTAAGGCTTATAAATGAATGGTTGTTTTAAATAATTGCTGATGGATAGGTGAAAAAGTGAGCAGCACATATAATGTAGATGATTTTTTGGATGATGAGGAGCAGAGAGAATTGGACAGGGCTCTTGGCATGGTATACGGTCGCCCCGCAGAAAAATTCTGTATATCATATGTGGGTCAGGGACAGAATTATCACATATTCCGTGCAGAAGCAGGTGATCAGACCCTCTGCATACGTTTTGGACACGCTGGGAAAGAAGAAAGTATCTTTGGACTGAAAAAAGCACTGAGCATTTGCGAAAAGAATAATATAGTTACAAATATGGTTTTGTTTTTTGATTTTGCATGTTGTAAAATACATCGTCCATATATGATTACAACATATATCAGAGGCAGTACATATGACTTAAGTGAACTTTCGGAAACGGAAATCTGTCGTTACTTCTCTGATTTTGGGGAATATTTAGCCCGATTGCATAGTATAAAGTATCCGTTTTTCTTAAAAGAGTTAAGTACAGAAAGTAGATTGGATATTAGAGAATATATGTTCAGACGATATTTGAAATTGTATGAGGGGTTGAAGCAATGTGAAACCAGCTCGATAGATTTAATTGGGCTAGATAAGATTTATCAGACACTATATAATGCAATTGATTTTGAAAGTATTGTTCCGCGCTTTGTCCACAGAGATATTTCGGCAACTAATATGATCATGAATAACGGAAAATTTCAATGTCTGATAGATTTTGAACATGCGATTTTTTTTGATGGTGTTTGGGATTTTGTAAAATTGGAGCTGAATATTTTATCCAAAATAAAACGGGTATACAGGGAATGCTTCCAAAAATCATATCAGTCAATTCTTCCGTCAGAACAGGAAAAAAATAGCTCACAGAGATTTCGACTATATTATATGCTGGAACTGATGTGGGCAATTGTAAATGATTATAATGCTTCACGGAAGTTATATTTGGATATTTTAAGAGATTTTGTTGAGAAGGAGAGATGAGTTCGCATGAGATATAAATATAATGAAATTGATCTGCATATTCATACAGTTGACTCTGACGGGAAATGTACAGGCAGACAAATCATTGAAAAAGCGCATGAAAAAGGAATCAAAGTTCTTTCAGTTACGGATCATAATTTTTTCGCAGTCAATAGCGAAGTCAAAGAGCTGGCTGAAAAATATGAAATGATTTTGATTCCGGGAATCGAATTTACAGTCTTTTTTGAAAGCTCTTTTTTTCATATGATGGCGTATTTTAATGATAAGCACGCGGACAAACTGAATCACCTGCTTGCAAAATATAACCGTATGAAATATAAAAAAGTTATTGAGTTCATGAAAAAACTTAAGGAAGAAAAAATTTTATTTTCAACCGAAAAAGTAGCAGAATTCGGGCGTTTGAGTTTTAAGAATATAGCGAGAACTTTGGTTCTTGAAGGATATGCGGACTCTTATGATGAGGCCATGGAAAAATATGTTGACAACGAACAGTTTTTTAATTGTAAAGTTGGACTGCCGCTTACAGAGGTAGTTGAAACAATTCATTCCATCGGCGGAATTGTCAGCTTGGCACATCCGTTTCAATCGTTTTTGGACGAGCAAAGTTTGAAAAGCATGATTGACAGGCTAGCTGGGATGGGATTGGACGGTATCGAAATTTACAATGGGAAAGACGCTAATAATAAAACAGATGTATTAAGAGAACTGGCGGCACGATACAATCTCATTGAAACAGGCGGATCGGATTTTCATGGTTCAGAAGAGGAGCATGGTTTGGGTATTCAAGAAAATATTGCGTTCGATCAGGATACCGTTTTCTGGGAATCTCTTTTGGGTTGATATATCTGATGACCATATAAAGCTATACGAGGTGTTAGGTTATGCTTAAAAATTATTTAATTGTTGGGGCAGATACATGCATAGGATATGCGCTGTGCAAAAGATTAATGATAGAAGAAGATTTTTGTATTTACGGGATCAATACAAAATTTAATCATTATGGGAATAAGTGCTTTCAATATGCATTTAACCGAAATTTATATGATGAGCCGGAAGTGTACAGGAACAACAATTGTCGTGCGTATTTATTGGAGAAGAACTATGATGTCGTCTTTTGGTGTGATGCAGTTTGGACAGATGATGAAGATACCGATATATACGACAGAGTAAATCAATTTTTCCAAATCATGGACGGAATCAGATATCAGAGACTGTATTTCTGGGTTAAGGAACAGAAGAATTCAGATGGTCGGGAACCGGAACTTCCGACGGAAAAAAGTGTGGCGATAAAAATTCCTAATGTATACGGGATTTATCAAGAAAAAGGGGACATTATTCCAAGAATTATTCTAAATGACAAAGCAGAGGAATTACGTAGTTCAGAGCTATCGGAGAAGTTCCTCTCAGCATGGAGTATAGCCGAAGCAGTAATTGATAATAATCTTGAAGAGTTGCAAGAATATACTTTCACGCTACCTTTAAAAGATTTAGTCTTTCTGATGGAAGACTTGAAAAAGGAAGAAATGTTTGATTTAAATTTTTGTTGTAAATTTTTTCAGACAGATGATGAGGGTAAAGTCAGAAGAATTATATACAATTTGCTTGAGGTAATAGAATTTTATATAAGCAATGAGATGTATTACAGAGAGAAAGAATAAAACAGGAAAAGTCGAGGGAAAATTATGAAAATTGAAACTCCTTTACGCACATTTGAAGAAGTTCAGCCATTATTAAAAGCCGGTGCGGATATATTTTATTGTGGTGTGCTTGACAGAGGTGTGAATAACAGAAACAACAATATTATGCATCAATTTATATCATTTGACGAATTAAAAAAAGCTTCTGATGTGATTCATAAAAACGGGAAAAAAATACTCCTTACTTTGAATGCTATTAACTGCGATTTTGAACATTGTGTAAAACAGGTAGAGAGAGCAGCAGCTAGTGGGAGTATAGATGGGGTTATTGTGGCTGATTTGGGATTGATTAGGATACTAAATCAGCTGCTTTCGGATATGCCGGTTATTTTATCCTGCTTGACTTCCATAAATAATAGCAAATGTCTGGATGCATATCGACAGCCGAATGTGAAAGGATTTTGTTTCGAAAGAAACATTTCCATACAAAATATGCAGGCAATTATCAGTAAAAACAAAGATATGAAAGCAACGGCTTTTGTCAGCGGTAATTGCAATAATACCCAAATGATATGTCAATTGCATAATTTGAAGACGAAAATTCCCTTGTACAAACAAGAGGGAGGTTTTGGGGAACTTATTTGTGAAAATTGGCATTATTATAATCAGAATGATGAATCAGTGGTTAATGCTGAAAAAATGAATACTAATAATTGGTGTGCATTATGTGCCTTGTACAAATTGCAGGATATAGGTGTTCATGCATTAAAGATTGAAGGACGAGGTCTTGATCTTCCTTATAAGCTACAAAAAGTTCGATATTACAGGAAGGCTCTTGATATTATGGAACGTGCGGAAATGTCAAAATATGAAAGTGACTGTAAAGAATTGTTTTTTCAGACATATCATAGGGAATGCTCGATATATGATTGTTTTTACCCATACAATTAACAGTTTTTCTGAAAAAGGAAACGGAAAGGAATGTATTGTTTTGATTTTTTGAAACAGTATGCAGTTGTTTTATGGAAAAATGTTGTTATAGTTTGCAAAATAATTATGCACAGATAAATATGAAAGAATATACACGTGTATATATTGGGGACGAGTTTTGTGATAACAGTTTGATATACCAAATTCCGATGATAGAGGAATTAATAAAGACGTATATCGACCGAAAGGACATTTCAATTGTGCTGCCTGTGATTAATGAATGTTCGTTTGATAAAATAGATGCATGGTTGGGACGAATCAGAAAACAATATGGCAATGAGTTTGAAATTATATGCAACGACATTGGTAGTTACGCATATTTTAATAAGGAATATCATGTGGTAGTCGGAAGACTGTTGGCCAGAGTGATCATGCATTATTTGGCAAGAAAAGATGAAGATGGTATATTAAAAAGAGAAGTGGGAAGGGTTGAATTAGATGCAACAAATATAAAAAGAGCACATTCTTTAAGGAAATATGAGAGAAGTTTTTATAATATGTATTCTGTTTACGGCCATGCTAATAATCGCTGTGCATACAGAAATACTGGTGCGGTTTGTAAAAATGAATGCAGGAATAAAAATATTGTTTTGAATAATACCTATTTGGACGATACCTATCAGGTTGTCAAAAATGTGATTATTCATAAAGAAAACAATATGAATGTTGGCATATTATTTGACAGAATCGTGGATGTTTATGAATAGATGAATGGATTGGATTCGGGAAAGGTGAAGACGTATGCCGTTTGAAAAGCGAATAAAGGGAATAGTTGTAAAAGAGCCAGGGGTGATAGAAATAAAGGATGATATTATATTACCGGAAATAAACGACTATGAAGTGTTATGTAGGAATTTGGTTGGAGCATTGTGTACTGGAACAGATTTGTCCATTATATCAGGAAAAAATCAGAATGTCTGTTATCCAACAATTCTGGGACATGAAAGTGTAGGTAGAGTAGTTGCAATAGGGAAAAAAGTGAGGAGTTACAAAGTAGGTGATATTGTTACTTCTCCGCGAATACTGAATACTATCGATTTTGATTATCATAGCAATTGGGGAGGACTTTGCGAATACGGAATTGCATCTGACTATAAAAAAATGCTTGCAGATGGATATAAAGGATGCCTTGAAATGTATTACTGTAATCAGGTTGTGCCGGAACAGATTGATATTGGAGATGCAGTAATGTCTATAACATGGAGTGAAACTTGTGCATATTTGGACAGAATCGGATTGAGGCAGAACGAGAGAGTTCTTCTTTTAGGTTCGGGAGCGGTTGCACTCTCTTTTGCACTGATGCTACAGCTGGGGAAAATTAGGGTTTGTATTGTTGGAAGTAGAAGGTATCAGGCACGATTTGCAACATTGGATGAAGCGGAATATATTGATTATTCGGATTATCAGGCAATGGAAAAATTAAGAGCAAGTAATAAGTCATCTTTTGATTGCATTATTGATGCAGTGGGTGATAGGAAGACAACGGAAAATTGTTTGGAGTTATTAAAAGAAAATGGAAAATTGTGCCTATATGGGTTGAAGGACGGAAAACTGTACGAATATTTTAGGCAGCGTAGGTTTGGTGAACACTTTTATGTATATGATGAGAGCTATTCGGTAAAGCATGCATATAAAGAAGTGTTTGGAATGATTCAGGAAAAGCAATTATACTCAGAGCAATGGTTTGATAAAATATATGAATTAAGTGACATCCAGAAAGCACTTGAAGACTTGGAAAATAGAAAAGCGATGAAGGTTTTGTTTCGCTTTCCGTCAGAGTAAAAAGTTGTAAGAATTAATTTGGGAGGATATATTTAGGACATGAAAAAAAAGAAGTGGAAGACAATTAAATGGACTTTTAAATTGGCTTGGGAAATTGATAAAAAAATGCTGTTGGTGTGGTTCTTTTTATCTACAATCATTTCCGTTTTTCCTACGCTTGTATTATTGTATAATGAAAAATTACTGACATTGTTAAATGCAATGTTGCAAAATAATAATATTCAAATCGTTGAAATTTATAAATATGCGATTATATTAGGATTCGTTATGATTCTGCAGGGGCTTTCCAATAGGATTAACGGTGATCTTGTTTATATGATTATGTATGATTCTTATTATTTGGGTATGCAAGAATGCCTTATGGATCATATTAATAAGATTGAATTAGATGATTTATTAAAAAAAGATATTAACGATCAATATAATGCTTCTTTTGTAAGAGCAGGGTCATTGACTAATTTCCTGAGTTCATTAATTATGCTGTTTAATAAAGTAGTCAGTATAATCATGTTATTAGCGGTTGCACTAAAAACTTCACGGATCATTTTTGTTGTATCATTGATTTATTCAATCGTAGTTATCATATTCAATTCATCTTTCGTGGATAAACTTCGGTTCAGTAATGAAGAGTATCAATCGGTACAGCGATTGGCAAATTTTTATCAAAAGATGCCGATGGATATTGACGTTGCAAAGGAGGTTCGTATATTTGGGCTGGAAAAATATATTAACGATAAATGGAAAAAGGCGTTCAGTCGGTTTAAAGGCTATGAAATGAATAAGTGTGTCAACATGGGAGTGAGGAACTTTATTTCCTCTATAATATATTCTGTTTTTGTTATTGTTCAAATCATTTATTCGATTTTTCAAGTTGGTCGTGGAACGTTAAGTGCGGAAGCATGTTTGGTTATTTATATGTTGTGTGCAAACCTGTATGCACATATAGTTGATGTCGTAAGAGTGTATATGGAGACCGATTATGGTATATTTGCTCTGGAAAAGCAATATGAGTTTATTACTTCTACACCGGTGAGAAACGAAAAAAAAGGACAATGCGATAGTGTCGATGAGAAGAATGTGGTATTCGAAGCGAAAAATTTGGGATTCCACTACCCAAATGGAAGAACAATTTTGCGTAATATGAATTTTAAAATCTATCAGGGTGAAGTGATTGCCTTGGTAGGAGAAAACGGCTGCGGTAAATCAACCCTGACGAAGATATTGCTTGACATGTACCGTCCTACAGAAGGAAAAATGTTCTTCTGTGGAAAAGAATATGAGAAATATAAGCGTGGAGTTATTTCAGAGAAGATAGGTTCCTTTTTTCAGGATACATACTTGTTCCATACGCCTGTTTCGGAGAATATAGCATATAGTAATCTTAAAGAAAAAAATAATTCGGAAAAACTCGCTAGGGCGATTTCTTTGGGCGGAGCGCAGAAAGTCATCGATAGACTGCCATATGGACTGAATACCATTATGGGGAAGGATGTGGAACCTGAGGGCATCGAATTGTCGGGCGGAGAGAAACAGCTAATTGCTATCAGCAGAGCTATGATGTCCGAAAGAGATATCATGATATATGATGAACCGGCAGCAAAGTTGGATCCGATTGCGGAAATGCTTCAATTCCAGAATATTAAAAATAATCTGGAGAAGAAGACTGCTATTCTGATCAGCCACAGAATGGGATTCGCACGGCTGGCCGATCGGATTATGGTGATACAGGACGGAGTGATTGTTGAAAATGGAAGCCACGAACAGCTGATGGAAAAGAAAGGTGTGTATTACAACATGTTTACACAACAGGCAATGTGGTATGATAATTAGATATATTTTTATGGAAAGGAATGTATGTCGATTTGAGAGTATATGCAAAAAAAATGAATAAAAAAAAGAAAATTATTTTAAAGGAAGTATTACAAATCATTGGAAAAGCATTGGTTGTCAGCTTAAAAATAAAATCAATCTATTCATATGTGGCAATTGTTATTGGATTCATTGCAGCTTTTTTCCCAATTATGATTGCTAACTTGTTAAGTGTGCTGACGGAATTACTGGTTAAACTATACGAGGGGTCGGTATCTGTATCCGAACCGCTGAGGATTTTTGCATTAATCGGAGGTCTGTTTATTGCACAGGCGGTTAATTCATTTATCCAAAGTTATATCTCCCAGCGTGATAGTATAGATGTCGAAGAGTATTTGATAGAAACAATTATCAAGATAACCTGTAGAACTGATTACAAATACATAGAGAATTATGATGAATTTCGGCAGAAAATAGAGTTATTTGAAGAGAAGACCGGAAGGGAAGTAGCCACCAGTATTAATATAGTAATTCAATGGCTTCAAACATTAATTACTTTTATCGTGATTTCCGTATCCTTGGTATCAATAAATGTTTGGATTATAATTATATTAATAATGACATGTGTACCGGCATTTATTCTATGTTTTGCACAGAAAGATGAGGAGTATCGATTTAAAACAAAATGGATGAAAGAGGGGAGCATGGTAATACATTATTACGGAATGTGCTGTGCACCTGATTCCATGAATGAATTGAGACACTGGAAAATTTATGATTATATAAAAGCTGGATGGCGAGATGTAGCCAACAAATATATAAAGAAGAAGAATAATATAACGAAAAAGCATGTTATATATAATTCCATTGCGGATTTTTTGCGAAGCAGTGTATACATCGTAATTCTGATATTGACTGCAAGGACAATTGTGCTTGATCCTCAAATCGGATTAGGTACCTATATGTTGGTTACTTCCCTTACGGCTGACTATCAGCGAATAACAATTGAACTTTTTACCCAGATGGGATTATTTATTCAAGATATAAAGTACATGCAAGACTTCTTCGAAATCTGTGAATATAGTAAGAGCAAGAAGGCTTTGCCTAAAGAAATGGTAGAGGAATGGGATATTACGGTTAGGGATTTGGAATTTACATATCCGAATTCAGAACGTAAAGTATTGCGTGGTATTAATCTACATTTGAAAGAAGGCGAGAAGATTGCGATTGTTGGGGAAAACGGTTCGGGAAAGTCGACGTTAATTAATTTGCTTTGTGGTTTGGAAGAGCCGGATGCTGGAGAAATCCTATATGGGAAAATAGATTTAAAAGATAATGTTGACTTTGTTCGGGAGCGTATATCTGTAGCGTTTCAAAAATATAGCAGATACGAGGATACCATTCGTAATAATATCATTATTTCAATGCTTGATAAAGAAGTGGACGAAAAATTATTTGAGGAAGTTTGCATGAAGACAGGTGTTGATGACATTGCCAAGCTACAGCAGAACGGATATGATGAAATTCTGGGAGTTTTTAATGAAGATGGGAATAATCTTTCGGGAGGACAATGGCAGAAGATTGTTCTGGCTCGAGCGGCATATAAAGATAATGCTAAAATAATGGTACTAGATGAGCCGACAGCAGCGTTGGATCCCGTGGCAGAGACAAAACTATACGAAAAATTTGCGGATATTATAAAAGACAAAACGCTGATCTTAATATCTCATAGATTGGGAATCTGCAAGCTTGTCGACCGTATCATTGTCATGAAAGATGGAGTCATAGTTGAAGAAGGAACACATAAGGCACTTTTGAACAACAATGGATATTATGCTGAATTATATCGCTCACAAGCTCAGTGGTACAAATAATAATCCTGCAAGGATTAAATCGTTGATCTATCTGGATGCTTCATGCAAAATATAGAGATAAAAAAGAGGAAAGTCTTTAGGTAGATTTCGTGTTTTGGAGGAAAGGTAGATAAGTTTGAAACAAATAAGTAGAGTACACAAAAGAAAGGTATAGCAAATAAAACACCTATATAGCTGGTTTTAAAAACTAAATATAAACACAACACCTAATCAGGTAACAGGAGAAACATCATCTTTGATGGTGTAGCCTTGTTGTTTAAGTAGATTTAGTGCCTGTAAAGTGGTTAAAGTTTTTCTTTATTCACAGGACGTGATTCAAGAAAAACTTCTGGTGTATATGATTTTAATCTGTGAGTATGTACCAGATAGCGGTCAGGATCATACGACAGATTGCAATAATAGATTTCTTGTGACCACGACGTGCTTTTGTGTGTCGATAGCGGGTAGTAAATTCAGGATATTTCTTGGATTTGACTAAAGCATTTGCAACTTGCATTAAAACTGGTTTAAAATAGGAACCAGCACGGGAAATCCTAGTGGACTTAATCTTGTGACTGCTTTGGTCATTACGAGGACAACCTCCTGCCCATGAAACAAGGTTTTTGGCTGTGGGGAAGGCAGACATATCAGCTCCGACTTCAGAAAGCACCTGGATAGCAGTTAGTGGATTTTTATCGAATTCTGATATGGTTCGAATAAGATCAAGGACACTTTCGTACTTATTGCTAAGACGAAAGATTTCCCGTTCTATTTCTGATTTGTGAGATTCTAATTCATCGATGTGAGCTAGACATTGTCTAAGTTTTACTGCTTGTTCTTCAGAGATGGCATCATCAACAGTATCTTGTATTTCGGGGGTAGGAGTTTTGCATCTGCCATCAACAAATGCTGCTACATCAAAAATTTCCCCAGGGGGTTCTAAAATCTGTGCTATAATAGAACGAGATGATTTGCCAAATATATCTGAAAAACATCATCTAGTTTTAAATTTGATATAGTAAGATGGTTATGGGTACGATTCTTCTCGCCAGTAATCATACAAGTGAGCTTGAAACGGTATCTTGCTAAATCTCTTCATTTTCGGATTTCAGCAGGTGAAATGAAGGATGGTTTTACCATTTCACACATATACAAATCGCAAATCCATTTAGCATCTTTGCGGTCTGTCTTATTTCCTTTTTGTGGTTTGATTTATTTGAGATGAGAAAGAGTGATCCCAAAGTTATTCTTCTCCAAGATATTAAAAACAGGGATTCAATACTTGCCAGTAGATTCCGCACAAACATCATAACAGTTGTATTTTGCAAGCCAATTACACAACTCATTCAAACCTTTTGTAAAAGAAGAAAAGCGAGCATGTTTATACTCTGTACAATTGTTTGGGTCAGTAATACCGACGCAAGCATAGATCCAAGTTTTATGGATAATTTTAAAAGACAATAAAATAACCTCTTGATGATTTATAGTGATAAAACTGGCAGTGACCGTTCATCCGGCAAAATCGAGTCGACTTTGGAAAAGATAAGTTTACGGGCTGCGTTATGCGTCATTCATTGATGCCTTAACGGATGGCCGACAATATATAAAAATGCAAGGTCTCCTCTATACAGCCCCGCCACTTACCTCCACGTGTTCTGTAGTGTGTCAGTCTTATAAAAAGATTATATCAAGAGGTAAAGAAAATAGAGATGAGCGAAGCGAGAGAAAGTAAAGGCTTCATAACTCCATCGGTGGCTTTCGCAAAATGGAAAGGAGCTTCCTGTATAATAAAAAATGTGGATGTTGAAAATTGAAAATACCTCAGAGTACAATAAGACTACTGACTTGGCGGTTAGTAAAAATCTTATTGAACAGAGAGGTATCTACAATGAAGTCTAACACACAGAATGCAAAAATTGAAGCTATTACAGTAAAAACTTTAGTACTCGGAATTGATGTCGGAAGCGAAACGCACTATGCCAGAGCTTTTGATTACAGAGGAATCGAGTATTCGAAGAAACCATTTAAGTTTAGTAACACAGAGGCTGGATTTGTGACATTTAAGGAATGGATCCTGGACCTCAAAGAAAAACATGAGAAGGATAAGGTGGTTCCAGGCATGGAACCAACCGGTCACTACTGGTTTAATCTAGGAAAATTTCTTCAGGATAATGAGATGAAACCGGTTCTTGTGAATCCCCATCATGTCAAGAAATCGAAAGAACTTGACGACAATAATCCAACTAAAAATGATCGTAAGAATCCAAAAGTCATTGCAGGGTTAGTTAGAGAGGGACGCTACATGATCCCGTACCTGCCGGATGGTGTTTATGCTGATCTCAGAACAGCATCAAATATAAGATTCCAGTTACAGGCGGAACTTACAAGAATTCAAAACA
>ULRE01050351.1_pt1 | contig 27395 bp, 33 predicted proteins | sample 1955141 | NCBI WGS metagenome assembly ULRE01 (sample SAMEA4835674, study PRJEB28245) | human gut metagenome | biome: gut microbiome; material: fecal sample | place: Denmark | collected 2008
ATATTTTTGACTGTATTGTGCAGCGTATGGAGCAGCAGGATGGTGAACAGGCAACAGAATATGATATGCCACAAGAGAATAAAGAGAAAATGCCTGAAAAGTATGAGGAAGTATCATTTGATGATTTTGTGGAATATAGCAAGTCTATGTTTGAATACTGGACAGAGGATGATTTTGCATCATCGTTTCGGAAGATGCTGACAATAGAGCAATTTCGCAGTGAAGAGATGCAGAATTTATATCAGCAATATCTGGTATCCGGACCGGCAGAATACGTGAAGGATCTGTTCAAAAATATGGGAATAAAAAATCCGGAAGAGAAGGCAGTTAAATTTTATGCAAATATGTTTTTCTATTATAGCATGTATGATGGAGCAGCAGACAAGGCGAAGGCAAAAAGGCAGTTTGAACAGATGGTGGATAAAATTGCAGAGGAAATGAAACAGTAACATAAGAGAGGACACAAAAGAAGTGGAAAACAGTAATATTAGAGTAATTATGGTTGTGAATTATCTAAAATGTATATGGAGGTTAGCTGATATGGTTTTGTGAGGAAAATGCTGTATGATAAAGAAAAAGAATTTATTGAATTATTGTGGATTACTTGGAGCAGATGATAAGAGCCGGGTGGTAAAGCTTCTGGAAGAACATATGGATCATTTCCTACAGGAAATGCAGGCAGGCTGAAAGAATGAAGCATTGTGAATGATGTATCAAGGCAATTACAAAGGAGGTAAATACGGACATGGGTACATTTGAACATGATCTTACAAAAGGGAATATATGGAAACAGCTTGTGAAGTTTGCTGTGCCATTCTTTATTAGTAATTTGATCCAGTCTTTATATAGTCTGGTTGACCTGATCATTTTAGGACATTTTGGTGGAACAAATTCTATATCAGCAGCAAATATTGGAGGACAGGTACTTGTGATTCTGACAAATCTGGCAGCAGGTTTGGCAGGAGGGGGAACGGTGATGATCGGAAACTATCTGGGCTCTAAGCAAAAAGATAAAATTAATGGGACAATTAGTACATTACTTATTACATTGATGGTTATGGCAGCAGTATTTATGGTTTTGTTATTTATATTTGAACAACCCTTACTGCGTCTGCTGGATACTCCGGATGAAGCGTATGGTCAGGCAGGGCAATATATGTTTATTTGTTCTATCGGTCTATTGTTTATTTATGGATATAATGCATTGAGTGCAATTATGCGTGGACTTGGCGACAGTCGTACTCCGATGATATTTGTTATAATTGCCTGTGCGATCAACATTATACTGGATCTGGTTTTAGTAGCCGGATTTCATATGGGAGCAGGTGGTGCGGCATTTGCAACTATATTTGCACAAGGCTGTTCGATGCTGTTTTGTATCCTATATTTGAAAAGGCATGATTTCATGTTTGATTTCAGAGCTTCATCGTTTCATTTTGTAAAAGAAGAATTTCATACTTTGCTTCGTTGCGGCCTTCCACTTAGTATTCAAATGGTAGGAACCAATTTTTCGTTCCTGATTCTGACAACATTTATTAATAGGGCAGGAGGTGTAGATGCATCAGCAGCTGCCGGAATTGTTAATAATTTCAATGGATTTGCAATTTTGCCACAAGCAGCATTTAGTTCTGCTGCGGCAGCAATGATCGCCCAAAACATGGGAAAGGGAGATATAAAACGATCGGAAAAGACTATGCATTGTTGTCTGGCACTCTGCCTTGGCGTATCGGTAATTGTTTTTGCATTGATGCACATCTTTCCAGAGCAGATATTTTATCTGTTTGGTGTAAAAGCTGATGTTCTGGCTTATGGTCTGCCATATATTTATGCTTTTTCATTTGAATATATCGGATTGCCATTTATCATGTCATTTAATACAGTATCAACTGCAACCGGAAATGGGTGGATTACATTGGTTGCCAATTTGACATCAGCATTTTTAGTTCGTATTCCGTTGGCATATTTTCTGGCGTTCGTGAGGGGATATGGTGTAAGCGGAATAGCAACAGCCATACCGTTGGCTACAATTGTCGGGGCAATAATTTCATTTGTATTTTATTTGAGCGGCATTTGGCGAAAACATGTCATGTTATGAAAAATACTGGAGGAAGCTTTGCATGGATATTACGAAAGCTGTATTGTTGCAATTGAGGATAATCAAATTGAGATCACAGTATAATTTGAAATGCAGGCATTTGAAAGGACAAAAACATGGCTTCAAGCAAAGAATATTTACATTTTATATTAGAGCAGTTATCTGATTTAGAAGAAATTAATTATCGTGCAATGATGGGAGGGTATATCATATATTATCGGGGCAGAATTGCCGGTTCATAAATCATACAACAAAATAAAAAACTGTGATGAAATAGATGGTGAGGGATTATTGGTTCTCAGATCCCGTGGGTTTTCAAAAACTAATCATTTGTATGCAAGAATTCCATCTGATGAGATGAATTTACAGCCGGTTGACAATAAGGCAGATGAAAAGATAGCCGTGACAGAGTCAGAAAAGAAAAGTTTATCTGGTCGTAAAAATGGCTGCGCAGGAGTCTGAAAGTGTGGAAATATAAATGAATGGTAGGAGATGAAATCAAAATGAATATTCACAAAAATAAGATGCTATGGTATAGTGCAAGGTATTGTATTAATGTTGTATAAGTATGTTACTAAGGAGGAAGAATATGGTATCAAGAAGTAAAGAAGATGAAAGATTATCTAAACAATTAGGAGATTTTGGAGAACAACTCGTAATGTTTTTGGTTGGCCGAGTATATGAACATAGGGTGGCGTATGTTGATCATGTAGGAGCAGATATAATTGCTACAGATAAAGAAGGAAAAAAATATGCTATTTCAGTAAAGACAAGAGTGTTTAATACTGATGGTCCGCAACACCCTTTTGAATATAATCAACAAAAAAAATTACGCGATTTTGCAGAGAGCTTTGATTTAATACCAGCAATAGCATTTGTTTGCATTGATGAGATATCGTGTGAAAAAGATATAAATATAGATACATATATTATTGAGTTAGATGATCTTGTAAAATTGGCAGGTAATGTAAACGGTATTACTGTTACTGGAACAGTTAGTGAGCCAATTTATCATTTGAGTAATGCAAAAAGAAATCAAAAGTATATTCAGAATCACGAATTGATAAATTTTGATAGACTGGTATTAAAGGGTAAAGTAAGTTTAAAATAATCTACCAGAATCAGTATTATCCAATATTAAAGAGGTGGAATGCAGAATAATGCATCCCGCCTTTTTTGATGCAAAAAAGGAGGAACATAATGGACAAATGGATGATTTATAAGAAAACAGATGACTTCCGTGTGGCAACACCGAAGTCAGTGCTTGATGTGGTTGAGATAAAGTCAATCGATGAGAATGGAATCTTTGAGGTAGAAAAGGGTGGAGTATTCACGAAAACCTACAAGATTGCGGATGCAAATTATGAGACTGCTTCTGTGGATGAGTAGATCGCGATACTAGAAAACTGGTGCAGATGGCTTAATTCCAATTCCGCACCGTTTAAGATTACATTTAATAACAAGAATAAGAACATGGCAACGATTCGTCAGGAGGTGCTACTTGGAAAGAAGATGGATGACTTCGATTTATTCCGCGATATGTTCAATGAGGAAATTGAAGACAAAATCACGAATGGACGGCAGGGAATTGAGCAGGAGCTTTATTTGACAGTAAGATACGATGCCAGCAATTCCTATGAGAACGCAAAGACATATTTCTCGACACTGGAGAATTCGATGATGCAGTCGTTTAGGGGGATAGGCAGTAGACTTACACCGCTTGATGCTACAGAGAGACTTCGTATTCTTCATGATTTCTATAGATTTGGAAATGAAGAGTATTTTGAGTTTGATTTTCGAAGGGCAGTCGAGCAGGGCTTTGACTTCAAGGATGCGATTATCAATACAAGACTTGATTTTTCGGAAGAAACATATTTTAAGACAGATGATAAGTTCTGTTCCTGTATCTATTTGAAGCAGCTGCCGGGACAGCTTACGGTCAGATTTCTGGTTTCATTATCGAATCTTCCGGTAAAGATGATGTGCTCCATCGATGCAGCACCGATATCGGACAAGGATGTCGATGATATGCTTAAGGAAATCTATCTTGGAATTGAGGACAGAATCAGAAAGCAGAATAAGACACGAGTCAAGGAAATGAACTTTAATTCAGATATATCCCTTTCCGTAGTAATAGCAAAGCGTGAAATCAGGAAACGGAAGAATTCGGGCTGGTGCTCAGCCAATCGGGCTTAGAAACTGGCTACTGATGGATATGCTAATTGCAGAAAAACGAAATGGAGGAATTAGCATGTTATATGATCTGAATGAAAAAGAAAACAGGATTTATGAATTTATTTGTGATTATATGAAAGAAAAAGGCTTTTCGCCGACGGTCAGAGAAATCGGTGAAGCGATTGGATTGAAGTCAACATCATCCGTACACATCTATCTGAAACGGCCTGAAGAGTGGGGCTATATCATTAGAAAGAATGAATGTCCGAGAGCAATCAAGGTCGTATAAGGCGGTTTTGGAGGTGGACGTGATGAGTTCAAATACAGATAATAAAGTGTATGTGGATGTACTTGCAATCTTCACGAAGGATGGAAGGCTTGTGCCAAGCAAGTTTGTCTGGGAAGATGGCAGGGAATATGAGATTACACATATTACGGATGCCAGAAGGGCTGCATCGCTTAAGGCGGGCGGTGTCGGTATGCGATATACGTGTATGGTCGAAGGAAAAGCGGTGCATCTTTATTATGAGGATGATAACCATTGGTTTATGGAGAAAAAATAAGGAATTAAGGTTTGGTATGTGAATGGAATGACTCGCAGGTGATTTCTCTTTCCCTTTATCCCTTAGAGCTCATTGTTCTGGAGGTATGTGAATGATGCGAGAAGAATTTGGAACGTTAGGAAAAACTATATTATATTACAGGAAGAAGGCTGGGCTTACCCAGGCCCAGTTAGCAGAGAGGCTTTACACGAAGAAGAGTGACATATCGGAGATCGAGAACGATAAGCGGTCAATGACAATCCCACGGCTGCTCGATATCGCGGATGCTTTGCAGGTCCATCCGGCGAAACTGTTTGCGTATATTGGGCAGACAGAAGATGATAGAAGAAGGGCTGCATATAATGAAGTGCTTGCTGAATTGGAGCGGTTAGAGGATATGGGGCTTGTCGGTATGGTGGTACAGTTTGTGCAGATGCTCGAAAGAAGTTCATATAATGCGAGCGCAGAAAGATAGGTTTGGAGAAATCCAGACCTATTTTTATTTAGGCGAGGTATTTGATATTTAAAGTAATGAGATAGATACATAATCATATTTTTGTTATAATAAAAGAATAGATTAGTGATGATTAGGTGTTTTTAATTAACCCAGGGGGTGGACTGTATATGAAAATTTATCATACGTATGGCGGTCAATATCCAATCAAAGGAAGAGTATTCCAAATAGGAACCGTTGTTTTAGAATTGGATAATGGTATAATTCTATGTTGCGGCAATTTTAATATACCAAGGAATCAAGAAATGCTTGTATATATTTATTTTCCTAATAAAAAAATATGGGAAAAAGGCTATATGAAAAATAAATATACTGAGATGATTTGGGATTATTATAGAAAGAATAAAAAGAAATTAATCTCTAAACCTTTATACAAGAAGATGCCTGTGAAAAAAACAAAAAAGAACAACAAAGGCATGAAACCAGTGAAAATACCGGATAGTGTAAGATGGTCAATGACACAGCCATTACAGGGCGGAGGGGGTTCGCCAAGATAAACAGTTTTGCAACTATCAGTTGCATTGAAATGATCGTTTTGGTTGATAGAAATTGCAAACACCTAATGGTATAGTTTGTTTATCAAGAAATGGAGGGTAAGTAAATGTCTTTAGGAGAAAACATTGTTGCTTTAAGAAAAAAGAGAGGGTTAACACAAGAAAAACTTGCAGAGGTATTTGAGGTGTCTCGGCAATCGGTTACTAAATGGGAAAGTGGAGAATCAGAACCATCAATTGATAAGTTAATCAAGTTATCGAAATACTTTGGAGTTAGTGTTGATGAATTGATACAAGGAACTCAGATAGAAGAAAAGAGTTTGAATAAGTATGACGAAGAATCACTCAATATGATTCAAGAAATTATTGGACAATTAAATGAAGACATGTTTTTTGATATGCGATATTGCAAAGTTAATAAAATTAGAATTCTAATTTGGTTGTTTGAGATTGTTAAGAAAAAATATGTTGATGAAACTGGAATGATATTAGAAAAATATAGAGTGGAAACTACCAGCAAATTGGATAGAGAATGTCATTCGGCTTTTTTGTGCCGAAATGACAAGATGATTTTAAATATTTTTAATGAATATGAAATTGGGAATATGGAAATCACAGAAGCTTGTGATAAAACAATTGAAAAATTGGATGATAAATTAGCTGAATGTGATAGAGAATTGAATGTAAAATTTGAATCCGCAATCAATAATATATATAACCAGATACTGGCTTTTTCAAGTATGAATTCGTTTGATGAGTACAGCGAAAATAAGTATCAAGAGATTATGAAACGGATCGGTGAATATAAAAAGGTTGTTGGACAAGAAGATACAATACATAGATTTCTGTTATTTTTTTTAGAAGAAATAGAATCGGCAATAAAAGAGAAAAATGGGGAAAAAATGGAAATGTTGTTTACAGATTGGTTAGGATTAAAGAATTATGTTTGGTCCAAAATATAACGAATAAATCAGATTTGCTATTTCCTTTTATTTGAGTTGTGAAATTGCCATCTTTAATAATGGGGATATAGGTATAGATGAAAGAAGCTCGTATAATGCAAGCGCAGAAAGATAGGTTTGGAGAAATCCAGACCTTTTTTATTTCTGTAGTTCACATATCTGTGAACCAAAGTTCAGATTTATGGGGAACGACAGATTGCCCTTTACCAGATAAGATGTATTTAGCAGCTACTTAAAGGGAAAGAAGGTGTATGAAGATGAATAACCAGGTATCGGCACTGGCAACATATGCAGGCCAATTGGTGCTTGATACAGAGGAAGTTCCTAAATGGGTGATGATGGATGTCGATCTTGGCAATCAGGAAAAACATTTATGCATGTCAACTTTTATTCAGGATCCAAACATGGTTCAGGATATCAGTAAATATTTCAACGATTACAATATCCGTCGGAAAATCTGGATTGAAGGAAGCATGGAAGAATATACTGGCAATGTGTTCCTGTATGTAAGGAAATTACTGTTGCTTGAGAAGTTCTATACACTGGAAGAACTGCAACGATACAGACGAGGTAAGGTAGATTTTAGCAAGGAGTGAACGTGAATGAAGTATGAGGCAGGTTATGTCGTTGCCTGTTTGCAGAATTATGAGCTTATGAAGCACGAATATGAAATCACATATATGGATTATGTGAAAGAACTGCGGGACTTAGATAAGAATATGGTCAGCATGAGTGTAAACTATGGTGAGAGAGTCCGGACATCCAATCTTTCGGACACGACATATACATTGTTTGGGCGGAAAGAAGAAAAATCTCGGATGCTTTAAAAGAAAATCCGGAATGTGGAAGAGAAGCTTGAAGCGTTGGAACAGGTAGTTTTAGTATTTAAGAAATTTCTGGAGATCACGTCAAAACATTATTCTATCGTGGACAGGATGCTTTTCTCGGATCGGATGAAGATTGTCAATATGAAGTCAGAGCTTAACAAAGGTTATGACACGATACAGGCGATGAAAGAAAATCTGGTGAAGGCGATTGGAGAATTGGCACGCACGGATTATTCCGATGAAGAAATCCTTGATTTGGAACCATCCGAGGTGTGGAAGCAGATTGATGGAGAGTTGGAAAAGAAGATGCAGCGCAACGAGAAAGGATGATGCTTGTGGCAGAATCGTATAAATATTTCAGATATTATTTGCGGGATGTTCAGGAAAATGCATCGGCTATAAAATGCTAGAGGAAATGAATGGTCACACAAGAAATCAACTGATTACAGAATTTCTTATGCATTATCTGAAGACAGGAAGTGAGGATGACATGAAGGCGGCGGATATTATTGCAGATGAAGTGTTTGAGCATACATTAAAAAGAATTGACGAATTGGAGCGTCAGGTAAGAATGCTTACAACTGGGCGTGAAAATATAGATGGAAACAAGATTTGGAAGAAGCTTCATTACGAAGATATTTCCATCAATGAGTTAAATGAAGAGTAAGCAGGAAAATTTGAATACTGCAGAAAATATGATCGAAATCTGTTTGGCGTCCTACCACTAAACAGATATATGTTTTGTCTTGAACCCTACATTTGAAGACAAACATTTTGGCGATGAACGGAGGCTTGGTGATGAGTTACACTTTTTGTGAGAAGAAAGTTGGAGAGAAGCTCCACGAACTAAGAATGAGAAAAAAGTTGAAGCAGCGGGAAGCGGCAGATGAGATCCATATTTCTCGCGAACACTATTCACGTATAGAAAATGGAACCAGAAGAATAAGCCTGGAAATGCTGCTTATTTTAATGAATTTTTATGGAGAGGATGCAAATACCATCTTATGTATAAAAGATGGAAAATACGTCGAATGAGACGTTTAGAAAGAATATGGAGGTTGGGTATATATGATGGAACAAATAAAAGATTTTGAACCGGATGAAATACCTATCTGGAACAAGTTTATGCTTACAAAACAAGAAGCATCAGCGTATTCGCATATAGGGGTAAATAAGCTTGAAGAGTTGCTTAGGAATCCAACTTGTACATTTGTGCTGTATGTAGGAAAGAAGAAACTGATTAAGCGAACAGAGTTTGAAAAATACATCCTGGACAATGGTGAGATATAAGACAATTTATTCATTTTGTAAGGGTAATTATTAACTTTAGAATTTACAATTGGACCACGTTATAGTATAGTATATACTGAATGTGTGGCTTCTTTTAGTGCGAAAGGAGCGATACGTATGGGCAAGGACCTAAGAGGAAAGGAACTTGGAGTAGGAGTCAGCCAGAGAAAAGATGGCTGGTATGTAGCTAGATACACGAATAGATTCGGGAAAAGGGTTCAGCGGTTATTTCCTAAGCTTCAGGAAGCTAGAAAATGGATAACAGAATCTGAAGAAGATGATCAGCATCGAAATTTTGATATACCAGCAAACATGACTATGGATGCCTGGTATGATTATTGGATGGATATCAAAAAATAACGATAAGGCCTAATGCTGTTAGAAATTATCGTGAACGATATGAGCGGAATATTAGACCTGTTATTGGAAAGAAATTGCTGACAGATGTGAATATGATTCATTGCCAGACGATTATGAATAGAATGGCCGATGATGGGTATAGTACATCTACGATTTATCAAGCAAGGATAACGCTTTACAATATGCTAGATTATGCGTTTCAAAATGATGTAATCCGGAAGAATCCGTGTAACAAATTAGTCAAGTCTGATATTGGAAAAGAAGTAAAGAAGCAGGAAGCACTTTCACTCTTTGAACAGCGTGAGTTTTGTAATGCTATTCAGGGAAATGCTTACGAATTGCAATATCGATTCTTGCTACAGACAGGACTTAGAACTGGTGAATTAGTCGGGCTGAAATGGTCTGATATTGACTTTGAAAATCGAACACTAACAGTAACGAGAACAATGGAGTATAGGCATTCTACGAAAGAATGGAGAGTTGGTCCACCCAAGAGCAAGGCGGGCTATAGAACGGTTCCGTTGACAGAGGAAGCCATAGAGATACTAAAACTCCAAAAAGCAAAGAATGCTGCTAAAAAAGTAGTAGATATTAATTGGGCTGATATGGTTTTCCTTTGTAGAAAAGGAACTCCTGTAAAGAACAGCACTTATGACTCGATGCTGTACAAGTTGTGTGAAAAGGCAGATATAAGGCATTTTTCTATGCATATATTGCGACATACTTTTGCAACAAGATGTATTGAGGCCGGAATGAAACCGAAAACCCTTCAGACGATACTTGGGCATTCCAATATAGGCATAACAATGAACTTGTATGTTCACACAACAGCTGAACAGAAAACAAAGGAAATAGACCTTATCGCGGATGCGCTAAAAGTGATGTAGCCTTATTTTTTGTCGTAAATATTTAGTACATAAGTGGTACATCTTCCAAATCTAAATTTGCGAAGTACCATATAAGTTTATGTATTTTTATGTATTTTAGACAAAATTGGTACATTGGTACATGAACAAAGGCGAGAAAACGCGTAAAATCAAGGGTCTATGAAAGGAGATAACATAAAATGAAATTAGGAATCGTAGGACTCCCTAACGTAGGAAAAAGTACATTGTTCAATTCCATAACAAAGGCAGGAGCAGAGTCAGCCAACTATCCATTCTGTACGATAGAGCCAAACGTAGGTGTTGTGGCAGTGCCGGATGAGAGACTTGAGAAGCTTACAGAGATGTATAACTCAGCCAAGACAACTCCGGCAGTTATAGAATTTGTTGACATAGCAGGACTTGTTAAGGGCGCATCAAAGGGCGAGGGACTTGGAAATCAGTTCCTTGCAAATATCAGAGAGGTGGACGCCATAGTCCATGTGGTAAGATGTTTCGAGGATCCTAACGTAATACATGTAGATGGTTCTGTAGATCCTATAAGAGATATTGAGACTATAAATATAGAGCTTATCTTCTCAGATCTTGAGGTTCTTGAGAGGAGAATCGCCAAGACTGTAAGAGGAGCCAGAAATGATAAGACTCTTGCCAAGGAGCTTGATCTCCAGGAGCGAATTAAGGCACATCTTGAAGCAGGAAAGCTTGCCAAGACATTTGTTACAGATGATGAGGATGAGCTGGCATGGCTTAAGGAGTACAACTTGCTCACATATAAGCCGGTTATCTTCGCTGCCAATGTAAGTGAGGACGATATTGCAGATGATGGAGCAGGCAATGAATATGTTCAAAAGGTAAGAGAGTATGCAAAGGATTTCGACGCAGAGGTATTTGCACTTTGTGCCCAGATAGAGCAGGAACTTGCGGAGCTTGAGGATGACGAGAAGATGGCATTCCTTGAGGAGCTTGGTGCCAAGGAATCAGGACTTGATAAGCTGATCAAGGCAAGCTACTCACTTCTTGGACTTATAAGCTACCTGACCTCAGGACCTGACGAGACAAGAGCATGGACCATCACCAAGGGAACAAAGGCACCTCAGGCAGCAGGTAAGATCCACACAGATTTTGAACGTGGATTTATCAAGGCAGAGGTTGTTGCCTACAAGGATCTTATGGAGTGTGGCAGCATGGTGGCAGCTAAGGAAAAGGGACTTGTAAGACAGGAAGGAAAAGAATACGTGGTTGAGGATGGAGACGTTATCCTCTTTAAATTCAACGTATAATCGTATCCGGTATTTTGAGATATAAATGCAGCCCGGTATTTTGACATACGAGTGGAGCTTCGCTGGTAAGTGGGCTTCAGTGGGTTGAAATACAAAGTGGCGCCCGGTGGGTAATAAGGACATTAAAGTGGTATTTAGTGCCTGATATATATAAAATACAGGGAAAATAAGTGGGAACGATAGGCCTTAAGTGGTTATCGTTCCCACTTTTTGCTTATTGTAATGATGTCTGAGACATCGTTACACTGCAGCAACCCTCGCCGTAGGCGATTTCTAATGGTTGCTGCTCAACTGATCTTTAATATGAAAAAATCTGGGATTTGCCTCCACCAAATATTTACATTAATTATGTAAACTATAAATAGCCTATATTTTGTGCTTTATTAAATAAAGATACAAGGTATAGGTTATTGTTTTTTTGCTGAAAACGGCATAAATACAATGAAAAATGCATATAAATCCAGTGAATATAAAATAATTAAAAGTATTTCAATAAATAGCCATTAAGGGGTTGCATTTTAAATACTTGTAAGCTAAAATAAGCATATGTGGCGACAAAATGGTGATTTGTGAAACTAAGTGGGACGATGTGGGGATCACCGGGAAATTCATTCGAAGGGGGGAAAAGCAATGGCAAGATGTCTTACAGGCGAATATGAACATAAGCTTGATGCTAAGGGCAGATTAATAATGCCATTGAAACTCCGTGAAGAATTAGGATGCACATTTATGGTCACAAAGGGGCTTGATGATTGTCTTTTCGTTTATCCAAATGACGAATGGGAGAGATTCGCAGCAGAACTCAATGAGCTGCCTTTACTTAATACCAAGGCAAGAGCATTGAAGAGGCGTTTCAATTCAGGTGCTGTCAAGTGTGATACCGACAGCCAGGGAAGAATACTCCTTCCACAGACATTAAGGGATTTCGCAGGGATAGATAAGGAAGTAGTCATAATAGGAAACGGAGAGAGAGCCGAGATCTGGAGCAAGGAGAGCTGGGAAGCAGTAAATTGCGATGAAGGAATAGATATGGACGCAATAGCTGCAGAGCTTGATACACTTGGCTTCAAATTATAGGAGATGAGCAAAGCTCAAAAATGGTAGTTTAAATGGAATTTGTACATAAGTCAGTTTTACTTAATGAGACAATAGAAAATCTGAACATAAAACCTGATGGGATATATGTTGATGGCACCCTTGGGGGAGCCGGTCATTCTTATGAGATATGTAAGAGGTTGTCAGACCGGGGAAGACTGATCGGTATAGATCAGGATAAGGACGCCATAGCGGCGGCAACGGAGAGGCTGAAGCCGTTTTCCGACAGAGTTACTATTGTAAGGAACAACTACTGTAATTTTAAAAGTATATTAGACGAGCTAAATATAAGTGCAGTGGACGGAATGCTCCTGGATCTGGGAGTGTCCTCCTATCAGCTCGATAATGTGGATAGGGGATTTACATATCGGGCTGATGCACCACTGGACATGAGAATGGATGACAGGCAGGATAAGACGGCAAAGGATATCGTAAATGGTTATTCTGAGAGGGAATTGTTCAGGATCATACATGAATTTGGCGAGGACAAGTATGCTAAGAGCATTGCCTATCATATCTGCCGATACAGAGAGAACAAGACGATAGAGACAACAGAGGAGCTTAACGATATAATCAGAGGCTCCATACCGGCAAAGGCGAGAAACGGAAAGGGACATCCTTCAAAGCAGACCTTTCAGGCAATAAGGATAGAGCTTAACAAGGAGCTTGAGGTACTGACCAATTCCATAGACGATATGATAAAGAGCCTTAAACCGGGTGGCAGATTATGTATAATCACATTCCATTCCCTTGAGGACAGGATAGTGAAGAATGCATTCAGAAAGAATGAAAATCCATGTATATGCCCACCGAACTTTCCGGTATGTACATGTGGAAGAGTTTCCCTTGGACATGTTGTCACAAGGAAGCCGATAGTTCCGGGAGAAGAGGAGCTGGAGGAGAATTCAAGAGCCAAGAGCTCAAAGTTAAGAGTATTTGAAAGAGTATAGTTGATAACTGATAAATAGCAGCGTGAGGTGATTTTATGGCAGCAAACAGAAGATACTACATTGATGGTAGTACAGTAAGAAAAATTGAAGATATGCCAGAAAAGCAGGTAAGGAGAACTTCAGATGAAGTGAGAGCCAATACCGTAAGAAAAGCATCTGCATTACCGGCTGAACCTGAACGCAGGAAACCTGTTCGCAAGGCAAGACCGAAGACAAGAAAGAAGAGGAGCAGGCTTTTCAGAAGAAACCAGGATGTGTCCTTTAGACGCGAACTTGGATACAGCGTATTTTCATTGGTGATAGTTGGAATAATGGTATTGGCAGGATACAATTATCTCAGCCTGGCAGCAGATGTGCGTGCAGATAAGAGTGAGATATCCGCATTGCAGAAGGAACTTACCAATCAGAAGAACGCCAATTCTGAATATAAGTCAAGACTTGAAGCGTCAGTAGATCTTGATGAAATATATAAGATTGCTACACAGGAACTTGGAATGGTTTACTCAAAGCCGGGACAGACGGTTTACTATTCAAAGAACAGTGAAGACTATGTAGTGCAGTACAAGGATATTCCTGAGACTAAGTAGGCCTCAGGAATAACTTTTATTAATGGTTATAATATTTTTTATACGGAGAAGAGATAGATATGTCGAGACAGAGAAAGCGTTTTCTTGAGAGAATGAAGAAAAAACTATTTGTGGTGTTCCTTATAGCAATGCTTGGATTTGTAGCACTGATCATAAGAGTTGCCTATCTGGAGATTGCCAAGGGTAAGAATTACTCCGAGCAGGTCCTGTCACAGAAGCAGTACGAGAGCCTGGAGATTCCTTATGAGCGAGGCGAGATCGTAGACAGGAACGGTAATGTGCTTGCCACAAATGAAAAGGTATACAATCTCATAATAGAGCCTAAGAATATATTAAGCTCAGACAAAGGAAGAGAAGCAACATATACAGCTCTCAATAAATTCTTTGGGATAGACAAGGAAACCTATGATTCGTATATGCAGAGAAATGATTCTCTCTATTGTCTGGTAAAGAAGGAGATCGCTTATGCAGATGTCCAAGCATTCAGAGAGTACTGCGATACAAATGCAGGAAAGGATGTTGTAGGTGTATGGTTCGAGGATCAGTATAAGAGAACCTATCCTAATAACAGTCTTGCATGTCATATACTTGGTTACACCGTAAGTGGTAACGTGGGACAGGGTGGTATCGAGGGATATTACAACAGCTACCTTAATGGTACAAACGGTAAGACCTACGGATACCTGACAAATGACAACACAGTTCAGTCGGTAACTGTTCCGGCTGTGGACGGTTATACGGTAGTATCCACAATAGATCTGAACATTCAGAAAATAGTTGAAGATAATATAAAGCAGTACATGCAGGAGACCGGTGCCAAGAAGATCGGTGTTGTAGCCATGGATCCTGACAACGGAGAAGTTCTTGCCATGGCTTCATCATATTCATATGATCCGAATGATCCTATGGATACGTCAAAGCTTAGGAACATGACAGTTAAGGTCTCAAATCCTGCGAAGCGTCAGGATACCACAGAGGAGGCATCCACAGAGGACGCGTCTACGGAAGATGGCAGTACTGAGGAAGAAAGCTCGGAGGAGACCTCTGAGGAAGATACATCAGAGGATGGAAGCACTGAGGAAGCTTCCACAGAAGAAATACCGGAAGAGCTGGAATATGATTTCTCACAGATGACAGATGCAGAGTTCAAGAGTACGCTGGACAGCTTTGACAGCACCCAGTTGTATGAGGCTTTGAATTCTCTCTGGAGAAATTTTTGTATAAGTGATAACTTTGAGCCGGGTTCAACTTTTAAGCCGTTTACCGTTGCGGGAGCCATTGAAGATGATGTGGTACAGGATGGGGATACATTTTACTGCGATGGATACCAGCAGATTGGAGAGGACAGGATCTATTGCCATAACAGAAGCGGTGATGGTATGCTGACAGTAAGACAGGCCCTTGAGCAGTCCTGTAATGATGGCCTTATGCAGATTGCAGCCAAGGAGGGAGCAAGCACATTTGACAAATATCAGGAGCTGTTCGGAATAGGAAGCTACACAGGTATTGATCTGTATGGTGAGTCGGTTGGCGCCAAGTTTGACGCAGATAAGCTTAATCCCACAGAGCTTGCAACTTCATCATTCGGACAGGGTGTTAATGTTACAATGATACAGATGGCAGCGGGCTTCTGCTCAATAATAAACGGTGGAAATTATTACACACCACATGTGGCAAAACAGATCCTTGATAATGACGGAAGCATAATTGAGGCGGTGGAGCCTGAGCTTGTGAGAAAGACTATTTCCAAGAGTACATCAGATCTTCTCAAGAGTTATCTTGCAGGAGTTGTAACAGACGGTACAGGTAAGAGGGCAGCAGTTGACGGCTACACCATCGGTGGTAAGACGGGTACGGCAGAGAAGCTTCCGAGAGGAACAGGAAGATACATTCTTTCGTTCATAGGATTTTCGCCGGTTGAACATCCCCAGATCATGGTTTATGTAGTGGTTGATGAACCGGATGTGGAGAGTCAGTCAACATCGGGTGCAGGTGCATTACTGTTCCACGCTATCATGGAGGATCTTCTTCCATATATGAACGTGTATCAGAGTAGTGATGAGACAATAGTTCCGGACGGAAATGACGAGCCTATCGGTTCTGCCTTTGACGAGACAGGGGATACAACCGGTACGGGTGATGGTACAGAAGCTGGAAGCGAGGCGGGAACAGATACCACCACAGAAACTACCACAGAGGCAGGCACAGGTGATGGAACAGGCAATTACGTTGATCCTGTAACTGGGCTTGACGAGTAATTAAAAATGAATAAAGATATTTTCAATTTAATATAATGTATGGATAAAATATTAAGGGATGACTGATGTTTTTCCATAGCTATAATAGACGTAAGACAGCAGGGATACTAGTATTCCTGCTGTGTCTGATGTTAGTGTGTATTTGCAGGCTGGGATATCTGATGCTATATAAGGGAGAGTATTACACGGACATTGCTGACGCTCTTCATGAAAGGGAGAGGGAGGTTAAAGCACCAAGGGGCAAGATCCTTGACAGAAATGGAAACGTACTGGCGGATAACCAGATTGTATGCCAGGTGTCGGTGGTACACAGCCAGATCGAGGACGAGGCTGCTGCAGTGGAGGCATTGGTCCGGTACACAGGCGCTGATGAGGCGAAGATAAGAAAATCCGTAGAGAAGAATTCTTCCAGGGAGATCATTAAAAAAAATCTGGACAAAGAGTCCGGAGAAAAGCTTGAAGCCCTTGGAATAAAGGGAATAAAGGTTGACTGGGATTATAAAAGGTATTATCCTTATGGAAGCCTTTTATCGAAGGTTATGGGATTTGCCGGAAGTGATAACCAGGGAGTCCTGGGACTTGAGGTCACATATGATGATGTGCTTAAGGGCATCAACGGAAGTGTTAATGAAGTTACCGACGCCAAGGGAAATGAGCTTTCGGAGTCACCGGAGACCATTACGGAATCCATACCCGGCAATAATCTTGTAACTACAATAGATATAAATATACAGAAGTATGCAGAGAGAACCGCTGATAAGATCCTTGAGGAAAAGAATGCCAAGAGGGTAAGTATCATTGTCATGAATCCTAAAAACGGTGAGATTTATGCAATGGTGGATGCTCCGGAATATGATCTGAACAATCCCTATGAATACATAGGAAATGATGCTATAACCTCTGAAAACGAAACTGAATTACTGAACCGTATGTGGAGAAACTACCTTATAAGTGACACCTATGAGCCGGGTTCCATCTGCAAGATAATAACTGCCTCGGCTGCCATAGAAAAGGGCGTTGTGTCGGATTCGGATATGTTTTACTGTCCCGGATACAGGATTGTGGAGGACAGAAGGATAAGGTGCCATAAGACCACAGGTCATGGCAGTGAAACCTTTGAACAGGCATTGATGAATTCCTGCAATCCCGCATTTATGGATATCGGCAGCAGGGTAGGGGCAGAATATATGCTCACCTATTATGAACAGCTTGGACTGTACAGTAAAACAGGTATTGATCTTCCCGGAGAGGGAAACTCCATCATGCATAAGCTTCAGGATATCGGAGAGGTAGAGCTTGCTACCATGTCATTTGGCCAGTCCTTTCAGATTACACCAATACAGTTTGTGACTGCCATTGCCACAGTTATAAACGGCGGCAGCAGGATTACTCCTCATATTGGTATGGAAATTACAGATAATTGTGGTAATATAGTGATGGATTGCCAATATAAGGCTGAAAATGGTATTATATCCCCGGAAACCTCCGAGAAAATGCGGCAGATGCTTGAGAAGGTCGTGTCTGAGGGCGGTGGAAACAAAGCGTACATAGAAGGCTACAGGATTGGCGGCAAAACAGCCACCAGCGAGAAGTTCCCCAGAGGAACAGGAAAATATATAGCTTCATTTATGGGATTTGCCCCGGCTGATGATCCACAGGTAATGGCAATGATCCTCATAGATGAACCGGAAGGTGCATACTACGGTGGAGTTATAGCGGCACCGGTTATAAAGGATCTTTTTCTTAATATCCTGCCGTATCTTAATATTCCTGCCGTTCAATAATAAACTGCCTGAACATCAGGCTGATAAGGAGTAATAATATGAATACTGGTAATTTACAAATCATCACACCTGTTTTTATTGCCTTCGCAATAAGTGTAGTTCTTTGTCCGATACTTATCCCATTACTTAAGAGATTGAAGTTCGGACAGGAGGTAAGAGATGACGGACCTAAGACTCATCTTAAGAAAGAGGGAACACCTACAATGGGTGGCGTTGTCATCCTCATTGCCATTGCTGTAACATGTCTCTTCTATATGAAGGATTATCCGGAGATACTTCCGATACTTTTCGTGACCATCGGCTTTGGCCTTATCGGTTTCCTTGATGACTTCATCAAGATAGTCATGAAGCGTTCGCTGGGACTGCGTGCATGGCAGAAGATGTTATTACAGATAGTGGTTGCAGGGGTATTTGCGTACTATGTTGTAAATTACACAGATCTTAATAATGAAATAATCATTCCGTTTACAGGTAAGATAGTGACACTTAGCAACTGGGCATATGTGCTGCTTCTTATGTTTGTTGTGGTTGGTACTGTAAACGGTTCTAATTTCACAGACGGACTTGATGGTCTTGCGTCATCGGTAACTGCCCTTATTGCAACATTCTTCACAGTAGTAGCAATAGGAACAGGCTCGGGAGTTGCTCCTGTTACCTGTGCAGCCGTAGGCGCGTTGCTTGGATTCCTTGTGTTTAATGTATATCCTGCCAAGGTGTTCATGGGAGACACAGGCTCACTGGCACTGGGAGGTTTTGTGGCAGCAACAGCATATATGCTTAAAATGCCACTGTTTATAGTTATAGTTGCTTTCATATATCTTGCAGAGGTTCTTTCTGTTATAATCCAGGTTGTATCATTTAAGACAACAGGCAAGAGAGTATTTAAGATGGCACCTATACACCATCATTTTGAATTGTGTGGATGGCCTGAGAGCAAGGTTGTTGCCATATTTGATATAGTTACAGCTTTATTGTGTGTATTAGGTCTTATAGCACTGTAATGCTGCGATAGTGGAATGGAGGAAGATCTGAGATGAAAATTAAAAATGCAATAGTAGCAGGAACAGGAAAGAGCGGAATAAGTGCTGCTAATCTTCTCACAAAGCATGAAGTAAATGTCGTTCTATTCGATGAGAACGAGAAGAGGGATGTGCAGCAGGTAAAGGAGAAGTTACATAATCCGGAGCTGGTGGATATCGAACTTGGAAAGCTTTCAGACAAGGCATATTCTGAGGCTGAGCTTATGGTTATAAGCCCTGGAATACCCGTTGACGAACCATTTGTAGATGAGGTGAGAGCCCATGATATACCGGTGTGGAGCGAGATAGAACTTGCATATAATTATGGTAAGGGAATGATTGCAGCCATTACGGGGACAAATGGCAAGACTACCACAACTGCACTGGTCGGAGAGATCGCAAAGGCGTACAATGACAGCACTATAGTCGTTGGAAATATAGGAATACCATATACAGAGTTGGCAGATACAACAACAGACGACAGCTTCACAGTGGCTGAGATAAGCAGCTTTCAGCTTGAGACTATCATTGATTTCCATCCACATGTAAGTGCGGTGCTTAACCTTACACCGGATCATCTCAACAGACATTATACATTTGAGAATTACGGAAATGTCAAGAAATCAATAGCAAAGAACCAGACAGCAGATGATTATATGGTCCTTAACTACGATGATGAGTATACAAAAAAGATGGCAGAGGGCTACGCTGTTAAGCCTATATTCTTCAGCAGAAAGGAAAAGCCTGCAGGAGGCGTATATGTTGAGGACGGAAGCATAGTACTTGAGGATAAGGGTGAGAAGCTACATATACTTGATCTCAAGGATCTTATACTTCTTGGAGACCATAACGTAGAGAATGTTCTTGCGGCATGTGCCATTTCATATTATATGGGAATACCGGTACCTGTTATAGAGAAGGTTGCCACATCATTTAAGGCAGTGGAACATAGAATAGAATATGTGGACACCATTGACGGAGTTGACTATTACAATGACTCAAAGGGTACTAATCCGGACGCTGCAATAAAGGGTATTAAGGCTATGGTTAAGCCTACTTACCTTATAGGCGGAGGCTATGACAAGGGCTCTGAGTATGATGAATGGATAAATGCTTTTGATGGTAAGGTTAAGGAACTTATACTTATAGGTCAGACTGCAGATAAGATAGAAGCCTGTGCACATAAGCTTGGATTTATGAATACAGTAAAATTAGATAATCTTGAAGAAGCAGTTAAGCATTGCCATGATAAAGCTGAAAACGGAGATGCGGTGCTTCTTTCACCGGCATGTGCCAGCTGGGGACAGTTCGACAATTACGAACAGCGAGGCAGAATGTTTAAGGAGTATGTATTAAGCTTTAAGGAGTGATGCCGTTGAGTAATAGCACAACCCAGGTTGTTTCAGGAAAACAAAAGAAGAAAAAAACGGATTTTGTATTGATCACAGCACTGGTATTGATACTTGCCATAGGCTTTGTTATGGTATACAGTACCAGCTCCTATAAAGCAGTGGAGATGTATGGCGACAGCTTTTATTTCCTAAAGAGACAGTTGATATTTTCACTGGTGGGAATGGTCATCATGTTTATTATTGCAAAAAAAGATTATGAGGTGCTGTATGAGTACTCAAGAGTTATACTCATAGTATCAATGGCGCTTCTGTGTCTTGTGTACATAATCGGAAGTGCCAGCCATGGTTCTTCCAGATGGCTCAATATAGGTCCTTTCAGATTCCAACCGTCAGAATTTGCCAAGCTTGCACTTATTATCTATACAGCAGCCGTATGTACTGCGAAGACAAAGGAACTGGCGAAGTTTAAGAGCTTTCTTAAGGCTATGATACTGCCTTTTGTAGCTATCGTGTTGATCGCCATAGAAAACCTGAGCACAGCAATCATATGTCTTGTTATTGTTGCGGCAGTAACTTTTGTGGCAAGCCCTAAGAACTGGTATTTTGTGGTTCTTGGATTGATGGTGGTGGTGTTCTGCGTGCTGTTTATTGCATTTGCAGGCTACAGAGCCCAGAGGATAAAGGTGTGGCTTCACCCGGAGCAGTATGATAACGGTTATCAGACCCTGCAGTCCTTATATGCCATCGGTTCCGGAGGCCTGTTCGGAAGAGGACTTTTTAAGAGCATACAGAAGATGGGATTCATACCTGAATCACATAACGATATGATCTTCTCTGTAATATGCGAGGAGCTTGGATTCATAGGAGCGGTGATGATAATAGCTCTGTTTGTGATAATAATAAAGAGATGTGCGGTGGTGGCAATGAACAGCCGTGACCGTTTCGGAGGCCTGTTGGTAGTGGGCGTAATGGCACATATAGCTATTCAGGTGCTTATAAATATATGTGTGGTTACCAATACTATACCGCCTACAGGAGTACCGCTTCCGTTTGTCAGCTACGGAGGAAGTTCTATGGTATGTACGCTTATGGAACTTGGAATAGTATTTTCCGTGGCATCACACAGGGAGCAGATGACTCCCGACATGGAAGACAAGAAGAATGCCAACTGATTATAGGTGACAGATATGGATAGAGAAGAGAAGTTAAGGGAAAAGAAAAATACGAAAACTTCATCAGAACGACAGGAGACTGCAGAAAGAAAAAGGGAGAAGAAAAAGATCCCTTTCTTCCTTAAGGTGGTACTTATAGTGCTGGCAGTGATTCTTGTTTTATGTATCGGAGTGGTGATTTATATCCAGTCAAATTACAAGCTGGATAAGGTACAAGTGGTAGGGAATGTCCATTACACCGAGGAGCAGATAATAGACATTTTCTCCAAGGAAAAAAACATGAACAATACAGTTGTGTTTTATTTTGAGAACAAATGGCATCCTGTTGAAAATGTCACTTTCATAGACAAGTTTGAAATCGAGATGATAGACAAGAATACCGTTACCATTACCGTGTATGAGAAATCCATGGCGGGCTGTGTAATGTATATGGATGAGTATGTTTACTTTGACGATAATGGCGTGGTGCTCGAAACGTCTTCGGAGAAGTTGAGCGATGTTCCCTGCATACAGGGGCTTAATTTCAAGAGGATAGTACTGGGAGAGAAGCTTCCGGTGACAAATGATGATATGTTCAAACGTATTCTTACCATGACCCAGCTTATAGACAAAAATGATCTTCTTATAGATGAGATACGTTTTAATAAGGATAAGGAGATTATCTTAAGGAAGGATAATATAAAAATTCAGCTGGGCTCAGGAACAAATCTTGAAGATAAGCTCATGAACCTTGGTAACATTCTGGAAAAGATACAAGGAAAAAAAGGTACTCTGGATATGTCAGATTATACTGCAGAAAGTGGAAATGCCATTTTTAAGGAAAATTAAAGAAAATAACTGTTGAAATTTTCAAGGAAAAATCGTATTATGTTAATACGAATGCACTATAGGGGTATAATGCATTTGTATCAAATGATAATCAGACAGTTAGTAAAAGTAAAATAATAAATTAATTAAGGAGGACGTAACCTTGCTCGAAATAAAATCAAACGATGAAAAAACACCAGCAAGAATTCTTGTCATAGGAGTTGGAGGAGCTGGAAATAATGCAGTTAACAGAATGATTGATGAAAATGTTGAAGGTGTGGAGCTTATTGCCATCAATACAGATAAGCAGGCACTTTCATTAAGTAGAGCTACAACAAAGATCCAGATAGGCGAGAAGCTTACAAAGGGTCTTGGTGCCGGCGCAAAGCCTGAGATTGGTGCCAGTGCAGTGGAAGAAAATAGAGAAGAGATTTCAGACATTATCAAGGATGCCAACATGGTATTTGTAACATGCGGTATGGGCGGTGGTACCGGCACAGGTGCTGCTCCTGTAGTTGCAGAGATGGCAAGAAATCTTGGTATACTTACAGTCGGTGTTGTAACAAAGCCTTTCAGCTTTGAAGGTAAGCCTCGTATGAAGAATGCTCTCGAAGGTATAGAGAGACTTAAGCAGAATGTAGATACACTTATTGTTATCCCTAACGATAAGCTTCTTCAGATTTGTGATAAGAGAACAAGTATTCCTGAAGCCCTTAAGAAGGCAGATCAGGTTCTTCAGCAGGGTGTCCAGGGTGTTACAGACCTTATTAACAAGCCTGGTCTTATCAACCTTGACTTTGCTGATATCCAGACAGTAATGAGAGATAAGGGTATTGCCCATATCGGTATCGGTTCGGCCAGTGGTGAGAACAAGGCTGTTGATGCTATCAAGGAAGCCATGGATTCACCATTACTTGAGACAACTGTTTCAGGTGCTTCAGATATCATTGTCAACTTCTCAGGTAACATTGGCATTGTTGAAGCCTATGACGCTGTTACATATCTTACAGAACAGGCAGGAGATGGAGTTAATATCATCTTCGGTACAGTTGATAATGATAACATGGGTGAGGAGATCAGCATTACAATTATTGCCACAGGTCTTGAGAGATCTTCATCAGCTATTCCTGTATCGGTTGCCCAGACATATGTAGAGCCTGCACACAAGGCTGCTGAGACAGTAAGTCCTGCACCTACATACAATGGTCAGAGACTTGGCTCAGGCATTACAAAGCCATCGTTTATGACAGATACTGCAACATCACAGGCAGCAGTTAAGCCTGCACAGACAACTGCTCCACAGACAGTAGCTGCCAAGCCTGCCGCAACACAGCCGGTAAGACCTACAGTCCAGCCTAATAATGATGGAATAAAGATCCCTGATTTCCTTAAGAAGAGATAAATTCTACATTGGAATATCGGTTATCAGGTTTATAATATTTAATAAAAAGCGGAACACGGATTTTTTCCTGTTCCGCTTTTTTTACTTGCCATACTGTAAAAAAACATATAAACTTATAGATGGATTTTTCTGTAAAAAAATTATCTTTTATGATGATAATATAAAAAGGCAGGAAATACGGATAAGCGGATAATAAGCCATATAGATGAGTGATATGGAGAGGCACAAGTCCGTGTATGAAAGGTTATTTGGAATGGATAAAGATGAAAAGGTTGAAAAGGTAGAACAGGTAGAACAATCAGAGCTTTATGATTACTATAAAGAGATGATGTCCGATGCCCATAAACATATACTGATAGGAACAGACAGTGTTCTGGGAACCAGAGATAACCAGGAGGACGCTGTCATATTTGACTGTGAAGATGATCGCTGCATGGCGGTACTTTGTGATGGCATGGGTGGATTGAATAAGGGAGAGGTGGCCAGTAACACCACTGTAAGTACTTTACTTGAGGACTACAAGGGTGCCCGGTCTATAGAGAATTACCCGGAATTTTTTTATAATGAAGCGGTTAAAATTGACAATATAGTACATTCTCTAACAGATGAACAGGGAGAGCGACTGGAGTGCGGTTCCACAATGGTTGCCGTTGCTATAGATGGCGACAGGCTGTATTGGTTGAGCGTTGGCGACAGCAGGATATATATTATCAGAAACGAGCAGATCATGGTTGTGAACGAAGAACACAATTATGAAACAAAGCTCAATAAGCTTCTTATGGCAGGTCAGATAGACATGGAGATCTACAGCACGGAGATGAAGCGGGGGGCAGCCCTTACAAGCTTTATAGGAATAGGAAATATAAGTCTTATGGATATAAATAATGATCCTTATATCCTTGAGGATGGAGATATAATATTGCTTGCCAGTGATGGTTTGTACAGAAAAGTGAGTGAGGATATCATATTGGATGTGCTTGATAATTCGGGAGCAGATCTTAAACTTGCAGCCACAAGGCTTACATCAAAAGCAACAGAACTCACGGTGAAAAGCCAGGATAACACAACAGTGGCATTGATACTGTATAAGAAGTAGATGAAAACGATATATCTATTAAACATGTAGCTTCAGCCCTTTGCCGAAGGCAAATTTTAAATGGGCTGATGTTCAATAGGAGCGGGGATAAATATGAAATTAGTAAAATGTTCAAATGGTCATTTCTATGATGCCGAAGCAAATGTTACATGTCCTTATTGTGATGATATGGACAAAGATAATAAAACAGTACAGGATGATTCATCAATGATATATGGTGAAAGACATAATGCAATTCCGGGACGGACAGGAATGCCGCAAATGCCAAAGCCGGGTCAGGCATCACAAATGTCTGCTATGCCACAGCCTCCGGTAATGAACAATGTACCGCCGGTGCCACCGAATATGCCACAGCCTCCGGTGATGAACAGTGTACCGCCGGTACCACCGAATATGCCACAGCCTCCGGTAATGAACAATGTACCGCCGGTGCCACCGAATATGCCACAGCCGCCGGTGATGAACAATGTACCGCCGGTACCACCGAATATGCCGCATCCGCCAGTGATGAACAGTGTACCGCCGGTATCTCCATATATGACCGGGATGACCCAGGCAGCACCGGTTACCCACGCACAGATGGGAAATATATCGAATATGCCGCAGACACCGGTAATGAACAATATACCGAATATGCCGCAGGCATCGGTAATGAACAACATGTCGAATGTGCCGCAGACACCGGTAATGAACAACGTACCGAATATGCCGCAGACACCGGTAATGAATAACGTGTCGAATGTGCCGCAGACACCGGTAATGAGCAACGTACCGAATATGCCGCAGACGCCAATGATGAACAATGTGTTGCCGGCAGTTCATCAGACCGCAGAGATTCCCGGCATGCCTGTTACAGGATGGCTGGTATGTATCTGCGGGGAAGCAAAAGGGAAGAGCTACAATATAGTCAGTGGTCTTAACTATGTGGGTAGAAGAAAAGATATGGATATCTGTATTGAAGGCGATATAAGCATATCCAGATACAGACATGCTGTAGTAGAGTACAGTGAAGAGAGAAAAGAATTTTTGCTCAGACTCGGTGAATCAAAGGAAAAGATATATATTACCAGAGACCGGCAGAAGAGAATACTTGAGGGAACCATAAAGCTTGAAGCCTATGATGTGATTACTCTCGGAAGGACAGAGCTGATGTTTGTGCCTTTCTGTGGCGACAGGTTTACATGGTGATATTTGCATATACTAACGTGCATTACAGGAGAGAAAGATCATAATGCAGATTTGTCTTAATTGTTTAAATACATATGAAGAGGGTGTGAAGGTATGCCCTCACTGCGGTCTTGGAAACTGGAAGTATCAGGCTGCAGAGAAGACACTTGAGCTCGGTACAATGTTAAAGAGCAGATATAAGATCGGCACAGTTATCGGTGACGGTGGCTTTGGAATAACCTACAGGGCGGTGGATATGAACACAGGCAAGGGTGTTGCCGTTAAGGAGTTTTATCCAAGAGAGGTGGTTGCCAGAAGCAGTATGGATCATACCACGGTGAAGCTGGTGAACAGGGATAATACAGCACAGTTCCAGAAGGGACTTAATAGCTTTCTGGAGGAGGCAAATGGACTTGCAAGATTTAACAACACCGATAAGATTGTAAATGTATATGACTTTTTTGAGCAGAACGGCACAGCTTACATAGTTATGGAGTATCTTAGGGGAAAACCATTATCCAGATATGCCAAGGATCACGGTGGAAAGATCAGTGTAAGTGCAGCCATTAACGTGATAATGAAAATGTGTGAGGCACTGTCCTATGTTCATGGTGCCGGTATGGTACACAGGGATATAAGCCCGGACAATATATTTGTTGAGAAGACAGGTAAGATAAAGCTTATAGATTTCGGTGCCGCCAGAGAAAGCTATGGTAACGAGGAGAAAACATTATCAATTGTTTTAAAGCCTAATTATGCGCCACCGGAGCAGTTTCGTAAGAAAAGCCGTCAGGGTCCATGGACAGATGTATATGCTCTTGGTGCCACAGTATACAAGCTTCTTACAGGCAGAACACCCGATCAGGCGATAGACAGGATAATGGAAGATGAAATGCAGGTTCCTTCCAGGTATAATCCGGAGGTCCCATTGTTTCTTGACCGGATCGTTATGAAGATGATGGCACCTAAGATAGAGGACAGATTTCAGAATTGCGATGAAGTAAGAAGAGAGATGCTCAAGCATGTCACATATAATCCTAATGCTGCTTTAGATTATGGACGCAGCAGGGGCGGTGGGGCTTCAGACACCACATCTGTAACAGGAAATTCATACGGCACCGGACAGGTGTCCATGAACAGAAGCTATCAGGCAAACAGTACCGGTAGTAGAAATTATACCGGCCAGAATGGCATGAGCGGCAGCAGGGCTTATACCGGCCAGAATGGTATGAGCGGCAGTAGGGCTTATACCGGCCAGAACGGTATGAACGGCAGCAGGGCTT
>ULRE01056968.1_pt1 | contig 27184 bp, 33 predicted proteins | sample 1955141 | NCBI WGS metagenome assembly ULRE01 (sample SAMEA4835674, study PRJEB28245) | human gut metagenome | biome: gut microbiome; material: fecal sample | place: Denmark | collected 2008
ACGGATTCTATTTTCGTAAACATACAACTCAGAATTTAACTGGTGAATTACTAAAAGGTGGTATAGATAATAATAATGCAGAATATGCAAGATTATATTTTGAAGCTTTAGATTATTCCAAAAATGGCGAGTTTTATTTTACAGAAAGATATTCATTAATAAAAATAACCTATAAAGACATTAATAATGAAAATCATACTGTTTATTTTAAAGATAGATTCCCAATAACAGAAGAAGAATATAATGAACTTAGCAATAAGCCAACAATATTCGATTTTCCTGTCGAATTTGATAAGGTTAATCTTCAAGAAATTATCCAGCAAATAAAAATAGCGAAATAATACATAAAATCCAAGTCAAATATCTTACTGACAGCTTGTGTCAGTGGAATTATGATACCCGATAACTGCTTTGTGGCGGTTATCGGGTATTATATTTTCAACCAATTATAACCAATTTATTATGAACTTAAATGAATTAAGAGATAGAGCCTATCAGTGCGCCGTAGCTCACGGATGGCATGAAGAGAACCTGAGTAATGAACATTTCCTGTGTCTGGTTATATCCGAACTTATGGAAGCAGTAGAGGCAGATCGGAAAGGAAGGCATGCCAATCGGAATCTGTTTGAATATTACATGAATCAAAAAGCACGTTCTGATGACGAATTTATCTATGCTTTCAAACACGGAATCAAAGATACTGTAGAAGACGAACTTGCCGATGCGTTTATCCGCTTGTTGGACCTTGCAGGACTTCGTGGTATACCTATTCGTTATTCTTTCGGATCTGTTGTGCAAGAGGACAAAACATTTACGGAGAATATCTATTATATAATTTCAGAACTTACGAATCCGAAATATACTTCGATCACAAACATTGGTTATGCCTTGAACCAAATACAGAAGTTGGCTGACATGCTGAAGATAGACATCCTTTGGCACATCGAACAAAAGATGAAATATAATGAATTGCGCCCATACAAACACGGAAACAAAAATTATTAGATATGACACCAAAAGAATTCTTTGATTTGGTTTCCCGGATGAGGAAGATGCAGCAAGAGTACTTCCGGACCAGAACGTCCGCATCACTGTCGGTCTCCAAAAAGTTGGAACGAGCTGTTGACGCGGAAATAGAGAGAGTGAACAGAATCACTAATGATTCCAGAAATTTATTTCCTAAACATGAATGATTATGATAGACTACGATTTACTTTTTGATGCCAGGGAAGCAGCCCTGAGAGTGAAGTTCCTTACCAGTAGTGAGGAACTTCTTTTGTATTCATCCGCTTTGTATCTCGCTATGGAATGGGGTAAGAAAGTGGGAAAATAAAAAAGGGAGCCAGCACACACGATCAAAAGCCAACTCCCTTACACGATTATGAGGGATATCCTCACACGATTATGATGCAAATATACAAATTCGAACTTAAATAATCGTGTTATGACAAAAGAATTTTCATCTATAATGGAGTTAAAGGCTATCCGTGAACAAAAATCAAGGCTTTCAGAGCGTGAACAGGAGCTTGCTTCACCGGTCTTGACAGATTTTAAACTCATTCCCGAAGTATATTCCTGGTTCAAAGAGATTCTTTCTGAAAGATCATGTCCACCCAATATTGAAAGCGTCACCCAGCGCAAGAAGTTTCTTTTCATTATCTTATTCCTATTTGCCCCCAGCGTTCTGGCCGGCGGACGGCTCCCGAACGGAATTCGGGCAGAGATTGCCCATGTATTCCCAGATGTTTCCCCCTGCGTAATATCAAACAATATTGCCGATGTTTCTTTTATCTATCAACAATATAAAGACTTCCGACAGGAAATAGAGTATCTTTACAGCCGGATAGTTGAACAGTTGAAAATCAAAGAACTAATCAAGTAGTTACTGGAACTTTTAGGGTTCCAGTTTTTTTATTGATATGTAGCGAAAATGTTACAATAAAACTTGCATAATTGTAGCGAAAATGTTACCTTTGTATTGTTAAATAACAAAAGCGATATGAAATTTAGTGAAATGCACCGAAGGCTTGAGCAGGCAGGTTGGTATGTTTTTAAAGAAACTGACCATCGCTACTATGCTCACAAGGATTTTCCTTACTTGATTAAAGTCGGTCGGCATGGTAGTAAAGAAGTACCGCCAAATGAGTTTAACAAAGTAATGAAGAAAGCAGGGCTAAAATAAGCCCTGCACTTCATTCTAACATATATGCACGATTATGAAGAAGAAAGTTAAAGCAATCATCAGCAAGTCCGACACTGGATTTGTTATTATGATGGAGGGGTTTGATTGGGCAATGTCCTATGGTGACACCTTGGAGGAAGCAAAAGCTGATTTTGAGAAGTTTCCACAGGAGTACATCGAAATGTCTAAAGAAGCCGGAAAGGAGATTCCGCCAGAATTAAATAATGGCGAGTTGGAGTTCGAATATGTTTATGACTTATCTGGTTTCTTTAAGCAGTTCCCGTTTATTTCGGCTACAGCATTGGCCAAAAGACTGGGAATAAATGAAGGGCTTATGAGACGTTATAAGTCCGGTTGCGCTCCTGTAGGTGAGATGCAGAAAAAAAAGATCCTGGATGGCATTCATGCCATCGGAAAAGAACTGCTTTCCGTCCAATTCTAAATCGCTTTTGTTGTACGAGAAAGTAAAAGCCGGAGCGTTATGCTTCCGGCTTTTTGTTATCTTCTAATTGCAGAGTTGGCATCATCTTTTTTAGGATTTCCATAGAAATTATATACAAAAGTTTGATGTCGTCTTGAGTGAAAGATAATTTTATTGTTCCGCTACATTCATAGTTCTTTTGGTTATGAAATTCATTGTCACAAATTTTATAAACATTCTGATATAATTGCTGAAAAACAGGAATATGAAAATATCTAAATTTATAAGCAGAAAGAGCCTCATACAAATCTTGTATAGATTGTATCAATTCTGTATCATCTCGATCTACAGTATATTTGCTATTAGCTTTCTGAAAAGCCATTAATCTTTGAATGACATGCTTATCCATTGATAGACACAAATTCATTATATATTTATGTGATTCAAACTCTTTTTGAAGTTCTATTTTATGAGATTCCAGAGCCTTGTTATAGCTATCCTTCACTGATTCTATTCTGTTGGTTATATCTGCTATGTCTTCTTTGGTTGCAAGATTCTTTCCTTTCTCTTCATTATAAGCTTTATTCCGGGAAATACTATAAAGACATATAAAGTTTCCTACAGCCAAAATAACAGTAATGACATTAACTAATGTATCAATTTCCATGCTTATTCTCCTTTCTCTATTTTAATTTTTTTCCCACAATGTGGACAAATCATGTATCCGGCTCCGGTAAATTCAGTTTCTCCAATCAGTTCCGATATGGTCACGTTTAAAACGTCAGCCATCTTCATTAGAGTGTCAAGAGATGGGAATGATTTACCTGTTACGATATTGCTAACAGCCACCTTTGAAATTCCCACTTTTTCAGCAAGTAGAGCTGACGTTACATTTCTTGCTGACATAATTTCTTTTAATTGTAAGTTCATAAAGTTTGCTTTAATTAAATACTTCTGCAAATATAGGTATTCTTTATCATATATAGCTATATAAATAAAGTTTGCTTTATTAAACAATGTTAATTGATAAATAAAACTTTATTAAAGTATTTGTAATTAATAAAGTTTACTTTATCTTTGCATCATCAAACAAGAAGTAATAACAATTTAAACACATACGATTATGAAGACTATTAGCAGTGATTACATCAAAGAGATCAAAGAACAGATCAGAGTTATCAACGAGTCTCTCAAAAGAGTTCAAGAGGCTGAAAAGGTTCAGGATTCAGCAGTCAATACAAGAGAGTATGACAGAGCCAAGAAAGAAGCTATAGATGCAAGTGCGAATGTAATGGCAGCTTTAGAAGAAGCAGTAAGACTTGCATCAGCTATGGGTTGTGCTACAGGTCTGTATGACATCAACAAGTATCACAAGATTGCAGAACTTGATTTTAGAGAATCACACAAATAAGTTTAACCAGCAGGGCTTTCGCCCTGCACCTTAACACGATTATTAATTCTAAACACACACGATTATGAAGACTTTAAAAGAACAAGTAGAAGAGATTAAGAACATGAAGGGTTCAAGAGCAACAAAGAAAGCAGCTTTCGTAAAATTGGGTTTAAGAAAGTATGAAGTTGAGTTGCTGATGGCAGATCTGCCTAAACCTATTAGAGAAACTTATAAATTTACCTTTGGTGTAGAGATTGAATGCCTGGTACCTGCAGCAGCCATGAGAGAATGTGCAACAAGAAACAATATGCCATTTCAGTATGAGGGCTATAATCATGTAGATAACAATCACTATTATAAGTTTGTTTCAGATTCTTCTATCAGAGGTGAAAATCCTATCGAATGTGTTTCACCGGTTCTTACTGGTAAGGCAGGCATGAAAAGCCTAGAAATCTGTTGTAAGGCTTTAAATGAAGCAAATGCACAAGTGAATATATCTACAGGCTTGCATGTTCATATTGGGGCCGCAAATCTTTCTGACGAAGCTTATGTAAATGTATTCAAGAACTATCAGAAACTAGAACGTGTTATTGACTCTTTCATGGCAAGATCAAGACGTGCCAACAACAGCCGGTGGTGCAGAACTCTTCAAGGCAAAAACTTTTCTTGGTGTACAACAAAGTCTGACATCTATGATGAAATGAATGGTGACAGATATTTTAAAGTAAATGCCTGTTCTTATGCTCGACACAAGACTATAGAGTTTAGACAGCATCAAGGTTCTACTGATTTCGAAAAGATTTCTAACTGGGTTAGTTTTTGTGCTAAATTGGTTGCTTGGTCTAAAAAGAATGTATTGAGTTCAGAAGTTAATTCAATTGACGAAATACCTTTCTTGACAAAGAAAGAGAAATCATTTTTCAAATCACGTGCAGAGGTTCTTGCATGAGCCTCACACGATTAAAATCAATCAGATATGTGTTGTATTATTTATAAACCAAAAGGTGTCCAGATGCCACGTCTGGACATCTTAAACAGAATACAAAGAATTAATCATCATGGCTATGGTTTTGTATCATCTAAGCATAGATACAAGACAATGGACTATCAGAAGTTTTTGGATCATCTTTCTAAGGTCGGCACGAACGAAGAATGTATCATTCACATGAGGTGGGCAACGCATGGTTCTAAATGCAGAAAGAACTGTCACCCGTTTGCTGAGAATGGTGTTTATTTTGCCCATAACGGCGTTTTGCCTATTCAGTCAGTAAATGACATGACAGACAGCGAAATCTTCTTTAGAGGGCAAGTTTACCCACTTGTAACGCAATATGGTTATGATTCTAAGGTGACAGAAGCAATGATGATGGCTGCCGCTGGTAGTTCTAAGTTTGCCATGATGTATAAAGGTAAAGTAAAACTGTATGGTAATTATACGAAAATGAATGGTGTGTATTATTCTAATTTGAGATGGTTATGATAAAGAATATTTTAGAAAGTCTGAGAAAAAGATTTGAAAGCGGTAAAATAACACTTTCAGAAGCAGCTATCGAACTTCATAAAGCAGGCTGGACTAATTTCATTGACATTGAAGCAACTAAGAGATTATTGAAGCTATGAATGAAAAAGAAATCCTACAAGAAATAATCGAGTGGCTGAGAAATGATACCAGCTACTTATCTACAAGAACAGACTATGCCAGAGGCTATAAAGACGGCATAGAGCGTGCCAAAGAAATAGTCGAGGGTGTTATCAGTAAACATGATCCGGATTTATTAGCAAACAATTAGCTAATTGTTTCGTATGTGTCGAATCCTTGTTTAGAATTGTCTTCATAATTAGGTATCTTTGTATAGATGCCATCGCGGGTTAGAGCAGTGGTCAGCTCGTCACTTTGACTTGGTGAAGGCCGGTGGTTCGAATCCATCACCCGCAACTAACATTTAAAAATTACACGATTATGGAAATACTTACACTTATCATCAAACAGAAGTTCTTTGACGAGATCTTATCAGGCAAGAAAACACAAGAATTCAGAGAAATCAGACCTACTACTCAGAAGAAATACTGTCAGCTTGACGCTGAAGGCTTTTGCGTAGAGAAAGACGGTGTTTTACAACCCAGACGCTATGATGCCATTCAGTTCTTCGTAGGCTACAATAAAGACAGGGCCAGCGCACTGGTAGAAGTCAAAGACGCAAAGATAGAATTGTTTGAAGATGAGAATCACAATTTGATTGAATACACCTATCAAGGTGAAATTTATTTGGCAGCTCAGGTCGTTTACGATCTTGGCAAAGTGATCGAAAAACATGTTTAACCCTTTAAAATTGTTGTTGAGTCAGAACAAATAGAAGTACATTTTCAACTGGTGGCTACCGTGGTGGTCGTAGAGGCTTGACCACAGAGAATGGTGGTCTTTCTCAGGGTGGTAGATTCATTACTCGCAGACAGCAGTATTATAACGTCCGTACAGGACTTGGTATGAGTGGCGGATAATGACACTACAAGAAAGAACATATAATAGCATTGACCTCGTCAGACAACAGACTGACGGGGCTTTGCTGTTTTTGTCCTTGGGTAAGGATTCTTTGGTTCTACTGGATATGATCTATCCCAGATTCAAGCGAATTGTCTGTGTATTCATGTATTTCGTCAAAGGTTTAGAGCATATTGAAAGATGGATTGGTTGGGTTAAAGCCAAATATCCTAAGATAGAGTTTATACAGGTCCCCCACTGGAATCTTACATATATTCTTCGTGGTGGCCTGTATTGTGTACCGAATCCAAAGGTGAAGCTGCTTAAACTTACTGATGTGGTAAAAGCTATGCAACTCAAATACGGACTGTATTACACTTTCTTGGGTATGAAGAAAGCCGACGGCATGAATCGCCGTCTGATGCTGAAGGGCTATGAGGCAAACGGCTATGAGAACAACGGCATGTGCTATCCTTTGGCTGACTGGACTCAAAAGGATATTCTGGCCTATATGAAGCAGAACGGACTACCAGAGCCAGTGAGATATTCGCTCAAAGCCAGTTCTGGTGTAGGATTTAATCTGGATTGCATGTTATGGCTGGAGAAGAATTACCCGAACGATTTACAGAGAATTTACAAGGTGTTTCCGATGGCTGAGAGAATCCTTTGGGAACATAAGAATAAACAAAATTAATAGGAGGAATGCAGAGTCGGAAGGAGACAAAGAAGTTATCGTGAAATTCTTGCAACAACAAGAAGATTAAGAAACACATATGCCTCAGGAGGTAACATTTCAAGAAATATGACCAACAATCAGCGTATAACCAATGCAGGAAGAAGTGCTACTCAAAATCTTGCAAGAAATTTAAGAGTGGATGTTTCACTTCTTTCTTATCCAAACTTTAAAGATAGACGTGGTTTTACAACAGTTGCAAAAGGTTTAAGTAATGGCTAATATGGCATTAAACAAAAAGAAATTGCAAAAAGTATTGGAACAAGTCTTCATACCGTTAACAACGTTGTAAGAGGGTATTGTTTCAAGGATGTATAACAAAATCAATAGGAGGAATGCAGAGTCAGAAGAAAAAGTTTAAATGATATTAATGCTCAAGCTGCAAGATTAAGAGCTCAGCTACAAGGAGCACAACGGTATGCAGATGGAAGTAATAGAGCTGCAAGAATTTCACAAGCAGCCGCACAAGCAAGAAGGGTTCGAGGAATGGGACTTCTTGGAGCAAGAGATTCATCAGGGAAATTGAGGGATAGAACGACTCGGATTGGTACAGGCCGATTCGCTAATGTAAACGGATGATATGGAACTGAGCAAATACATAAAGAGTGAATCGGTAGAACTCAACCGTTCTGCCATTCACTTCGCCGATTATAATCCCCGGAAACTGTCTGAGGAATCCCGAAAGACATTGAAGCGAGGCATCAAGAAGTTCGGCTTAGTTGGTGGAATCGTAGTCAACAAGCGGACTGGACTGACTGTGGTAAGCGGTCATCAGCGTCTGACAGTCATGGATGAACTGCAGAAGTTCCCGGAAAACGATTACAGAATCCGTGTAGATGTAATTGACGTGGACGAAAAGCAGGAAAAGGAATTGAACATCCTGATGAACAACCCAAACGCACAAGGCTCATGGGATTATGACGCTTTGGCCCAGTTGGTCCCTGATATCGACTACAAGGACGCCGGACTGACCGAAGCAGATCTGAATATGATTGGATGTGACTTCCTTTTGCAGACAGAAGAAGAAAATTCTATTGCTGATGCATTGGAGGATATGATGGCACCAGTAACAGAACAGAAAGAAGCCGAGAAAGCAGCAAAGCAGATGGAAAGAGCAGAGAAGATAGCCCACATGAAAGAAGTCAAGCAGCAGGTTAAAGATGCAGCCCAGAAACAGGCTCAAGATATGGATGCTTATTTAATGCTTTCCTTTGATACATTTGAAGCCAAAGCTGCCTTCTGTGAAAGATTTGGTTATGATCCATATTCCAAGTTTATCAAGGGTGAGGTGTTCGATGAACAAGTAGAAAGAATTGAATGACAACATGAAATTTTAGGAGGACAGCCGAGTTAGAAGAAAAACATATAGCCAGCTGTATCAGCAGTCAAGACGTATAATGTATAACGCTGGAAGGCAATACGGCCTTGGTTCAGATAAGCAAAGAAATATAAGAGATAGAACAAAATCAATAATGGAAAGATATGCAGCAAGGATAGACAGCTATTTCTCAAAAAGAGGAATTGATGTTTATGGGAATAAGCCCATCTCTCGCCGCATATACATGGGTAATAATAACGGATGAATTGAGTATGAAAAGTGAATCTCAAAATAAGAAACATCCTGGAGGAAGAAAACCTAAATTCGATTACAAGAGCGAGGAGTTCCTCTCTCAAGTGGAAACGTATGCCAAAAAGGGATTCACAGACAAAGAAATCGCTTTTGCTTTAGGACTATGCCCCCAAACATTCAGCGAAAAGAAGAGTGAGCACTGCGAATTAAGCGAAGTATTAGCGCGCGGACGTGCGACTGTCACCGCTGCAGTGCGTGCCAAGTTCCTTGCAATGGCTTTGGGCGGTATCAAGACCAAGAGTACTGTAGTGAGAAAGCTGAAAGACCAAGACGGGAACCTAACTGGCGAGGAAGAACTTCAGGTAAGTGAAAGCGAATTGGCTCCCAACCTTCAGGCCATGTCTGTTTGGCTGTATCATCATGACGAAGAATGGAGAAAAGTTGAACGCCGACAGGATGAGGATGCAGATATTCCTCAAGACATTGATCACGGCGTTTCTATTGATTCATGGATTAAAGACAAACTGAAATGATTGAACCCCAGACGATATACCATCCGTTATATACCGACAATGAGAAATTTATTATTCTCATCACCGGCGGCCGTGGTTCGGGAAAGTCTTTCAACGCTTCAACCTTCATTGAGCGTCTGACGTTCGAGATGACTCCTATCGACAAGATTGTCCACCAGATTCTTTATACCCGTTATACGATGGTATCGGCCGGCATGTCTATTATTCCGGAAATGATGGAAAAGATAGATTTGGACGGAACCACGAAGTATTTCAAGACCACCAAGACGGACATTGTGAATCGTATGACCGGCAGTCGTATTATGTTCCGGGGCATCAAGACCTCTTCCGGCAACCAGACGGCGAAGCTGAAGTCCATTCAGGGTATCACCACCTTTGTCTGTGATGAAGCTGAGGAATGGACCAGCGAAGAAGAGTTTGACAAGATCATGCTCTCTATCCGTAAGAAAGGAATCCAAAACCGGATTATCATCATTATGAATCCCTGCGACTCCAATCACTTCATCTACAAGAAGTATATCGAGAACACTCATCGACTTGTAGATATTGACGGCGTTCAGGTACAAATTTCCACTCATCCGAATGTTCTGCATATTCATACGACCTACTTCGACAATATAGCAAACTTATCTCCTGAGTTCCTGAGAGAGGTTGAAGAAATGAAAGAGAAGAACCCGGAGAAATATGCTCATGTCGTTATCGGCCGATGGGCAGACGTGGCCGAAGGTGCTGTGTTCAAGAAATGGGGCATCGTGGATGAGTTCCCGATGTGGTGCAAGAAGGTGGCGATTGCTACTGACTGGGGTTTTACAAACGACCCATCAACAGGTATTAGATGTGGAATCATAGACAACAGGCTGTATGTGGATGAATTGTTCTATGAAACCGGAATGCTCACGAACGAGATAGCGAAGAAGCTCAAGCCTTGGAACTTGAAGGTGTACGGAGATAGCGCAGACCCACGTCTGATTCAGGAGATAAGGAATCGTGGCGTGAACATATACCCTGTAGATAAATACCCTGGGTCTGTGGTTGCCGGTATAGATAAAATCAAGGAATATGAGTTGTTTGTAACGAAGCGTTCTTACCACATCATGGAAGAGTTGCGTAATTATGTATGGGACAAGGACAAGGATGGGCACTATATAAACGAGCCGATAGATGCTTGGAATCATTGTATAGACCCTATCAGGTATTACATCTTGGGCCATATTTTAGGACGCATTTTAGTACCGAAAGATGTATCAGGAGTATTTGGACATTAAAATAGAATATATGAGAACATTAGAAGAAATTTTAGCTATATCGGAGATAGAGAGAAAAATCTACTATCTGAAAAAAGGCCGTAAGACAGAGCTTCCCAATGCTCATGCTCTCTATAACGATTGGAATCCTAACAAGCACGAAATAGTGATTGATGAGGAAAAATATCCGAAAATCAAAATCACAACCCAGCCTGAGAAACGGATTACAGACCCGACAACAGGGAAAGAATATGTAGAGCCGGCCGTGAAGAAAGAAGTTGACCCGAACAGGATTGCACTTCCTATCGAGCAGGACATCGTGAACATTCAGACAGCTTTCACCGTGGGAACAGAGCCTGTTCTTGATTGCCAGCCGGATCAATCGGAAGAAAGCCTTCTTTCGGCCTTGAAGCAGGTATTCAAGAAAAATAAGCTGAAGTATCAGAATAAGAAAGTAGTCCGGGCATGGTTGGCCGAACAGGAAGTGGCCGAATACTGGTATGTGGTGAAAGATGATGGTTTTTGGGCCAAACTCAAACGTAAGGTAGCTGGTATCTTCGGGAAGTCGCGTCCTGAGTATCGTCTGAAAAGTGCTATATGGTCTCCGTTCCGCGGAGACAAGCTCTATCCTTTTTTCAATGATCAGGGTGATTTGGTTGCCCTTTCGCGCGAATATAAGAAGAAAGACCTGGACGATGTGGAGATAACTTGTTTCATGACCATCACCAAGGATAAGGTTTACCAGTGGGAGCTGACAGGAAACTGGGCTGACAAAGGATCGTTTACGCATGGATTCAAGAAACTCCCTGTGATTTACATGTACCGTCCAGAAGTGTATTGTGAAAAGATCAAGAGTCTCCGCGTAAGACTGGAGAAACTTCTCTCCAATTATGCGGACTGCATCGACTATCACTTCTTCCCTATCCTCATGCTGTTTGGTGACGTGCAAAATTTTTCCGGTGAATTCAAGAACCGAGTGGTCGAGTTGACTGGCCAAGGAGCAAATGCACAATACCTGACCTGGAGCCAGGTTCCAGACACTGTAAAGTTTGAGGTGGAAACATTGCTCAGTCAGATTTACGGACTGACAAATACACCGCGCATCTCCTTTGATTCCTTGAAAGGATCTGGCAACGCCGTTTCCGGTGTAGCCTTTGATTATGTATTTATGTCCACTCACCTGAATGTGGAAAACCTGAATGAAACTGTTGGTGAGTTCATGCAGCGGCGTGTGAATTTTCTTGTTTCCGCGTTAGGTTCTGTTAATACGACTCTTGAATCGGCCTCCGAGACCATTGACGTAGACGTTCAGATGCAGCCTTATAGATTGGAGAATCTCAGTGAAAAGATTGATACAGCCATCAAAGCTAAAGACGGGGAGATTTGGTCGCAGAACCGTGCCATTACCTTTGTCGGGAATGTGGATGCTGTGGCTGAAGAGATTGAAGCCATCAAGGAGGAACAGACTGAGAAGCAAAAGACTGTCGTCGAGAAGCAGAATAATGCTTAAAATAACATTAGATATGACACAATGGCTTTTCGTATATACAAAAAAGTAATCTTTCTATGTCTTTTTGACAGATGCACTATAATGGTATAGCTTTTGTTGGTTTTTTGATGTAAATTTAAAAAATAAGATATGGAGTTGATCAAGGATTTAGGGGAACTTTTCAAAAAAGCAGACCCCAAAGACGTGAAAGCTATTTGTGGAGGTGTTTTTGTCGTGGCTATTGCTAAGATTGCAATAGAACATGTGGCGCCTCTTATTACAAAGCCTTGACGGTGAATCTGATAAAAGATTTTTTTAGCGTGATTACTCCGGTAGTCACGCTTTCTTTTTGCCTAAAAACGAACATTCTTTAAATTGTTTCGTATCGTTAACCTTAAAATTTCCCCTTCACTTTCTCTATAAGTAAATTTACCGTATGAAATTATTAATCAAACTCATACGGTATGACAATCTTTGAACTAATCTTGGCAGGACTGCAACAGAAATTTTCTGGGGTGGACACTGCTACACTTACCCGTATCGCCACAAAGAAGGCAGAGGGTGTAACGGACGAAACGAAGGTAACCTCCATCGTTGAGGGTATCTCATTTCAGGACGTGATGCAAAACTATGGTGATTTCCGTGCAGGACAGGCGCAGACTTCCGCTGTTTCCAACTACGAGAAGAAGCATGGACTGAAAGACGGAAAACCGATCGAGAATCCGAAACCAGAACCACCGAAACCAACAGATCCTCCCAAGCCACAGGAAACAGACATCGCAAAGATGATTGCCGATGGTATCGCAGCTGGTATCAAACCGTTTGCCGACAAACTGGCAAAAATGGAGGAACAAGAAGCGCAGGCGCAGCGTAATTCTCAGATTTCAGCAGTGGCGAAGAAGTACGGTATTCCCGAATTTATGCTGAAGGACCGCAACATCCCTGAGAACACGGACTTGGACACTTATTTCAAGGACATGAAGCAGGAAATGTCTAACAGCGGATTCCAGTTCGCTAAGGCTCCGGAAACTGCAGAACAGAAGCAGGAGAAGGAAGCGAGCGAGTTCGCCAAAATGATTGAGGCGGACACCAAACAAATTGTCGAACAACAAAACAAGTAGTTTATGGCAGCAGGATTTAAATATAATATTAAGCCCGAACCGTCCGTAGAAGAACGCTATGACGTTTCTACCGGTGTAAGACGTAGAGGCCCTTATAAACTGGACACGACCAACCTGGTTGTTGGATCTTTCCTTCCATCGTTTACGCCGATTGCCGCCGACCTGATAAAGAAGACCGCACAGGTAGCTATCCGCGTGGAAGTTTATGAGAAATTTACCACAGGCTCCAATACCACACTGAAAATTAAGAAAAACTCTTTGGCCTACAAAGGTATGCACCTTGGTAATGGCGCACATGGAGCGACCATTAACGGTATTGACAAATCAGACAAAGCTTTCGATAAGTTGACGCTGGCAGCCGACTTCGGCGAAACATTGGAGGCCGGCACAGTGCTTTATGAAGCAACAGAAGTTAGCGGAACTACACCGAAAGTTATTGCAAACTCGGCCTTGTATGAGAGGAAGCAAGTAGAGGATGGCATTGTACTGGTTGCCCTTCTGATGCGAGCTTTTGAGATTGAGCCAATGAAACTGGCAATGCCTTTCTCTGACATCGACAAGGCCAACATGCCGCATTTCCAGTTCAACGCCCCGGACGCTACTCAGAGTGGACAAACGGCATCAATTGCCAAGGCTTCTTCCAGTCAAGACGGTCTGATGAGTAAAGAGGACAAAGCTAAATTGGATGGTATCGCAGCCCAAGCCAACAAATACACTTTGTCAGCCGCAACTTCTTCCGCTCTCGGAGGTGTAAAGCAGGGCGTTAAGGTGGATGATGCTACCGGGCAGGAAGATGCACACACAAAATTGAATGCCCTTTTGGCTTCTTTGAGAACAGCAGGTGTAATTGCAAGCAAATAAAGAAAGGAGGACTAATATATGATGCTAACTATTCATACTTTGTTTAACGATCCGAATATCGTTAATGCCGTTATCCAACGCGTCCTTCAGACGAGAAAGGACACAATCTACTGGCAGCAGTATCTGGACTTCCGAAGAACTACCACCCGTGTGTTCAAGGATTACATCGGTCTGGTTACTGGTGTAATGGCCGGTTCCATCAATTCACGTTATGGTGAAAAGCCTATCCGTGAGCGCCAGAATATCGGTTCCGGATACGGTGAAATCGCTTATCTGGGTGATGCTTATCAGATTTCAATTGACAGATTGTCCGATCTTCAGGACTTGATTGACAAGTTCAATGCAGCAAAACCTGCAGACCAAGTAGCAGCCATGCAGGAGATCGTGAACTTTATCTATGACGATTACCGTCAGGTACTTTTGGCGGCTCACAAACGTATGGATATTATCGTAGGTTCACTCCTGATGACCGGCGAAGCAACTGTCAAGAACAAGGACGACAATGCCGGAGGTGTTGACCTGCTTAACATTGAATTGCCGTTCAAGTTCATCAAACCTGAGACCGGTGCGAAAACCAATTTCATCACCTATTTGCAACAGCAGATTAACCTCCTGAAGCCAGATTACGGCAATTTCCAGAAGATGATTATGTCACGAGGAACTTTCGTAAAGAATATCATCGGTTCTGCCGAGTTCGGCGACAAATTCAAGATGCAGCTTACCGCTAATGAGATGTATCTTTCAACCGGTTTGATTACATCGCAGTTGGCTTCCCAGGTGTTTACTGGCATTGGACTGCCGGCCATCGAAATCAAGGAGGACTATGTAAAAGACCAAACCGGAAAGAATGTGCAGATTTATGCCGATGACCGTATTACCCTGCTTCCGCAGGATAAGATTGGTTATATGCGCTTCCACACTCCATACGAAGCCGTAGACGGGGTTCCGGGCCGTAACTATACTCAGGCCGATGGTGACATGCTTATCTCCGGCTACAAGGATAAGAACGGACGTTATCTTGAATACACTGCTGAGTGGATTCCGCAGATCACGAACCCGAACCTTATTGTGAACTTCGATTTGTCAACCATGAACGCATGACAGTAAAAGACTACATATCACAAAAGTTTCAGACCTTCGGCATTAATTTGTCGGAGGCTGACCTTTTGGAGATAAGTCTGTCTTCAGGGATAAGCGGAGAGGATGAGATGGGCCCGTCAAACATCGGTCTTGTGTCGGTGGCTATGGCGAAGTTCATCCCCTCTCTATTACTCCGCGCCACTTCCATCAGTGAGAATGGTTTCTCTATGTCCTGGGACATCAAGGGTATAAAGGAATACTATTCTTTCTTGTGCAAGAAGTACGGACTTGAAGATATTCTATCAGATAAACCTAAAGTCAGATTCCTATGATATTCGCTCCACATACATTACAGATTAAAGTCACAACTTCGATGGAAGAAGATGAGTTCGGCCGGCCTATTCCCGGAACCGGTGGTGAAAGCTGGCGGGATGTGTGTCGATGCCGATGTGACGATAACTCCACCAAGGAGTTTACCTCGGAGAACGGCGAGGTATACCGACCGAATTATCACGTAGTCTGTGAGAAGAAAATCTCACTGAAGGCCGGTGATGAAGTCAGATGTATGGACGGTGAGAATATCCGGGGAACTGGCGAGGTTTACATGATCAAGAATACAAACTATTTTGGTTACTCAGAGATATGGCTGTAAAATTTGATTTTTCTGATGTTGATAGCTTTTTAGAGCAAGGCTATGCCGAGGTTAAAGCTGTTGAAGAAAAGGTTGGTAAGGAAGCTGTCAATTATGCGATAGAGCATGGCAGTTACCAGAACCAGACCGGCACACTCCGTAAATCAAACAAGTATGCAGTTCAGGATGATGGACTGGAGTTAAGGAATGAAGCCGAATACGCTTCGTTCGTTGAATCCAAAGGTTATGAAGTCTTGACTGGTGCAGCCCTATTTGCTGAGAAACGATTGAAGGAGGAAATCAAATGATAGTAACTACTGACATAGCGAACATACTTTACCGTGATTGCCAGGCTTTCGGAATATCCATCATACCTCATGGCAAGAAACTTACGGGTGAATTGAAGTCTGAAAGGATTGTTATTCACTCAAAAAGCCAACAGCCGGGCACGTACTGGAAGAAGTCTTTTGTCGAGGTGAACCTTTGTGTTCCTGATCTGAAGGAAGGTGAAGCCAATACTATCCGGTTGAACGAACTAGAGAAACAGGCACAAGGATTGTTTGACGGCATAACCGGACGTTATGACGATACAACCTATCATTATTCCATCGAGTCGATAGGAACAGAGGAAGACACTGCCTTAAAGTGTCATTATGTAAATGTAAGAATTTTATTTGAAGTTTTAAACGTGAAATAATATGGCAGAAGCAAAGAAAATCACAGCCGTGAATATCAAGAAACTTTGGTATGGAGAAACAAGTGCTATCACGGCTGATTTGACCGGACAGGCCTTGCATACTCTCTTGCAGGGTGAAACCTTGAAAGAGGTAAAGAACATTCATCAGGACACGTGGACGCTCGAAGAAGCAGAAGCTAGTCGTACCAACTACAAGAACCAGCTCACAGGCCAGACTTACCGTAGTGATAAGGAGATGGGCGATGTGACTGTCAATTTTACTATCGGTGAGTACGATTACCCGACCAAGAAAGATCTCATGGGTGGTGATGTAATCAACACCGATAAGGGTTGGAAGCGAGCTAGAGGCAAGGTGAACATCGAGAAGTTGATTGTTGCCCAGACCGATGATGATCAGTATTGCGTGATTCCTCGCGCTGACATCGGTGCCCGTGAAGCAACCACAGACAAGGCTATTGGCCTTCCTGTAAGTGCAGTAGAGTTGGAACCGAAAGATCCTGCTATTGCTCCAGAATACTGGTTCGATGCAGAAGAGGTAAAAGAAGCATGAACAGATGTAAAGGTCGTAGCAACGCCTTCTGATGCAACAGTAAAGCTGGACGGGCAAACGGTCAAGACCAAGAGGGTGAAATCTGGGACATCCGTTTCCTATGAGGTATCAAAGGCAGGCTATACCACACAGTCAGGAAGCATACCTACCTCCCTGTCTGATGCTTTCAAGACCGTTGAGAAGAAAATAACTCTCGTTCAAGAAAGTGGCGGTTAGTTTTCAGGATGTTTAATGGGTGGGGCTTCGGCTTCACCCTTTTTCGTTTAGTTATGAATCAAGGAGCAAAAATTATATCAGAATCTATTATTGGCAGTGACTTCCGGACAGTTTTTGTCGGAGGAAAAGCATATACGATCTATCCGCCTACAATCCATAAATTAGCCGGGGCCATATCTCATTTGTCTGGCGTGCATGAGGCCGACAATTTGAAGGAAGTATTATTGTCCCTCGGAGAATCAGATGCTTATAGCAAGGCGCTCTCTTGGCTGATTGCAGGAAACGAAAGTCTGAGTGAAGAACTGGCTAAAGGAACATACGAAGAAAATGTGGACGCTCTGGATGAAGCTCTTTCTCTGATTGACTCAAAGGTTTTTCTGAAAGCTGTCAGCTTGGCGAGGAACGTAAGTCTGCTGGCAGCGAAACCGATACAATAGGTAATGAAACACTTCTAGGACAGATCGCATCGTTCATGGAAAATCTGCATTTGTCATACAAGGAAGTGGTCTATGAGATACCATACAGGAATTTAGTATTAATGCAGCGTGACAAACTCCATACTGTTACTGGAACGAAGGTTACGAAAGTAAGAGGTAAAGATATGGCTTCACGCAGACGAAAAAACAAGAAATAGATATGGCTACACTATATTTTAAAGTCAGTTCAGACTATGATGAGGTTATCCGTCTTAGACAGGAATGTGAGAAACTGGAAGCTCAGTTAAAGAAGATGGATGTAAACAAGGCTCCGGCAACAGCCAGAGCTCTGGAAACTCAACTGGCATCCACTCGCCAACAAATGATGGGGTTGGTTACAGAAGCCGCCAAGGCCGGGGCTGTAATGGAACGTGATTTCAAGAACGGAATCTATAATGCTTCGCAAACGGTAAACAATCTTTCTGCCAATATCACATCACAAAGAGGAGTTGTCAGACAATTGCAGAATGAACTTACTTTGCTGAAAGAGAAATATCGTGAAACAGTAAAATCTGGAGGTGATACTACTGGCATTTCCGAACAGATAAAAGCTCAAACAGCCAAGTTAAGAGAACAGAAAGATGTTTTATTCGGACTTACTCAACAGCAAGCAGAAGCACGTCTTTCTGTAAAAAGGCTGAAAGATGAATACACCGCCTTTAAAGAAGAAGCAGGCGAAACAGTGGAAGCTAACGAAAAAATGTCTATGTCACTAACTAAAGTTCTAGGCATAATCGGTGGTATGACAGCCTTGAAAAGTTTCGTATCCGAACTTATCAATGTCAGGGGGGAGTTTCAGCAACTTGAAATTGCTTTCTCAACCATGCTTAAAAGCAAGGAAAAAGCAAATCAGTTGATGTCTGAATTGGTTGATATAGCCGCGAAAACTCCGTTTGACTTGCAGGGCGTGGCATCATCAGCCAAACAGATGCTTGCCTATGGTTCTTCTGCCGAAAATGTTGGTAATGAGTTGGTGATGTTAGGCAATGTAGCTGCAGGTGTAGGTTCACAACTTAGCGAGATTGCTTATCTTTATGGAACACTGAGAACACAAGGTAGAGCTTATGCAGTAGATATTCGTCAGTTTGCCGGACGAGGTATTCCTATTTACGAAGAATTGGCCAAGGTTCTTGGAGTAACAAAAGACGAAGTGTCTTCTTTGGTATCAGAAGGTAAGGTAGGCTTCAAAGAAGTTGAACAAGCTTTCAAAAATATGACAAGTGAGTCTGGAATCTATTATAATCTGATGGAAGAACAATCCAAATCTCTTACCGGCCAATTGAGTAATCTTGGGGATGCTTGGGACACCATGCTTAACGAAATAGGGAAAAATACTCAAGGCATCGCTTCTGCTGGCATCACAGGATTAAAAGGGTTGATTGAACATTATGAAACCGTTGGAAAAATTATAATCGGTTTAATCGCAACATACGGAACCTACAAAACAGTTCTTTTCGTAACGAAAATTGCCCAAGACACATTAACAGCGCGTATGGAATTGGCTATTATCGTTACCAAAGCGCAAGCTGTAGCACAAGCAGCCTTAAACACCGTGATGCAAGCAAATCCTTATGTCCTTGTAGCAACCATGCTGGCTGGACTTATCACAACACTTTGGGCCTTCCACGATGGTGCCACTGCAGCCAGCACAGCCCAAGACAGGCTCAACAAGTCACAAGCTGAATTTACTGAACGTGAGGAAGAGCGTAAACGAAAAGTAGAAGAACTTATTCGTGTTATTCAAGATAAAAATGAAACAGAACTAGCCCAGATTCAAGCCTATGATGAATTGAAAAGATATTCTCCGGCTCTTGCTGAAGCATACACCCGAGAGCAATTAGCTACTCTTGATCTTGCCAAAGCCAACAAAACACTCAATAAAGAACGAGACAAAAATCAATATGATGAGATAACCCAAAATATTCAGCAAGCAGAGCAAGCCATACAAAGGCTGAGGAAACAGATGGAAAATGCATCAAAAAGTCCAAACTCCGCGTCTGAAGTTTCTTTCATTACGGGACAGCTGAGATCGGCAGAAGCAGACCTTCAGCAATGGAAAAAAGCCCTTGATGAACTCAATAAAGCAAAAGAATCTTTGAAGAAGCCTACAAAATTGGATATTCAGGTTGCCGAAAGAGAATATCAGGATTCCAAAATGAAGTTAGACTACATGTCTGGATTTATGATTGCATTGAAAAAAGAAGTTGAAGGAACAATGAAACTTCACGTTGACGGCTCACCAGCAGAAAAAGATACAACTTCTATAATCAAAGACATCGAAAAAAGAATCAAGGAGATTGATAAAGTTCCTATGTCCGTTGAGCAAATGAAGGTTCGTGATGACTTGTCAGAAATCCGCGATTATATGCTACGATGGAAGAATGAAGCATCTAAAAACGGAACCTTCACAATTCCTATTCAGTTCCAACTGAAGTTAAGTTCTCTGCAAGGAGATACTAATCAAAAGAAAAGTAAGTTCAATTACCTTACCGGGCAATATGAAAGTGAAAAGCCGGAGTTATTTAAAGATGCCTACAAAAATGCAGAAAAGTCCTGGAGCAATGCCAAGAATACTTATAATCAATTAAAAAATTCAGCCAAATCAACGAAAGAGGAAGTAATAAAGGCCAAGGAAGCAATGGAAACCGCCGAGAAAGCTTTCAAAGAATTAGGTGGTGACCCACAAGCTTCCAAGAAACAAAATAAGGTAGAGAGTCAGGCCATCAAGAGAGAAGAAACCATCCGCAAGCAGACCGAAACCCTTAAGACTTTGGAACAAAAACAATCTCTTGACCGTGCAAGAGAAGCTGTTGATTTGGAGAATCAGATTGAACAGGCGCGCATAGATGCTATGGCCGACGGTGGTGATAAGATTCTTGCTCAGCGTGAACTGAACAACAAGAAGGAAATGCAGGCCATTGACCGAGCCAAGGAAGAATATATCCAGAAAGAAATCCAAAGACAAAAAGAAATCTTTGAAGCTACAGAGGATTTGAAAGCAAAGAAGAATCCAAAGTACAAAAAGCGTAGTTTTGATTCTTCCTCTGTAAGCGTTGACACCAGTGCATTTGATATTCTGAAGGAAAATACGGACAAACGTCAGGTCCAGGAAGATCTGAACGCACAACGAGAGGCCATGAATGCTTATCTTGCAGAATATGGCACCTATATGCAAAAACGTCAGGCTATCATTGAGCAATATCAGGACAAAATCAACAAGGCCGCTACCGAAGGAGAAAAGTTAACTCTAGGCAAACAACGGGATAGTATCTTATCGGGCATTGATGAACAGGCAAATAGGACAACTTCTGCTGTATCCCTGTTATTCGGAGATATGAAAGACAAGACCCTGAAGGATCTTGAAGCAATCAACATAGCCGGACAAAAGGCATTAGAGTTCCTGAAATCCGGGCAGTGGGACGAGCAGAAAGGTAAGGAGCTTGGAATCACGAAAGAGAATTTCAATGTCTGGAGTAATGATCCGGAAAAAATCAAAGCCATATCGGATGCGTTGGTAAATAATAGAAAGGCCGCGGACGATCTCCAGCCGGCTTACAAGAAAGTTGCAGCCGGTATAAAAGATGCCTTTGACGCCGGGGATGACAGCAAGAAACTCGAAGAAGCTCTCGCAAGAATCAGAGATGGAATGAATGAAATCATGCAAGTAGGCTCCTTTCTTTCCGGTACCTTATCATCCCTTGGTGATGCTTTTGGCAATGATGCTTTCACCGGTATTGCAGATGGTATCAACACGGCTATGGATGCGATGAACTCAACCATGCAAGGTGCCCAGGCAGGTGCTATGTTTGGACCGATTGGAGCTTCCGCAGGTGCGGCTATCGGACTTGTTTCTTCACTGGCCACTTCTATTGCCAAGATCCACGATAAAAAGAACGAGAAGAATATCGAAAGGTTGCAAGACCAGATAGATGTTCTTGATGATTCCTACAATAAACTGGCCCGTTCCATCGAAAAGGCATACTCTACAGATGCCTCAGACTTAATCGACCAGCAAAATGAATTGTTAGAGCAACAAAAGCTTCTGATTCAACAGCAGATTCTGGAGGAGAAGGATAAGAAAAAAACAGACGATGGACGTATCAAAGAGTGGGAACAGCAACTGAAAGACATTGAAGAGCAAATCCAGGATAATGCGGAAAAAGCCCAAGAAGCTATAGCCGGCATCTCCTTTGATTCATTCAGAAATAACTTTCTGGACTCTCTCGCCGATATGGACGCTAAAGTAGAAGATCTCGCGGACAACTTCGAGGAATACTTGAAGAAAGCCATCTTAAACGGCTTGATGGCAGACAAGTATGACTCACAAATCAAAGAGCTGTATGAGAAGTGGACCGCATACGGAAAGGATGGTCTTACAGAAGCTGAAGCTGAACAGCTACGCAAAGATTATAAAGACATAGCAAATGCCATGATTGCAGACAGAGACAGCCTTGCACAGATCTACGGCTGGGAAAGTGAATCTTCAAAGGAACAACAATCCGCAACTGCAAAAGGATTCGAAACCATGTCCCAAGATACAGCCGAAGAACTAAACGGACGGTTCACAGCCGTATATGAATCCAATCTTCGTATAGAAGCAGCCGAGCAACAACAAACGGTAGCAATCACTGAACTTCGCGGTTCCATCAGTGCGCTGACGGCACAAGCGTCCGGAATGTATAACATTGCAGACGAAACGCGTACCATCTTAGCCAACTCCTATTTGGAACTACAACAGATCAGAGAGAACACCGGTGAGATTATCAAGCCTATCAAACAGATGCAGGCTGATATGGCAGAAGTCAAACGAAATACATCAAGATTATGATAGAGGTAAAGGATATTTTAAATATGGCCGGACAGCTGGGAGCTTGTTCCCGGTCAGAAAAAGCAACTGGCTGGAAAAGCCTGGTATGGTTGTTTTTTTCGCCACAAGGACGCGAATTCTGCAAAGAGAAGCATTTCCCTTCCATAGAACTTTTCCGGCAAATAAAGCCAAATGTAGCACCTTATGGGGTACATATAGAAGAAAACGTACAACTTATCAATGAGGATGCTGCTGTTATTGCCGGCCACGCGGATCTGACCTATCACGGACCGGCAAAGACCTACAAAGTTATCATCATGCACGGTGGCAATGTCCGAATCAAAGTCGGGAATTATGCAGTTGTACGTGTGGAAAATATGGGTGGTACTTACGAATTTATTAATGACGGAACGGGAAAGATATTGGTATGAATGAAGATTTAATCATTAACGGGAAAGATGCCTGGACCACATGGGGCGTCCGGATGGGTGAAGACTTTCTGAATGTCATTGACAGTTTCAATGAAATGAAAGACTACATCGAGAATGAAAGCCGGTTAGAACACGGTAAGCGAGTAATCACAGAGAATACTAAAGTTGCTTCGCGCGAAGTCACGCTTCAGTTTACTATTGAAGGCAGTTCGGAAAGTGACTACCGGACCAAAAAGAAAAGTTTTCAGAAAGAACTGGAAAAAGGTTCCGTAAACATCAAGGTTCCTGCACTTGGAACAGATGTCTACAAGCTGGTTTATCTGGGAAAAAGTATCTCTTATGGTCTAAGCCGGGACAGATGTTTCGGTAAGGTTTCGAGCAAGTTTTGTGAACCAAATCCGATGGATAGAAGCGAATAACAAACATTCTTTATCTTGTTTCAAATGGGAGTCTCAATTATTGGGATTCCCATTTCCTATTTATGAACTTTGAAGGGTAGAAATCATTTATTTACGACAATCCCGGCATTGTCGTGAATGTTCTAAAGGAGAATTAGGTTTACAGTTTTGTAGTAACGACCTTTGAATACATGAAAGAAGTAGAAATCAAAGACATATCCGGCAAGGTCCGTTTTTCCACTCCTATCAATAAAGGAGCAAAAGGCAAGTTTACACTGATGAAGGAGGATTACATTATTCTGCCTTTTTCAGTGGCTAAACCTGTTGCGTTTAAAATGGGTGATTACGTGGATTTATCAGAAGTGTTAGATGAGTCACTGGGTGGTAAGTTATCCAAAATCTATGAAATTGTAGACCTTCAAAAACCTACCTACAACAGTTCCACTGGAGGATATGACTATGAACTGAAACTTGATGCCTATTACTGGAAATGGAAGAACAAAATCTTCAAATACACTCCTGAAAACGCAGGGAGTGAAGCATCATGGACTTTAACAGCCGGACTTGATGTGCAGTTGGGAGTTTTCCTAAGAAACCTCAAGGCTCTGGGATATACCTACAAAGGAAAAGAATACATTTTTGAAATTGACTCCACAGTTGAGAATAAGGCAGTAGCAATGACTTACGACAACATAAACTTGTTGGACGCCCTGTTTTCAATGGCTGGGGAGGATAAATGGAACTGTGATTGCTGGGTTGAAGAAAATGTGATTCACTTCGGACGAAACGAGTTTGGTGACGCAGTAAAGATCGAACGGGATATTGAAGCATCCAGCATCACCCGAAGCGAGAGCCAAGGAACTTATGCAACAAGAATCTATGCTTTTGGAGGTACAAGAAATATTCCGAACAATTATGGAAAGAAATTCATTGACTCGGTTTCATTTATTCAAGGCAATGTGCGGTTCACCGGATTACTGAACAATACCAATTACTATCTGGAGGACGGTGCAGACGTTCAGATCCGTTTCCTTACAGGTTCTGAGGAAAATAAAGTATTCCCAGTACACTGGACTGCCGGAAATTTCTACTTCGAAGACGGAACTATTTGCAAGGCTGTAGTTGGAGATCGTTTTGAATTGTTGAATTTCCCCGATAATGTTCCAGACAAATATCTGTCATTCAGCACAGAGGACCTGGTTGTGAACGGTGTTGTCCAAAAGCGCCTGATGATGCCGGCGGACACACCGTACATAGACGTATATCCGGATATGAGCCAAGAAGAAGCTGTTGAGAGTATTGTTGTCTTTGATGACATCTATCCGAAGCGGATTGGTACTATGTCTGATGTGAATACAGTTCCGCGCGACATTAAAGAAGACGATAAAGTTGTAGGAACTTTTGATGCCTATCAGTATAAGGATGCAGGCTTTGTATTTGATAAGAAGTATCAGATAGAAGGAACAGAACTAAAGATAACCTTCCAATCTGGCAAAATGAACGGCATGGAGTTTGGAGTGATTTTTGATCCAAACGATAAAGATGAGCAGTTATGGGAAATTGTAAGAAACGAAGATTATGGCCGTCCACTTCCTGATGAGTACATACACCCGGAAAACGGAGATCAGTACGTACTCTCCGGATTCAACATTAAACTGGTTTCTGATCAATACATCCCTTCTGCCGAACAGGAACTCAAAGAGCGCGCGCAGAAATATGCAGATAAGACTAAGATTGATGACGGAACATATCCGGTAACGCTTCGAAGTGACTGGGTTAAAGAGAATCTTATTTTGCGCACATTTGGCTTTGGACAAAGAATAAACCTTGTCGATGATACATTCTTCGAAAATGGCCGTATATCTCGTGTCCTCGGTTGGGAAATGAACCTCGATATACCGTGGGATTCTCCGGTTTATACAATCGGAGAGAGTATGCCATATTCTCGCATTGGAGAACTTGAGGAAAAAGTCGATTCATTGATCTATAATGGCCAGACATACAACGGAAACTATGGAGGTGGAGGCAGCTATGTTTATGTGATCAAAACGAATGACTCGACATCACCAACAGACAGTAATGTCTTTTCCGCCCTGCGTTCATTGGCAACTTTTTTGCGTAAAGATAAGGCCGACAGCACCAGTCATCTGCTTACCTTGTTGGCCGGAGCTGTGTTTGGTGCCAACAAGGCCGAGATAACAGCCGAAGGTGTGGCGCAAGTCGTATCATTGCTGGTTGGCAGCAAAGCGGAGATTACCGCCGAAGGAAAAGCCATCCTACAGAATCTACTCGTCAAGGTGCAGGCTGAAATCAACAGGCTGCTGGTAACCGGAGGAGCGGAAGTGCAAAACGGACTGCTGGCCGATCTGATTACCGTGCAGGATGGACTGCTGAAAACCATAATCACGCCGACGGAAATACGTACAGCCACAGCCATCGCAACCAACGTGCAGACCGAAACCATCAACAACGACGGTGACAGTGCCGTGCTACATGGCAATAAGGCTGATTTCAAAGGCCCGGTCGGCAGTAAATCCTATGCCCCCGGAATGACTGGGACAGGCTGGAATGTGGACGCCAAGGGTAATGGCTGGTTCAACGGAATATATCTCCGCGAGTTTTTGGAAACGCCGGAACTGCGCTACAACCGGGTTACAGTCATCACCGACGAGCAATGGAGTGCGCCGGGCGGCGGTATCATCGAATCGGCCGACACGGAGACACTGATCCTGACCCTGAAACTGGAAGAAGGCGAAGCCGCTGCCCTTGAAGTGGATGACATCTGCAAAGGCATCTTCCATTCAGGAACCGGCTTCAGCACCTGTTTTTTCCGCGTTACGGAGGTATTGGGAGAAAGCACCTTCCGCTACACACTGAGGCCGGGATATGAAATGCACCCGCTCACGGCCATGCACTTTGTGGCCTACGGAAACTTTACGAACCCGGACCGCCAGAAATCGGCCTACACCACCCGGGAATACACCCGATATCTGAAAGATGTAAACGACTGGGACATCACCGAACGCAACATCGTGATGATGATGGGTAATCTGGATGGCATGCGCCTGAACGGAATGGACATGAGCGGATACAGTGCCTTCCTGAGAAACATCTACATGACCGGCACCATCCGACAGATCAGCGGCGACGGGGTGACGGAAACCCCTGTACCGGCCTGGAAAGGGGAATGGAAAGCCGGAACATATTACAAGAACGATGAAGTGACACACAACGGGTCCACATGGCTCTGTATTTCGGACGAACCGACCACCCAGGAACCGTCCATCGCGGCCACCGACTGGCTCCAGACGGTGAGCGAAGGCAAGGATGCCGTGGTAGTAAGCATCTACAGCACCAACGGACTGTTTTTCCAAAACGGACAGGGCGAAACCGAACTGTATGCCGTGGTACGCCAGGGCGATGCAGACATCACGTCCTCTTTGCCAGCCGGTCGCTTCAGCTGGCAACGGACCAGCCGGAATACAGAAGCAGATGCCATCTGGAACAAAACGCACCAAGGAGCAGGGCCGCGCATCCGGATCACTCCGGATGATGTGGAAGGACGGTCGAACTTTGACTGTATCGTAACAATCTGACCCAATATTAAAAGCTATTTAAACAGTATTCAGAAACTATTTATACACAATCTAAACAATTAACAAAATGGCAACAATTGCAAGAGGACAAATTACCATCGTCGATTTGAACGATGCGGTAGCGATTAACAGTATGCTGACCACTAACGTCGGCTTAACTCAGCTTTATAACAAAGACACTAAAGTGTACGCTCCGGATTGGAGTACCGGATCATTCCTGGTCATCACTCCGGAAGTGTTTGTGGCAGGAACCACCAGCAGCGTGATCAGTCGTGT
>ULRE01009572.1_pt1 | contig 26915 bp, 18 predicted proteins | sample 1955141 | NCBI WGS metagenome assembly ULRE01 (sample SAMEA4835674, study PRJEB28245) | human gut metagenome | biome: gut microbiome; material: fecal sample | place: Denmark | collected 2008
GATCTACTTCGGCAGCCTGAACCACACACAGGACAAGTACAACTATCAGGGCAAAGCGTTCGACTTTATCGGTGTGGATGAGCTGACCCACTTTACCTGGGACGAATACAGCTATGTCATGAGCCGCAACCGCCCTTCCGGCCCCGGCACCCGGGTCTATATCCGGGCCACGGCCAACCCCGGCGGCGTGGGGCATGGCTGGGTGAAGGCACGGTTTATCAGTCCGGCACCTGCCGGGACGCGGATGGTGCAGCTGGTGAAGGTGAAAGCGCCGGACGGGGAGGAGATCACCCGGCGGCGCACCCGCATTTTTATCCCGTCCACCGTCTTTGACAACCCGGCGCTGCTGGAAAATGACCCGGGCTACATCGGCACACTGGCCTCGCTGCCGGAGGCCGAAAAGCAGGCGCTGCTCTACGGAAACTGGGACAGCTTTTCGGGGCAGGTGTTCACCGAGTGGCGGAACGACCCGAACCATTACAAGGACCAGCGCTGGACCCACGTCATCGAACCGTTCCCCATCCCGGAGCACTGGAAGATATGGCGGGGATACGACTTCGGTTTCTCGAAGCCGTTTTCTGTGGGGTGGTATGCAGCGGACGAGCGCGGGCGGCTTTACCGTATCAAGGAGCTTTACGGCTGCACCGGCACACCCAACGAGGGTCTGAGAAAGGACCCGATGGAACAGGCACGGATGATCCGGGAGGCAGAGGAAAATGACCCGCTGCTGAAAGGCCGGGTCATCCTGGGCGTGGCCGACCCGGCCATCTTCGACGAGAGCCGGGGCGAGAGCATCGCGGACATGCAGGAGAAAAGTCCGAACTTTCTGCACTGGATGCCCGGCGACCACACCCGTCTGGCGGGAAAGATGCAGTTTCACTATCGGCTGGCTTTCGGCGAAGACGGCAGGCCGATGCTGCAGGTCTTCAACACCTGCAAGCACTTCATCCGCACCATCCCGAACCTCGTCTATGACGAGAGCAATGTGGAGGACATCGATACCACGCAGGAGGACCACATCTACGACGAGTGCCGGTATGTGCTGATGGAGAACCCCATCAGCGCCGCAAAGCACACCCAGCCGCCGCCCATGCTGGACGACCCGCTGGATATGGACCCGAGGAAGGATAAGACGAGGTTTATGAGGATATGAACAGGAATGCGGAAAGGAAAATGGGATGGAATTTGGTAAAAAAGAGCTTGACCTGACAGCAGATAAAAGCCCCGGCGGCGAGAGTCTGGCCGGGGTGCTGGATAGTGAACCGGCTATCGGCGAGAAGGAGATCAGCGAGGCGATGGCCATCCTCGAAAAGTACAAGTCGGCCAAGGCCAGTCTCGACAAGCGGATCATCGACAACGAGGAATGGTACAAGCTGGGCCACTGGAAGCAGTACGGAAACCGGGTGATGGAGGGCAAGCGCGCCCTCAGCACGGGGTGGCTGTTTAACTCCATCGCCAACAAACACGCCGACGCCATGGACAACTACCCGGAGCCGAACGTGCTGCCGAGGGCGCAGGACGACGAGGAGACGGCGAGGCTCCTCTCCGACATTCTGCCGGTGGTGCTGGAACAGGCGGACTACGAGAGCGTGTACAGCGACACCTGGTGGCGTAAGCTCAAGCAGGGTACCGGCGTCAAGGGCATTTTCTGGGACCCGGCGCTGCGAGAGGGCCTTGGGGACATCGCCATCCGGAGCATGGACCTTCTGATGCTCTACTGGGAGCCGGGCGTGGAGGACATCCAGGACTCGGCCAACTTCTTCTCGCTGGCGCTGGCCGACAACGACCGTCTGGCGGCCCGGTGGCCTCAGCTCGAGGGCAAGGCGGGCAGCAGCGGCATCACTGTGGGGCAGTACGTCAGTGACCAGAACATCGACACCAGCGAAAAGAGCGTGGTGGTGGACTGGTACTACAAGCGGGAGAAGCCCGGCGGCCAGACCGTGGTGCATTACTGCAAGTTCTGCAACGGCGTGGTACTCTACGCCAGTGAGAACGACCCGCAGATGGCCGAGACCGGTTTCTATGACCACGGAAAATATCCCTTCGTGTTCGACCCGCTCTTTGTGGAAGAGAACAGCCCGGCGGGCTTCGGATACATCGACGTGATGAAGGACACGCAGGACGCCATCGACCGGATGACGCAGGCCATGGACGAGAACACGCTGGCGGCGGCCAAGAAGCGATACCTCGTCTCGGACACGGCGGGCGTGAACGAAGACGAGCTGCTGGACACGGCAAAAGACGTGGTACATCTGGTGGGCCGTCTGGATGAGCGGGGCTTCATGGAGCTGGAGACCGCTCCGCTGCCCTCCAACACCATCGCTTACCAGCAGAACCGCGTGGCAGAGCTGAAGGAGATCAGCGGAAACCGGGACGTGAACCAGGGCGGCGCGACCAGCGGTCTGACCGCTGCTTCGGCCATTGCGGCGCTGCAGGAAGCAGGCTCGAAGCTCAGCCGGGATATGCTGAAAAGCTCTTACCGCTCCTTTGCAAAGGAATGCTATTTCATCATCGACTTGATGCGGCAGTTCTACGACGAAGAGCGGGTCTACCGCATCACCGGCCAGCAGGGCGGTACGGAGTACCGGGAGTTCTCGGGACAGATGCTGCGGCCGCAGCCGGTGGAGAGCGTGGGCGGCGTGGAGCTGGGCGCCCATGAGCCGGTGTTCGACATCACGGTGAGTGCGGCCAAGAAGAGTACCTTCAGCCGCCTTAGCCAGAACGAGACGGCGAAGGAATGCTACCAGCTGGGATTCTTTGCCCCGGCCAACGCCGACGCTGCACTGGCGTGTCTGGACATGATGGACTTCGAGGGCATCGAGAAGGTGCGCCAGAGGGTGGCCCAGAACGGCACCCTGTACCAGCAGCTGCAGCAGGCCATGGCACAGATCCAGCAGATGGCGGCTGTCATCGACCAGCAGAACGGCTCGAATCTGAGCGAACAGGCCGGTGCTGCAGCCGCTGCCATGACCGGCGGCGGGGGCGGTGGAGAGACCAGCGCGAAGACAGTGACGAACTCTCTGGGCGGACAGGTGGGCGGCGGAACGAACCCGCTGGCCACGAAGGCTGCCGAGAGGGCGATGAATATCAATGACCCGAATAAGTGAGGAGGTTCTACATGATCAAAATTATTTATGTGGCAGACCCGGAGGGCGGGAAGCTGACGATGAGGGCCGAGGGCCACGCGGGGTATGCCCCGGCGGGACAGGACATCGTATGTGCTGCGGTGAGCTGCCTGATGCAGACGCTGGCGTACAGCGCTGCGGAGGACGAACACACCTCGAGCTGCATCTATCAGGGCAAGGAAGGCCCGGTGTTGAATGTGGAGGCGGGCGACAGCGTCCTCATGCGGGACAAGTTCGAGCTTGTGGCCGACGGTCTGGACCTGCTGGCCGAACAGTACCCGGAGAATGTGAACTTCAAGAAAAGATGCAAGTGCAGCCCGGCGGTGGACTTGCAGCTGTTTGCGGAGGGCGGTGACGGTGCAGCGGCTGCTGGCGGCGATGGTACCGCCCCTGCGGCGGAAGAAAAGGCTGTGTCTGCCCCCGCCCAGAGCAAGGGCCGGGAGGCTGCTGCCGCTGAGGTGGATGAGATGCTGAGTCCGGCGGAAGAGCCGGACGCGGAGCAAGATGCTGCTGAAGGCGAGGAACAGGACGGTGCGGCAGACAAGAGCGGCACCGACCCGGAGGCACACCGGAAAGCGTTTGGCGAACTGATGCGGGGCGAGTACAACCGGGAGTTTGGCGAGATGATCGTGCAGGCCACCCAGAAAGCCTACGACAGCATCCTGAACGAGCAGGGGCCGGTGGGGCGTATCCTGAACGCTTTGGGCCAGAAGTACGGCACTGCTCCCGGCGACTACGAGGCACTGGCCGCTGCGGTGGAGGGCGGCGTCGTGAAGGACGACGCCTACTACGAAGACATGGCCATGAAGAAGGGCATCAGCGTCCAGCTGGCCAAGGAGATGGACGCGCTGGAAAGCGAGAACGCCAAGCACCGTGCCGCCGAGCAGCAGCGGGCGGAAGCCGCCAAGATGGAAGCCATCCAGCAGGAGTGGGACGCCGCCGTGGAGCGCATCCGGGCCGAAGACCCGGACTTCGACATCAAGACGGCGCTGGCCGACCCGGACTTTGCCCAGATGCTCAAGCTGGGCGTGAAGATGGAGGACGCCTACAAGGCCCGCTACTTTGACGACATCATGGCCCGGAAGACTGCTGAGACCGCCAAGAAGACGGAGAGCGGCGTGGTGGAGCGTATCCGCCAGCGGGGCGCACGGCCCAGCGAGAACGGCACGAACCCCGGCGGCGCGGCGGTGCTGAAGACCGACGTCTCCAAGCTGACGCCTGCCCAGTGCGAAGAGCTGGAACGCCGGGCCATGCGGGGGCAGATTATCACTTTTTAACCGGAAGCTGCCGCTGCCCGGAAGAAAACCTCTCAGCTTTGCAGCCCGCCTGACGGCGGCGCTGCAAAGCAGCTCTCCTAGAAAGGAGAGCCTTTCTCAAAGGAAATGGCGGCTCTCAATAAAGCAAGACACGAAAGGAGAACACAAATGAAAATCCACATGAATCTGCAGCTGTTTGCACAGCCTGCAAACCACACCGGTGCGACTGGCATGAGCGCCGAAATGAAGACCTACTACGAGAAGCGTCTGCTGGACCAGGCAGAGCCGCTGCTGGTGCATGACCAGTTTGGCGACAAGTATCCCATCCCGGCCAACAACGGCAAGACCATCGAGTTCCGTAAGTACGAGAGCCTGCCCAAGGCCACCGAGCCGCTGACCGAGGGCGTGACCCCCAATGCTCAGGCCCTGACCGTCACCCCCATGACCGCCACCGTGAAGCAGTACGGCGGCTGGGCAGCCATCACCGACGTGCTGCAGCTGACTGCCATCGACAACAACATCACTCAGGCGACCAAGGTACTGGCATCTCAGGCGGGCCGTACGCTGGACACCGTGACCCGCGAGGTGCTGGCAGGCGGCACCAACGTCATCTACGCGCCGGCGGGCGACACCGCTGTGACCAGCCGCGCCAATCTGACCACCGCCAGTGTGCTGACGCCCGACCTCATCGACCAGGCGGCCACTGCCCTGAAAGCCCAGAATGCCGACGCCATCGGCGAGAGTTACGTTGCTATCGTCCACCCCTATGTGGCCTATGATCTGCGCCGCAACCCGGAGTGGATCGACGTCCACAAGTATGCTGCCCCTGAGAACATCTACAACGGTGAGATCGGCAAGCTGGCCGGTGTGCGCTTCATCGAGACCAGCGAGGCGAAGATCTGGACCGGCAGCGGCTGCCCGAGTGGTCTGGCCGTGTTTGGCACTCTGGTGCTGGCAGCTCATGCCTACGCTGTGACCGAGGTGGAGGGCGGCGGCCTGCAGCACATCGTCAAGCAGCTGGGTGCGGGCGAAGACCCGCTGAACCAGCGCGCATCCGTGGGCTGGAAGGCCATCAAGACTGCGGAACGTCTGTGTGAGCAGTACATGGTCCGCATCGAGAGCATCAGCCCGAAGTACAGTGCGAAGGCGAAGGCAAACTAAGGAGGAAATACTATGGCTACGAAGAAAGAACCTGCGGCCCAGGCCGTGGAGAACGCGGTGGAGACTGTGGAGAAGGTCGAGGCAGCGACCGAAGAAAAGGACGACGGCATGGTGACTATCCACCTGTTCAAGGATGACGACCGCTATTCGGCACCGGTGTTCGTGGGCGTCAACGGCGACAGCTACCTCATCCAGCGTGGCATGGACGTGAAGGTGCCGAAGGCTGTGGCCGAGGTGCTGGAACACAGCATCAAACAGGACGCCGAAGCGGCCCGGAAGAGTCAGGCCATGCAGGCGGCGGCCGGAACCCAGATGATGACCATTTGATATTTCCCCCGGTACAGCTTGCAGGCGCTTGCTGCGCCGGGGGATTTTGTTTTGCAGCGGAGCCGACCGCCGCCAGCGGCGGAAACAGGGAGGCGAGGCTGGGGCAGCGTTCTGCTTTTTCAAAGCCCCGCCAAGGGGTTGAAGAAAAAGCAGCAAACGCAACCTGGATACCTAAGATGAAAGGATTATTAAGAATGACAGCAGGCGAAGCGATAAAGATGGCCGACGAGCTGAGGCCGAACAATCATTTTGAGAACCGGTTGAAGCAGCTATGGCTGCGGCAGGCAGATAGCGGGATGCGCCGGAACATCGTGGAGCGCAGCCAGACCGGCGGCGACTTTGAGGACAAGGGCGCGGATATTCTGTGGAACGACGGGCTGGAATATGACACCCCGCTGCTGGCCTGCTGTGCGGCAGAAGCACTTTATCCGCACTGGCTGGCTGCGCAGATGGACCTTGCACTGGGCGAGACGGCCCGGGCGGCGAATGAGCTGCAGCTCTACACGAGTTATGTGCAGGAGTTTGCGGTGTGGGTGAGGCGGAACTATATGCCGGCAGGCGGCGGGAGGCTGATGACGTGACGAACCTGAACCAGATAAACAGCCAGCGGCAGCTGCTGCGGGTATTCGGCGGGCTGAACGAGGGATATGCGTGCAGCGAGGCAGAGCTGAGCGAAGAAAAGAACTTCTCTTCGCGGGGATACCCGGCCCTCGAGACCCGCAAGCCCCGGCGGAAGGTGCGGGAAGCAGCCGGGATGAACGGGATGTACCATCTGAACGGCCTTTTGACCGTGGAAGGCACGACCCTGCGGTATGCCCCGGATGACGGCAGCGCCGCTGTGGAGCTGAAAGGCGCCCTGAGCGACAACGAAAAGAGACTGGTGGGCATAGGGACCAAGGTGCTCATCTGGCCGGACAAGATGTCCTTTGATACTGTGAGCGGAACGCTGAGTGCGCTGGGGTCCAGCTGGCAGCAGGGCGGAGTGAGCCTGACCGTGACCCCCTGCGATGCTGCCGGTGTAGTGTACACGCCGAATCTGTTCGGTGCGACCGAACCGGAAAGCCCGGAGAACGGAGACGTCTGGCTCAAACAGGCCGAAGACGCCCCGTGGAGTTACCGCGACGCCCTGAAGCTTTACAGCACGGCGGGCGGCTGGCAGAACATTCTGCTGAACTACTGCCGCGTGACCTGCAAGGGGCTGGGCGAAGCTTTCAAAGCCGGGGACACTGTGACGCTGACGGGCATCCCGTCTGTGGTGAAGAATGCCTACTCTTCTGATTTCAGCGGGGACGTAGTGGTGGACGACGTGGCCGGAGACTCGGTCATCCTCTCCATCGCGCCGGACATCGAGAGCGTTTTGTACTACGGCACCTGCGTGGTGACAGGCCAGAGCGTGGTGTGGACGGCCATGGACGGCAAGACCACCCAGACCTTCGACGGGCCTTTCCCGGACGTGACGGCCCAGCGGCGGGTGCCGGATCTCGACTGGCTGACGGAGCACAACAACCGTGTATGGGGCTGCTCGAGCACCGAAAACGTCATCTATGCCTGCAAGCTGGGCGACGCCACCAACTGGTTCTCCTACAGGGGAACGGCAGCGGACAGCTACGCCGTGACCGTGGGCAGCGACGGGGCCTTTACCGGTGCGGCTACCTGCATGGGATACGTGCTTTTCTTCAAGGAGAACGGTCTGCACAAGCTGTACGGCACCAAGCCCAGCGACTACCAGATGAGCAGCATCCAGTGTTCGGGCGTGGCCAAAGGTGCGCACCAGAGTCTCTGCGTCATCAACGAGACGCTGTACTACCTCTCGATGGACGGCGTCATGGCGTGGGACGGCAGTCTGCCCACCAAGGTGTCGGCCTCGCTGGACGAAGAACGCCTCAGCCATGTGACGAGAGCCGCCGCCGGCGGGCTGGTGGGCCGGTACTATCTGCACACCGAAAGCTCCGACGGGCAGCGGCTGCTGGTATACGACACTGAGAAAGGGCTTTGGCACGAGGAAGACGCCACCGGCTGGGCGATGTGCAGCACCGGGCGACAGCTCTATCTCTGGGACAAAGAGGCCATCTGGGCCGCAGACGGAAGCCGGGAGGCCAGCGGCGAAGAGGACACGGTGGAATACGAGGCTGTGACCGGTGACATCGGACTCGGGAACCCGGACGACAAGTATTGCAGCCGGGTGACGGTGCGGCTGGACGCGATGGAGCGGACCGTGGTGACGCTCTGGGCCAGCTTCGACGGCGGCGAGTGGCAGGAGATGGGCCGGGTGGACACCGCAGGGAAGCGTGTGAGAGTGAACCTGCCCTTCGTCCCGACCCGTCACGACACCATGCGGCTGCGCCTGACCGGAAAAGGGCAGATCGCAGTGAGGAGCATCGCCATGACGCTGAGCAGCAGCGAGGGCGGAAGAGTGAACGGAGGTGTACCGAGACGTGGCTAGTATCGTGGGACTTTCGAAGATCTCCATGCCGAGGCTGGAGGGACTGGATACGGCCAGCGCCCGCGAGCTGAGGAATTATCTGTACCAGATGCAGGAGCAGCTGGAATATATTTTGAGCAACATTGACACCGAGAATCTCTCGGGGGACTTACAGGAGAAGCTGAAATAGCCCTCTCAGTCGGCTGCGCCGACAGCTCCCCCGAATGGGTGAGCCTTTGGCAGGCCGGGGAAGTCTGAGCGGAACACCTGAGGCCCGACAGGGCGCAAAAGAGCGGGCCTCGATTACGAGGACAGGAGGATATGGACTATGAGCAATTTGAGTAATGCGAGAGCGCAGCTGGAGGAGTGGGAGGCGAAGAAGCCGGAAGACTACACCAGCAAATACAAAGACAGGATAAATGGCGTGATGGGCCAGCTGGACGGGATGAAGGAGTTCAGCTATGACCCCACCCGGGATGCGGCCTACGAGCAGTACAAGAACAGCTACACCCGACAGGCAAAGCTGGCCAACGAGAACGCGCAGGCCAACGCCAGCGCCATCTCGGGCGGGTACGGCTCGAGCTATGGCACGCAGGCGGGCCAGAGCGCCTACCAGAACGCCATGGCGGGCTTGAGCAATGCCACGAACGGGCTGTACAGCCAGGCACTGAACCAGTACACCCAAAAAAAGAGCGACCTGCAGAGCCAGCTGAGCGGATACCAGCAGGCCGAGGCGCAGGACTACGAGAAGTACCAGACCAACTATCAGAACTGGGAGAACCAGCGCAACTACTATCAGAGCGTGTACAATCAGGCGGCTAGCGAAAGCCAGGCAAAGAAGAGCCGGAGTACGGGCATCTTTGGGACGATCCTGAGCGTTGCCGCAAGCCTGCTGCCGCTTCTGCTGTGAAAATAAAGCGCCCAGCCCGGAAGGGCAACGGCGACAACCGCCGCCAGTGGCGGAAACAGGGAGGAGCTGTTGGGGCCGCGGCCAGCAGGATGCAAGCGGCAGCGCAGCAGACGCTGGGAGCCGCAACCCGGACAGCCAAGATGAAACAGAATTAAAAATGCCCAGCCCGAAGGGGCTGAGCTATCAAGAATTATGCAAGATGGAGCTTTTCCTTCAAGGCGTCCTGAAGAACGCCGGAGAAGTTGATGTGTGCGGCCTCGGCTGCATCATTGAGCCAAGCGGGGACGGAGAGGGTCTTTTTAACAGGGCGGAACTGCTTTTGGTAAGCAGCCATATCAAAGGGGACCATGACCACAAAGTCTCCGGCCTCCACCGGAAGAGAGGAAGGAACGGAAGGAGTGGGGCAGACAGCGCACTCTTCCAGCATCAGGCCGATGGCATTCTGTGCCATCCGCACAGCCTCATCCATCGTATCGCCCTGCGTAAAGCAGCCCTCGATGTCGGGGACGGTGACAGAATAACCCGTTTCTTCGGGGTGGAACACCGCGGGATAGAAAACAGCGTTCATAGAAATGCCTCCTTATTTCTTCAGACCGGCCAGTTTGAGGATATTTTTCTCTGTGCCGGGTTTGAGGTCTTTGGCGTGGAAAGGGACGATAGTGGTCTTGCCGGTGGTGGGGTTGTGGTATTTGCGATGAGAACCGTTGGAGCTGACGAACACGAAACCGTTCTGTTCGAGCAGGCGAACGATCTCTTTGGGGGTCATTGGCATGAAGATGCACCTCCGAATCTGTAATTATAATATATACGTGTTTTACGTATTTGTCAAGAATGGAGATTAGAAAATGGGCGTATTCAAGAGATACAAGGACGCGCAGGCGGCGCAGAAGGACGCGGAGAACGCGATGCCGGGGGCGTACCAGAGCAACTACACCGACCGAATCAACGAGGCACTGGACAGCATGGGCGCGGCCAGCAATGCGGGCTATGACGTAGGCACGGACAGCGAACTCTACCGGCAGTACCGCGCAGGCGCGCAGGCGAATGCCAGGGCGGCGGCTGAGAACGCCGCTGCGGGCGCTGCCGCGCTGAGCGGCGGGTACGGCTCGAGCTACGCAAACAGTGTGGCCCAGCAGGGCTACCAGCAGGCCATGGCGAACGTGGACAGCGGGCTGGCCGGGCTGCGGGACAAGGCCCTGACTCTGTACCAGCTGAAGCAGAACGGCCTCTCGGGACTGCTGAGCGCGCTGCAGAATCAGGACAGTCTCGAGGCGGCAGAGCATCAGGGGGCCGTGGCCAACGCGCAGGACTGGCGGGACTACAAGAAGAGCCGGGCAGACCAGGCGGCGCAGGAGAAGAGCGATTTCCTCTCGAACCTGTGGGAGATGGCGAAGAGTGTGGGCAGAGCCGGTCTGACGGCCTACGACACCTACAAGGGCTACACCCAGCAGCAGTGGGAGAACGAGTTTGCCCGGGAACAGTGGGAGTACAACAAAGAGCGCACCGGCCAGAGCGATGCACTGAATGCCTACGAGCAGGCGTTCAACCTGTACCAGCAGGGAGCGGGCGATGCCGCGAACGCCGTGCTGGGCCGGTATGGTCTGGATACCGGAATCTTCGACAATTACAGCGGCGCACCCATCACCCGCGCAGACAAGGCGGGTGCGCTCACGACCGCAGCCGGGCTGGCAGGCGGCGGCAGCGACGAGGCTGCACGGGCGGTGCTGGAACTGTACGGCCTGGATCCGAACTCTGTGGGGAATTACAGGACGATCGCAGGACGGCAGCTTGCAACGGCGCTGGCAACAAAGAGCGCAGGCAGCTCGGGCAGCTCTTCGGGCAGAAGGAGCAGCAGAACGAAAAGTAGCGGGAGCAGCTGGACGAACAGTCAGCTGCAAAGTATGGCAAAGACATTTTTATCTATGAAGGGAAATGAGCCGCTGTACGATTTTTACAAGCAGACCTTAACGGATAATGGGTGGATCAATGCAGATGCTGCGAACGACCAGAGTGCAAGCCAGAGCGGCGGTGTAGATATGGCGGCAATGCTGGCAAAGAACTATGCGAAAAAAGGTTATAGCGCGTGGGCTATTATGAACAATATGAGCCAGAACGGGTACAGTGATGACGAAATCGCAAGAGCGCTTGAGAAAGCGGGGGTGAAGGGCTGATGGCATGGACAGCAGAAAAAGTTAAGGCGATGAGAGAAAGCAACCCGTCGAAGGCGGCAGAAAGCTCTGGGTGGACGGCGGAAAAGGTGAGAGCTATCCGCACCAAGACGCCGAATCCGTCCACTGCATCGAGCACAGTGCCGCCCAAAAGCAACATCTATGCAGATGCCTTGCAGCAGTACACCGAGCGGCACGCCAGCGACATGGGGGAGGTGGATGCGAGGAACGAGCCCTCTCAGGCGCACAGCGGGCGGGGAGAGAACCTCTCACCGTTCCCGTCGGCTGACGCCGCGCGAGAACGGAGCTCCCCTATCAGGGGAGCCCTTCTTAAAGGAAACCCCACCGAAAGGGCGCTGGACATGGGGCAGAAGTGGGGCGTACCTGCGAAGAGCGGGAATGTGTTGGAGAACGTGGGCAGCGGGGCCATGGCCTACGGCAGCGGCCGGGCGCAGGAGCTGAGAGCCAGCTTTGCCAAGGACAGCGTACCGGACGAGTTTGACCGCATCAACCAGTGGCTGGACACCGGGGACAACAAGAATCTGGCCGACGCGGTGCGCCGGGTGGACAACGCGGGCATCTACACGGACGCCGACCTGATCAAGAAGGGCGGCTGGACACAGGCGCAGATCGACGAGGCCCGGAAGATGAACGCTGCGCTGGACGCCATCCCCGCATGGCAGCGGGGCGTGCGCCGGACGGCGAACACCATCGGCGGCATCGGAGACACGGTGGCTGCTGCCCCGCTGCTGGGCGCGGAGTACGGCGTGCAGGCGGGAAAGAACATTGACGCCACCCTGAAGAACTGGAAACAGGTGGAGCAGGAAGTAAAGGACGACGAACACGCCCAGAGCCTGTTTGACCTTTTGACCGACGTGGACATGGACTATAACCCCACATGGCCGGAGAGCCGAAACCGGGAGCTCATCTCGATGGGGTACAACTCCAAGGAAATTCGGGAGATGCGCCAGAAGCTGGCGGGGCTGGAGGTGAGCGACGGCATCGACAAGAACCAGAGCGTGGGCTACCAGCTCTACGACCGCGGGCAGCAGCTGACGGCTGCGGCCCAGAGCGGCCTGAGTCCGACCCAGCGGGCCGTGAGCGGGGCTGTGACCAGCGCTGCGGAGAATCTGGCCGTGGCGGGCGTGAACCCGGCGGCAGTGCTGCCCGTCCTGAGCGCACAGGGAGCGGCAGAGGCCATGGGCCAGAGCGCGGAGAAGGGAGAAGGCGCAGGAAAAGCGCTGGGCGGCGGCCTCGCCAAGTTCGGCGCGGGATGGGCCATCAACTCGGTGGGCGCAGCTGACCTTGCAAAGACCATGGGCTCGGACTACGCGAAGGACACACTGGCAGGACAGATCGCGGACTGGGTGCAGGGGCTGGCGGGCAGCTCGGAGCTGGCGCAGCGCTACCCGGCGGTGGCTGCGGCCATCTCGGGCGGCATCGACAACTCGATGCAGGCCTTTGCGGAGACCTATGCGGACATGGCCATCGACGCTGCGCTGGGGGACAGCGAGGCGGCGAAGAACCTCTTCAGCAAAGACACCTTCCTCACCGCGCTGGAAAGCGGACTTTCCGGCGGCGCGTCCGGCGCGTTGGGCGGCGCAGTCGGCACGGGGCTGGCAAAGCTGAACGGAGGAGACGCAAGCCTGCTGGGGCAGGCGAAGTATCACGACCGGATGGACCGGATGGAGCGGGCTGCCGCCCAGCAGAAGGAATGGGAGGCCCGGGCGGCAGAGCCCTCTCAGTCGGCTTCGCCGACAGCTCCCCCAGAGGGGCGAGCCACTGGCGTGCCGGGCAGCTCTGAGCTGGACGCTGGAAGTGCTGCAGGGCGTGAGATGGCGGGCCTTGCGACAGAGGGAAGCGGCAGTGGACCTGCGCAGCAGACACTGGGAGCCGCAACCCGGGAGCAAAGCGCCTTTCTTAAAGGAAACTCCACTGAAAGTATGCAGCGGGCGGAAGCAACTGCCGCAAAATCGGAAAATTCGGCGGTGCGGCAGTTTGCCGAAGTGGCGGCGAGCGACAGCCTGACGGGTAAGACCATCGGGCTGTTTACACCGAATGCCGAGAACCGGGAAAACCGTGTGGCCTTTGAGCAGGCTTACGGCGTGACGCTGCCCGACACTGCGGGCGCGACCCGCCGGATGCTGCGGGAGATCGCTGCAAAGCAGAAGGCGAAAAGCGAAGCGGTGCCTGCCGTACAGAGCGCAGAGCTGCCCAACGAAGCTGTGAGTGCGCCGCAGACGGTGCAGGATGCCCCCACAGAAAGCGCCGACGCCATGCCGGAAACGGCTGCGCCGGACAACGTGCGTGAAGCGACTGTCGCTGTAGGTGAAACCGACAGCTACGAGAACGCCCCGCTGCGGGAGACTCTGGGACTCCGGCCGGAAGCGCCGAAGACACAGCGGGAGGCCGAGGTGCAGCGGGCGCTGGAAGGCTGGCGGGTGACGGACAAGGCAGCCGAGACCATCAGCAAAAATATGCCGGACAGGGTGGACGCCGACCGGTACGCGGCCGCAGTGTCGCCGCTGTACCGGCTGGGCCGGAGCGGCGCGGACACCTTCGAGCAGGCATTGGAGCTGGCGGGCAGCATGAGCGGCACGGCGGCAGACATCAACTACATCCTGAGCACCGACGCCGGGCGGACGGCCCTCGAGATCGCCTACACCCAGGGCAAGGGCGAACGGATGCTCTACGCCGAAAAGATGACCGAACTGGGCGGGACACTTGGCAGCGAGAGCACCAGCGGCAGGGGCGAGGTATACGACAAGGGTACGATGCGGCCAGAGGGCGACGCGGCCGACCAGATCATCCGCCTGAACGCCGCGGCCACCGGCACAGATGCTGTGCTGAGGGATGTGCTGCAGAACGACCGGAGCATCAGGGCCTATGTGGACACCGAGACGGCCCGGATCTTCTTCGGAGACAACGCGCAGGACATCTTCGGCACGGTGCTGCACGAGGACTACCACTGGTACAATGCGCTGGACGCCGAGGGCGCAAGGACTTTGCAGGAGCACGCGCTGGAATATCTGGCGAAGAGCAGCGGCTACGAAAGCCTCGACGAGATGGTCCGGGCAAAGCTCGAGGACTACAGCGCCCAGAGTCTGACCTACGAGCAGGCAGCGGAAGAGCTGGTGGCCGACGCATGGCGGGGCATCTTTGACAGCGAGGAGAGCTTCAAGCGCTGGGTGACGTTCCAGCGCGGGCAGGCAGAGAAGAATGCAGGCAAGAGCGGCGCCATCCACAAGGTGATGGAGCAGGTGCGGCAGATGCTGGATGGGCTCATCAGCCGGGCGAAGGAAGTGCTGACCATCGACCCGGACAACCGCGCCGCCCTGAAAGCGAAGCGCCTGGCCGAGGCCGAAAAGCGCACCTTACAGGACGAGTATTTCGCCCACGCAGAAAAGGCCATGGACAACCTGCGGACGGCAAAAGAAAACGCCGCAGCCCTCAAGACCGAGAGCGCGGCGGAAAAGCAGGGGGTTCGGTTTTCGATTTTGAAGGATAAAACTGGAGAGTCTTATATCAAAATCGACGAAGATATTTTGAAAGATGTTCCACAGGAAGAGTGGAAGTCTACGGTCAAGCAGGCCATCAAGGAGCGTTTCCCGAACGGCTTTGAGCGGAACGGCTGGACGATTCTGAACCATAAAGACGGGCGAAATGAATTTGTCTGGTCAAAATCGACCAAAGCGCTTCAGTGGGAAAATGCTGAAGCTTATGCAGACAAGATGCGGATGGCATCGAATTTGGATGAAATTATCAAAACGGCAGATGAAGTTTACCGGGAACCTGCCCACCACAAAAATGCAGAAGCATTCAACCGCGGCAAAATTAAAGTTATGATCGGGCCGAATGCTTATGAGGCGGATGTCCTGACAGCTATCAGGGCGGATGAACGGGAGATTTTCTATGACATTGTAAATGTTCAGCCTACAAAAATAGAACCCTTCGGTGGTACCCACGTAGAATCCGAAGATTCAAGGAGTAGATTGCCGAAGGGTTCTATTTATCAGGAAAGCGGCCTTACCTCGGTACTCAAAACCGAGCAGGGCGGTGAAGCCCCTAAGCCACTTTCTAAAAATAGTATAGCACAACCCTCCGGCGAAAGCAAGAGAACCGACGAGCCTGTGAAGAAAACGGTGAGGTTCCAGCTGAGCGAATCCCAGCGAAACCAGAGTGAGCTTCAGAAAGAAAGCCGGGAGCTGGAACGTCAGCGCCGCGCCCTGAAGGAAGAGCGTGCAAACTGGCAGGAAAGCAACGAAGTGCGGGCTATCGAAGAAAAGAAAAAAGCCTATGGCCTGTTCTCGGAAAAGGGCAAGGCATTCAGGGCCAGCGAAGAGTACCAAAGCTATCTGGAAAAGCGCAAGGAGTTCAACCGGCGCGGCGCAGAACTGGAAAGCCGCATCGGCGAAGTGAACGATAAGCTGCGGCAGGCGCAGGCCGAAGTGGAAAACGCCCGACAGGCCGTGAAGCAGGAGCAGCAGAAGGTGTATGATACCAAGGCCAAGGCGGCGGGCGGAAAGCCTGAGTACCGCCGGAAGTTGGCCGTGGAGCAGTTTGGAACGACAGACCGTTTTGAACGGGCAGGGTACATCCTGCCTGATGGCCGGATGCTGAATTTTGCGCAGAATGACGGCACCCGGGACACTGACCACAGAGAAATACTGGACGCGTTCGGCCCGGCGGAGGTGTCCAACGGCACAGAGGCCCTGAACGAGTTTCTGGCAGACGGCAATGTGCGTGTGATGGCTGAGGCCCCGGGCGTTGACATTGCGGCAAAGACCCCGCCGACCGAACAGCAGCTGAAACAGATCCGCGCGATGGTGGAGCAGCTGGGCAGCGAGAAACGGCGTTTCACCCTCGACATCTCCACAACCGACGGGCGGGTGGCTGCCAGCAAGGAGTACAGCGGGAAGGTGGATGCCGACAAGGTCGTAAGAGAGATTCGGGAATACTACAAGACCGGGGAACTCCCGGCAGAGAGTGAGCTGGCACGATTCCGCTACCAGCGGGCCGAACAGGCCGACCGGGAGGCAAAGCAGAACCAGCAGCGGCAGGCCAGCCGGGTACTGGCGGAGAAGGCAGCGGCCTTTGACACCCTGAACCAGTTCTTCGGCCTGACGAAGAACACCCGGCTCTCGGACGCTGCCCTCGAGAGCCTCGCCATCCGATGGACGAAGACCAACGGCAGCAGGACCGACCGGACGAAGCTGGCAAACGAGACGCGGGCGCTGGTGGAGTATCTGCGCTCGGAGGGCGCGGACATGGCCAAGGCGCAGGGACTGGCCGAGACGCTGGCGGGCGAGGTACTGGACGAGGCCACCTACCGGAACACGGAGCTGTGGAACCAGTACCCCGACCTGCATGACCTGACCTACACGGTAGACAAGAACGGCAAAGCCAAGGCCGAGCTTGTGAAGCGGTACGGAAGCTGGACAGAGGCGGTCGCCGAGGCCCGGCGCCACGGCGTGAAGCTGCGGCAGGCAGAGGGATACCGGGACGGCAACCCGGCGGAACAGTACGAGGCCATCGTGAACGACACCCGGGCCGTGGGCGGCGTGAAGGAGAGCGCGGCAGCACTCTTCCGCTCGGCGGCACAGGAAGCAGGCGTGGCGGGCGCAGCCAGCATGGAGAGCACGGAATGGCTCGACGTGCTGATGAACGTACACGACACCATCAAGCCCAAGATGATGAGCCGGTTTGCGGACGTGGCCGAATACGAGGACGCCAAGGTGGAACTGGCGGGCCGGATGATCGGCGACATCATGAGCCACCCGGAGATGACCGACGCCGAGGCGGTGTTCGAGGGCATCTTAAAGAACAACCGTGAAGTGGCCGCAATGGCCGCCGGAAGCGAGGAGCGTGCGGCTGAGGTGACGAAGGGGCTGAAGAGCGTGCAGCAGACCCAGCGGAAGGCTTTTGCCGACCGGATGCGGGAAAACAGCCGCAGCCAGAGCGCCGAGGTCAAGAGCGTGAGCCGGGCAGAACGACAGCTCAACGAGAATCTGGAAACGCTGGGCGCACAGGTGAGCACAGCAGCGGGTCTCGACGAGAAGATGACCGCTCTGCGGGAAGCCTACGAGCGGGAATGGAAGGCCGAAAAGAACCGGATGAAGCAGGCCCGGCAGGAGATGCTGGACGAGATAAAGCTGGAGCGCCGACAGCTGCGCTCCCAGATCAACGACCTTTCCCGGCAGGTGGCCGGAGAGCAGCGGAGAGCCGACCGGGCGGAGCATCAGCTGCTGGTACAGGAAAACGAGATCATGGAGTGGGAGGCCGAGAACCAGCGCAAGGCGGAAGCATGGCAGGAAAAACAGGCCCAGAGGAATGCCATTGCCATTGAAACGGCCCGGCAGCAGCGGGACGAGGACGTAGCCGTGGCAAAGGCACTGGCCGAAAAGCGGGTGCAGAAGGCCCGGGAAGGACGGAAGGCGGACGAACTGAAACGGAGCATCCGGAACAATGCCGCCCAGCTCAACCAGATGGTGCTGCGGCCGAAGCCCGGGAAATATGTACAGAAGAGCCTCATCGTGCAGGCCGCTGAGGTGGCGAAGCTGGCAGACACGGCAGTGCTGAACAACAACGCCCTGACCAAGCTGACCGCCTTGCAGGACAGCATCCGGCGCAGCGGAGAGATGGACGTCGGCATCCACGCCGACTGGGAGAACAGCGGCGTGGAAAACCTCATCCAGACACTGCGGGACGATATGAACGCCAGCAAGCAGGCAAAGCTCGACCGGCTGCGGCAGCAGCTGGAAGAAGCCAAGGCCCTGCCGGACGGCGACAAGGCCGAACAGCTGCGGGACCGGCTGCGCCAGCGCATCCGGGAGACGGAGAACCGCACCTATCTGCCCATGACGGTAGATCAGCTGCGGATGCTGAAGGCCATTACGGCCAGCACGCTGCACATCATCCGGACCGAGAACAAGACCCTGAGCCTTGCGAGGGCGGAAGAAGTGGACGGCATAGCCATGAAGGCCGCCCACGAGGTGCTGAACTCGGAGGGCAACGGCTTCGGAGAGAAATTTGAAAAGGCGAAGGGCGCGATGAACCGCTACCAGCTGGACATGCTGGGCGGCACGAGAATGTTCCGGCGTCTGGGCGGATACACCAAAAACGGCCAGATGGAGAAGCTGGGGCAGATGCTGAACGACGGCCAGCGGCGGCAGACGGAGATCCTCGTGGAAGGCGAAAGCCTGTTTGCCAACGTGACCGGCAAGGAACACCTGAAAGAGGTGGAAGCTTTTGCCGGGCCGGGGGCGGAGCTGGTGGACATCGGATTGAAGGACAGCAAGGGCAACGCCGTGCCGCTGAACCACGCACAGCTGTGCAGCCTGTACATGCTGCTGCGCAACGAGGACAGCCGCCACCACCTGATGACCGGCGGCCTGACCCTGCCGGATGCTGCCCAGTACGCCAAGGGCAACATTGAGAGAGCCTACCAGCGCAGCCAGACCGTGATGCTGGGGACGCTGGTGAACGCCGACGGCATCCCGATGGCCGACACCATTTTGCAGACGGTACAGGACGCCATGACGGACTATGACCGAAACTGGTGCAAGGACATGGAGGACTTTTTCGGGCGGTACACCACGAACCTCATCAACGAGACCAGCATGAAGCTGCTGGGCTACGACCGGGCCACCGTGAAGAACTACTACCCCATCGCGGTAGACCGGAGCACGCTGGCGACGGAGATCGAGGGCGTGAAGATGGATGCCACCATCGAGGGCAGGGGCTTTTTGAAGGAGCGCGTGAAGAGCGACAAGCCCATTTTGCTGGAAGAGTGCCAGAATGTCGTGAACCGGAGCCTGCGTGACACGGCGGCCTATGCGGGCCTTGCCGCGCCCATCCGGGACGTGCAGCGGGTGCTGAACAGCACCGTGGAGACGGCGGAGGGCGTCGGTGTGCTGAAGGACAAGATCATCGGCGAGAAGTGGGGAAAGGAGACGGTGAGCTACATCAACGACCTGCTGACCGACCTACAGACCACGCGGCGCAAGCGCAGCAGCACCATGAGCCGGGCGCTGGACAGGATGCGGGGCAACTACGCCGGAGCCATCCTGACCGTGAACCCGAGCGTGGCCATCGCGCAGGCAGCCAGCCTGCCCACGGCGGGCGCTGTGCTGGGAGCAGACACCATGGCGGCGGTACTGCCCTTCGTGAAGAATTTCTCGGGCAAGCAGCGGGCCGCGGTGGAAGCAGAAATACGCCAGCACGGAGACGCCCTGCTGCAATACCGACTGCGCGGCACCAAGCGGGGAGAGATGAGCTCCATCGGCGCGCACAAAAAACTTGTGGCCAAAGCGTCGGAAGCCATGCCTGCTGTGACCGGCTGGATCACCGGCATGGACGAGATCACGGTGGCGGCGCTGTGGGAGGGCGCGAAGCGGTATGTGGAGCACCATACAGCAGAATTCAGCGAGGGGGCCGCGGAGAAGGGCAGCGAAGCCTACTGGGAAGCCGTGAACAAGATGTACCAGCGGGTCATCGAGGAGACCCAGCCCAACTACACCACCATGCAGCGGGCGGGCATCCAGCGCAGCGACAACGAGTTTGTAAAGACGCTGACCATGTTTACCACCCAGCGATTCCAGAACTACGGCATTCTGGCCGACGCCGTGGGCGACTACAAAGCCCAGAAGGCCCGGTATGCTGCCGACCAGAGCGCGGAAAACAAAGCCGAGGTGCAGCGGGCCGGACAGGGCCTGCGCCAGGCGGCGGCAAGCCAGGTCGTGCAGACGGCGGTGTTTGCCCTCATGAAGATCGGCGCGGACTTTTTGCTCCACCGGTGGGACAGGGAGCAGGACGAGAACGGAGACGTTACGGCGAAAAGCTTGGGCAAACGGTTCTTCGACCTGTACACTGAAAGTGCGGCCGGAAACTTTTTGTACGGCTCGGAGATCTACAGCGCCCTGACCAACGCCCGGGACGGCAAAGACTATGACGTGGTGAGCGCCACCAACATCAGCGCGGTGAACGACCTGTTTGCTGCCTTTACCAAGACCGTCAAGCTGCTGCGGACGGACACTGGCGAGATGAGCGAGGAAGAGCTGACAGCACACCACCAGAAGCTGAACAAGGCGGTGCTGAAGGACATCCAGTGCGGCCTTGAACTCTACGGCGTCCCGGCGGCGAACATCCGGAAGGTGATGCAGGCGTTTGAAGGCTACTGGGAGGATGTACAGGCCATCGGCAGAGGCGAAGGGTTTAGCTTCAGCTCTGCACCCTCTTCGGCCACCGGGCAGTACGACCGGCTGTACAACGCCATCCAGAGCGAGGACAGCGAGGAGGCTGCTGCGGCGATGAAGAAGCTGGAACAGATGAACAAGACGGACAAGGTGGACGGCGAGCTGGCAAGGCGGCTGAAGCAGTACGACGCCGACGTGTTGGCGGCGGCCGAGGCCCGGAACGCCGGGAAGACCCGGGCCGAGGAAAAGGCCAGAAAGGCCGTATTTGAGAAGCTGCGGGAGGGGCTGGACGTCGCCCCTGTGACAGACAGGGCCAAGGGCAAAGCGGACGCGGCCCGGCGGGCGCAGCTCATCGACCTTGTGAACAAGGCGGTGGACGGCAAGGCAGACGAACTGCTGGCGGGCGGCAAGGACGGCAGCATATACGACGCGCTCCTGGACGAAGTGAAAAATGGCCGGGTGGAGGACGCGCAGGAGGAGCTTGACCGCCTGATGACCGCAGGCAAGGACAAGGGCAGCATCAAGAGCAAAATCACGGAGAGCGTGAAGGAAGAGTATCTGGCCGGAAGCGACCGGGACCGGGAGAAGCTGGAGAAGAAGCTGCTGGCCCTCGAGGACGCAGAGGGAAAGCCCCTGTACGAGGAAAAGAACTTTGCGCAGTGGGTAAGCGCTGCGGACAAGAAGGCCGAGAAGGCGAAGGACGAGAAGAACTGGTGGGAGGGGGTGAAATAAGATAAGAGCAGACGCTCTGGTAATGAACCAGGGCGCCTGCTCTTTTTGTTTGTATGAATAAGTCCGCAGTAGTTTTGTTACGAGGGGCGTGGTAGGCTTTTTATAGAGTGCTTGCCCTACTGAGAGCGGCAGCGGACCGGAAGGAAACCTCTCAGCTTTGCAGTCCGCCTGACGGCGGCGCTGCAAAGCAGCTCCCCTAGCGAGGGGAGCCTTTCTCAAAGGAAGGAGCTTCAAAGTGAAAGTAAGAGTAGTGAAGGACCATTTTTGCGGGACAGGCTGGCGGGCGGAGCCGGAGACGCTGTACCTGGGCGGCGTGGGCGCCGTATACGTGGAAAAGCTCGAGTTCGTGCTGCCGGAAACATGGGCCGGTATGGCCGTGACGCTGCACATCGAGCAGGAGGGCGGGACTGTGCCGCAGCCGATGCTGCTGGATGGAAATAATAACGCTCCGGTGGACGGGCGTTTCACGACGGCGCGGCAGGGCCTCTGGATGCTGATGGCCACGGACGGAGAAGGCCGGCGCGAGATGACCATGCCCGGGAAATATGTGTGCTACCAGACGCTGGAAAACGGCGAGGGAACTGGCGCAGACGGACCGGCGATGCCGCTGCGGTATCAATATTTACAGCTGGTGCTTGAGCAGGAAGCCCGGGCAGCGCTGGAAGCACAAAGAGCCGCCCGATACCGGCAGTGGGTGGCCGACCGATGCGCTGCAAAGGAACACGCGCTGCTGCTTGAAGCGCTGAGCGGAATGCGTTACTCCGACGCCAGCGCATGGGACATGATAGCGCAGCTGAAGCAGCGCTGGAACAGCCCCCCGCCGGAGCAGGCAGAGCCGGTGGCAGTGGAGAGCATCCGGCTGGACAGCAAAGAGCTGAGCATAAAAGTGGGAGAGTCCTGCCCCCTGAAAGCCACGGTGCTGCCCGGAAGCGCACCTCAGACCGTGGAGTGGATGGCCGAACCGGAAGGCATCGTGCAGCTCCGGGAAAATACTCTGACCGCCGTGAAAGGCGGCACAGCGCTCCTGACGGCCATCGCAGGCGGAAAGCTGGCGCAGCGCAGAGTGCGGTCGGTGGCTGTATCGCTGGAAAAGCTGGCGCTGGACAAACCGTCCGTAAAGCTGAAACAGGGCGAGTCTGTGACTCTGACCGCGACTCTGACGCCGACCCAGTCCACCGTGACAGCGGTGAGCTGGACAACGAACAATGCGGCGCTGGCCGTGATGAAAGACCAGACGACCGCCGTAGAAAACGGAAAGGCCGTGAACACGCTGGCAGCCCTGAAGGACGGCAGCTGCATCATTACTGCTGCCGCCGGAGGAAAGAGCGCCGTGTGCAGCGTCACGGTGGAAAAGAATGGACAGAGCGGCGGGGATGAACCTGCCATCGTGATGTATGCGGTATCCAACCGGCTGAACGGGCTGAGCACGAGCCGGGCGGACGTGGTCGTCCAGAGCGGCAAGGCGTACACTGCGGCTCTGACGCTGAACGAGGGATACTGGCTCATATCCATCAAGGTAACGATGGGCGGCGAAGACGTGACAGCCACCGCATGGAACGAGAAAAAGATGACCGTCTCCATCCCCGATGTGACGGGAAACATCGTCATAACGGCAGAGGCGAAGCTCCCGATGCTGAAGGAACTGGCGGTGGGAGCGGTGACAAAACTGGTGGAAAAGGACGGGACATCGGCGGAAGAATTCGTGGTTATAGCGCAGGACTACGAGAAAGAGCTGAACGGCGAAGGCCGGACGTTCCTTGCCCGGCGGCACGGTATCACCGGGAAAAAATGGAACACGACATGGTGTACGTATGCCGACAGCCTGATTGACGTCTACCTGAACAGCGAATACCTGAAGGACGCCCCACAGGCGCTGAAAGACATTCTGACGGAGACGAAATTTTACTACACGCCCGGCTACTCCGGAAGCGGCAGCAGTTATACAGGAAGCCACACGGTGACCACGCTGAGCCGGAAGGTCTTTTTGCCCTCGTGCTATGAGTTCGGATTCGAGTCATACGGATACACTTCGGCCAGCAGCCCGAAATACTACCACCTGGAAGGCTCGACCTTTGCCGATGCAGAGAAGCTTGCTCTGGCGCTGCTGGCGGCGGATGCCGAAACGGCGGGAAGCGTACCGAACACCTATTTCCATTTCTGCCTCTGGACCCGGACGCCGGTACTGAACGACTACGGCAGCGGCCTGACCGGAAGTGCGCTGAAAGAGTATCTGTACAAGGGCGCTGAAGCGGTGTGGGCGCAGATGCTGACGGCACCGGATAAGCTGAACTGGGGCGGATACAAGGTGAACGAACCGGAAAACATGAGCTGGCCTGACCTTTACAGGTGCTGGACGCACCCCTGTTTTACACTGCCGGGAAATACCGTTATCGACGCAAAGGGAAATATTGTGGAGGTGAGAGAAGAATGAGCACGGATAATGCACTGAACGCCCTGACGGCGCGGATGCTGGAAGCCGTAAAGAACACCCGCGAAAGTGCGGACTCCGCTGCAGCCAGCGCCCAGCAGGCGCAGAAGATGGCGGAGGGAGAGATGCAGGGAACGTCGCTGACTGGCGCAGAGAAAAAGCTGCTGGTGCAGATATTGCAGCGGGCGGCGAACAAGAACAGCGAGATGCAGCCCGCGGTGGATGAGCTGAAAAAGCTCTGGAAGGAGAGCTCCTGATGATAGAACGCAATATCTCCCTCGCCTCGACGGGTTCGGCGCGGACATCGGGCTGTGACAACCAGCTGCGTCTGGGCTACAGCAGGAACCGGGGGATATACCGGCTGAACATCACCCAGACCGGCGAGTGGGAGGGAATGACCATCCGGGCGCTCTGGCACACAGAGCGGGGAATGCTGTTTTCGTCGCTCGTGGAGGACGGAAAAATAGAAGTACCCGCCATCGTGACCTCTACTCCCGGGTGCGGCAGGCTCGTCTTTGAGGGAAGCGACGGAACCCGCACCCTGACCAGCGCGGACATCAAGTACAGCGTGGCCATGAACAGCGGCACGATGGGGGACATCCCCGAACCGCCGGTGCCTGCATGGCAACAGCTGGTAGCCCTCGTGGAGCAGGCAAAGGACGAGGCGTGGCAGGCCGGAGAGGACGCCAGACAGAGCGCCGCAAAGGCCAATGAAGCATATGAAAACACCATCGGCGCAAAAGACTCGGCGGTAACGGAGATACGCAAAGCCGAGACGGATGCACTGAACAATGTGGAGGCATCAGCCGGCCCGGCGGCGTCTGCGGCTGCGGATGCTGCCGCAGCAGGCGCAAAGGAAAAAACCGAAAAGGCCATTCAGGAAGTAAAGGACAGCGCGGTAAAGGAAGTGAAAGATGCCGCAGCAGGGGCAGCCGCCCGCGCTGCCCAGTCGGCAACGGATGCGGCCAGCTCTGCCGCCGAGGCAAAGAAGACAGCTCAGGACATCCAGGGCTACTACGACGGCGTACAGGATCTCGTGACCGACACGCTGCGAGACTACACCGGCGGCTACTACCGCAGCTATGATTTGACCATCCCGGCGGCGGGCTGGAAAGAGATGGCCAAGTCCGTAGGACGGTACTGGTACAGCTGCGACGTGGCCATCGAGGGGTGCGACAGCTCTTACGTTCCGATGGGGACCCTGACGCTGGACACGGCCGGAGAGGTCGAAAAAGCAAACCTTGCGACTGTGCTTCAGACCGTGGAGGGCGGTGTGCGGTTCTACGCTGCCATCCCCCCGAAGGTGAACATCCGTGCCTTTGTAACGCTGTTTGCAAAGGGAACGGCATCGATGCAGCAGGCATCCGCTGAAGAAGTGCAGAGGATGCTTGACGAAATTTTTAATGGATAAAAGAAAGAGAGGGAAAAACACATGGCCAGTTATGATTTGACCCGTATTCCCGCGCTGCGCGACCTGCAGGAGCTGGGCCGCCGCCAGAAGGATGTGACGGACGGTCTCGGCCAGCGCGTATCTGCGCTGGAGACCAATGCTCCCACCAAGGTGAGCGACCTGACGAACGACAAGAAATATCAGACGGAGACGGAAGTCTCCGCCGCCATCAACAAAGCTGTCGCTGCGGCAGACCACCTGAAGCGCAAGAATGTCACCTCGACCGGGGACATCGACCTGAAGGCGGCAGACGCTGCACAGTACATCTACATGGTCCCGAAGGGTACTGCCGGTACCTCCGACAAGTACGACGAGTACATGGTCATCGACGGCGTGCTGGAAAAGATGGGCGACTGGAAAGTGGATCTGAGCGGCTATGTCCAGAAGGAAGCCGGCAAGGGTCTCTCGACCAACGACTACACCAGCGCGGACAAGCAGAAAGTGACCAACATGGAAAAGACCATGGACGCCCGCATCACTGCCAGCATGGCGACCGACACCGAAGTGAACGCGATGCTGGATGAACTGTTTGGCTCTTAAAGGAGGACAAGATGGGGATAACGCTTGCTCATCTGAAGGAAGCCGTGGACCGGCTGCTGGACAGGATCGCGCTGGTGGCTCAGACGGCCTCCAAGAGCATCGAAGAGATGGGAAAGACAAAGGCAGATAAGGTGAACATCATGTCTTTGACCATCCCGGCCAGCGGCTGGTCGAGTGACAGCACTGCGGGATGTCCATATTATCTGGACATCCCGGTGTCCGGCCTGACGGCAAACGACTGTGTGGCCGTAGTGGTAGCACCGACCTGTGCAAAGACCGCCCTGACGGCAGGACTCACATCGACCGAAAGCTTTGCAGGAAAACTGCGGCTGCGAGCGCAGCAGACGCCGACAGCTGCCATCACGGCAGTTTATTACATTGTGAAATAGGAGGGATGGACCTATGGCATGGGGTCCCATATCGGTCGGCGGCAGTGTGAGCGGTTACACGCTGCCGACAGCAACGGCCAGCGTCCTTGGCGGCGTGAAGACCGGCAGCAACATCACGAACTCCGACGGCACCATCAGCATCACCAAAGCCAACGTGACGGCAGCGCTGGGCTATACGCCGCCCACGACCAACACCACTTACGGTGCCGCCACCCAGAGTGCAGCCGGCCTGATGAGCGCTGCCGACAAGAAAAAGCTGGACAATGTTACCGCCGGCGCAAACGCCTATAGCCTGCCCACGGCAACGGCCAGCGTCCTTGGCGGTGTGAAGACCGGCAGCAACATCACGAACTCCGGCGGCACCATCAGCATCACCAAAGCCAACGTGACGGCGGCCCTGGGCTATACGCCGCCCACGACCAACACCTGGCGCGGCATACAGGACAACCTGACCAGCACGGCCACCGACCAGAGTCTGAGCGCAAATCAGGGCAAGGTGCTGAAAGGCCTCGTGGACGGCAAGGCGAACGCCAGCCACACCCACAACTACGCCGGTTCCGGCTCTGCGGGCGGCACGGCCAACTCAGTCAACGGCCTGACTTTTGCCGCCCAGACCACCGACCCGGGCGCAGGAAGCAGCCTTGCCACCAACAAGGTGCTCATCGTATACCAGTAAGGAGGTGAAACTTCAAAATGGCAAAAGCAGTTTATGTGGGCGTTGGCAGCAAAGCCCGCAAGATGAAAAAAGCCTACATCGGCATCGGCGGCACGGCCCGCAAGGTCAAGAAGATGTACATCGGTGTCGGAGGCAAG
>ULRE01032712.1_pt1 | contig 26633 bp, 17 predicted proteins | sample 1955141 | NCBI WGS metagenome assembly ULRE01 (sample SAMEA4835674, study PRJEB28245) | human gut metagenome | biome: gut microbiome; material: fecal sample | place: Denmark | collected 2008
ACCAATTTTACAAGTACTTATAATTCATCGAACTCACGTTAATTTACATCTTGAAAATAAAATGTGATGATGCGATGGGCTGAATAAATTGCTCCCAAATACAATTGTTGGACGTTTGTATGGCTTTATTGGACATTTCTTATATGCTTTTCTTGCTGTTTTGTATTATTTTTGTCAGTGAATACACACAAAAATACCGGGAAGTTAATTTTAAATGAGATAATACCTAATGATTAATTTGGATAAGATGAATAAACGGAAAATTTTATTGTTAGCCTTAGGGGCTTGTTTGCCTTTCTCTTTTTTGCACGCAGATCATGCGGATTTGCAAGGAGATACTTGGAAAACCTATTTGAATCCCAATGGAACCATCAATTATATGGTCGTATCGGGTGCGGACGGGAATGATACGATTCCTTTCAGTCGGCATCAGAAGTCCGGTCCGGTTTTTTATGTCAGTTCCCAACGCTATGATGCGCTGAATCATGTATTGCAGAATGAAAAGCAGGGTGTTTGGAAAAGAAAAGACGATCACTCTTTCGAATCTATAATCGGAAATCTGCAATGTACTTTGACCTATCGTTCCATTGACGGACAGATGGCTTTGGACGTAACGATTAAAAATATGGGAAGCACTTTGGAGCAGCCTCTGAAGGCGGGATTAAAACTGGGCATAGATACTTATATGGATAAGTTTCCCGATTGGTTGGATGCTTACTTCCCGACTTTATTGAGAAACGAGAAAACACATTTCTGGGGCTATCTGATGAGTCCCAAACGGAAAATCATAGCTTTGTCTTCACCCGATCCGGTGGCTTCCTGGAGTCTGGATTATAACAGTTCGAACAGTGCCGGCAGTAAGGAACAGAAACCTTATTATTGGGGTGGACATCGGATTGAAGGAGTGAACATTGACTTTATCAATGCCTTGCCTTTGCCGAAAAGAGCTCCTCAGGATTTGTACCAGCTCTTTCCGGGACAGTCCTTTTCCTGGCGTCTGTTTATTACACCGGTTCAGGACCTCAAACAATTAAAGGATGTTGTTCAGAAAAATACCGGAGCGGCTTATTGGGATCTTCCGCAAACATCGTGCGCTGTGGGAGAACAGACTCGTATCGGACTTTATTCGTCCTCAGAACCCACAGTCAGCTTGAACGGCAAGCCGATTTGCATGAAAGAGCAGTCCGCAGGCTATTGGACTTATGATTTTATTGCGGAAAAGCCGGGATATGATACCTTACAGTGTAGAAATGCCGACGGAAAAATGTCTGAGGCCATAATCACCGTGCGCCATCCTTGGGACTGGTATCTGGATCGGGCACGCAGTGAGGCGGAGCGTTGTCCGCAAAAGGCAACCACTCATATTGAGTCGTGGTACGGATATATGTCGGCTTTTATAGCGGCCCGCTATTTGCCGGATGAGGCTCTGGACCGGAAGCATGCCAAACGGTTTGAGGATTTGTATTATTTGCTGCATCAGAACGATGTTCCTCAAATAATTCCTTACCGCATTCAGAATACCAGCGGCACGATTGATTTGCTGGTTCTGAAATATAAGGCCTACCGGAATGAAGAGGATTTGAAAAAGGCGGCCCGACTGGCCGATTGGCTTATTGCCCATGCCCAGAGAAACGACGGTTCGTTCCGAAATCATCTGAGCCTGGACAAAAATGAACCAAAGGGCACGCTCTATACCAGTGTGATCTATGTAGCCAAAAGTATGTTGGACCTGGCTTTGGTGGAAAAGGAACTGGGCAAGACGGACCGCCAATGGCAGAAGAACTACAAAAAGCATTTTGCTTCTGCCAAGAGTGCCATAGATCATCTGGTTTCTCTGCACGGTAATGTGCAGACTGAGGGCGAGATGACGTATGAGGACGGCATGATCTCCTGTACGGCGCTTCAGATTGCCTATCTGGGTTTGCAGGACGAAGTGAAAGCACAACGGGATAAATACGTGAAAGAGGCTTTGTATATGCTTGAAGGACATGACTGTCTGACTCAGCTGCTGATACCCGACGGACGACAGCGGGGAGGCACGTTGAGATTCTGGGAGTCACAGTACGATGTGCTGATGGTGCCCAACTTCATGAATTCTCCTCACGGATGGAGTGCCTGGAGAGCTTATGCCACTTATTATCTCTACCTGCTGACGGGAAACGAGCGCTGGTTGCGTGAGAGCTATAACGCCGCAGGAGCATTTGCCGAACTGATAGATACCCGAACCGGTCGCTTGCGCTGGTCTTTCTGTGCCAATCCATATTTGCCGGCCCGCATTGTCAGCGAACCGCATCCTACGGCCCATCCGGATTCTGTAACGCAATACCATTTGCAGCCTTTGCATTATAAGACCAATGCCGTTGTGGTGGGAGAGCAATACATAGACATGATCAGTGATATGATGTTCTTCAACACTCAGGACAATGATGTGCACGAGGTATTCAAGTTTATTGGCGAAGCTTTCCTGTGCCATGCTTTTGTGGTGGAAAGGGAAGACGGAAGTTTGAAAGGATATAATTGTCGGGTACGTTATTCCGGAGACGAAATCGTGGTAGAACCTACTGAACAACTGGTAGAGAAAGTCCACATCAATGTAAAAGGCAAAAAGAAAGTCAGAATATCCTCAAAATCCGGTAATCCGGTTTATACGGTTTCGCGGATGCAATGGGTAAATGTTTAGAGAGAGTAGGTCGGCAAACAGAATAGTTGATGGCCGGCAAATCCTGATTTAAGGGAGATCTTCCGTCTCAATAACAATACTTGTGCCGGAATAAAAAATAATTTATATTTTTGAGGGAGTTTATCTGCATCCTTTGCGGATTGAAGCAGGATGAGGTAAAAATAATGTTTAACCTTAAAAAGACAAATGATGAAAAGATGAAAAAAAGGAATCTATTTACCACATTGTGGATGACAGCTCTTACGGCCTTGCCTGTTATGGCAGACAATAATCAACGTCCCAATGTAATCTTTATTGTGGCCGACGATTTGGGCTATGGAGATATCAGTTGCTATGGCGAAAACACAGTTCAGACTCCTCATGTAGATCGTCTGGCCGGTAACGGACTCCGTTTTACGGATGCTCATTCCGTGGCGGCTACCAGTACTCCGTCAAGATATTCGCTTTTTACGGGTTGCTACAGCTGGCGGAGGAATGATACGGGGATTGCTCCCGGTGACGCCGGAATGATTATACGTCCGGAACAGACTACGGTTGCAGATATTTTTAAGTCGGCGGGATATACCACCGGAGCCATAGGAAAGTGGCATCTGGGACTGGGGGATAAAACCGGAACACAAGACTGGAACGGACAGATAACTCCGGGACCGCAGGATATCGGCTTTGACTATTCTTATCTTATGGCAGCAACGGGAGACCGTGTGCCCTGTGTCTGGATTGAAAATCAGAAAGTGGCGAATTATGACCCGCAACATCCTATCTATGTCAGTTACAAGACTCCATTTCCCAGTGAACCTTTGGGAAAAGATCATCCCGAACTTCTGACGAACCTGCATTCTTCATTCGGACACGATCAGGCTATTGTGAATGGCATTTCACGTATCGGATTCATGAAAGGGGGAGGAAAGGCATTGTGGAAGGATGAAAACATTGCCGACACGATTACTGCCAAGGCAGTGGAGTTCATCGAGAAGCATAGTCGGGAACCGTTTTTCCTGTATGTGGGAACGAATGATATTCACGTTCCCCGTTTCCCGCATAAACGTTTCAGAGGGAAAAGTAAGATGGGATATCGAGGAGATGCTATTTTGCAGTTTGACTGGACGGTCGGTGAGATTGTCGAGGCTTTGTCAAAACAGGGGCTGTTGGACAATACGTTGATTGTGTTGACCAGTGACAATGGTCCGATTGTGGATGATGGCTATAAGGATCAGGCCAAGGAGTTATTGGGCAACCACAGACCTTGGGGAGATTACCGTGGAACCAAATATACCATTTATGAAGCCGGAACACGAGTTCCCTTCATCGTATCCTGGCCCAAGCATATAAAATCCGGTGTATCCAAAGCTCTTGTTTCTCACATCGACTTGTTTGCCTCTATGGCATCTCTTGTTGGAGAAAAAGTTCCGGCAGGCGCCGCTGATGATAGTTCAGATCAGCTGAAGGCTTTGTTGGGAAAAGACAAGAAAGGACGTGATTATGTTATTGAATCGGCCGGAACACTGGCTGTAACGACTGGAGAATGGAAATATATTATGCCGCATGGACGTAAATCAAAAAACAATCCGCAAAAGGCACTCGGAGAACTCTATTATCTGAAGGATGACATTGGCGAAAAAACAAATGTCGCAGAAAAATATCCGGATAAGGTACAAGAGTTGAAACTGCTTATCGAAAAGGAGAAGGGAATATCCCCTGCGAAATAATAAAACAAAAGAAAGAGTCGTATTCTGGCTTTATGGGCTGAATACGGCTCTTTTAAAATAGGCAAATACCGATTCTGATTTATGATACTAGAATCTTATACATATAAGAACCAAGGTTTGTCAAGATTTCAACGATATAGATTCCTTTGGTATATTGACTCATTGGAATGATTGTGGGAAAGGAAGGAGATAGAACTTTTTGAACTAATAATCCGTTTATATTGAAGATTCTGATTTCACCTTGAATTTTTTCCCTTGTATCTGATTTGATAATATGAAGCTGTTTGTTGTGGTAGTTGATTTTTATAGGTGAAGAGGATAAAGAAGAAGCTATATTGGTGCTGATGTCCTTTTTGGTACCATAGATACGTAGTTCACTGATAGCTAAATGTTCTCCGTTTTTAGTCTTTCTGATTCTGATATATTGATAAGTGCCATTTTGAGGCAAATTAACAGAGAGTGTGGAACGTTCTGGAATAGGATTGTCATCGCATGAATACACTATGACGCTTTCTTTTTCTGGAAAAGACGGATCATTGGAAAGTTCGATCAGAAAGTTGCGTCGGGTTTCTTCATAACTTTCGCCTTGTTGTTGTGTTACCATTTCTATACGATTAATCTGGTACTGTTCTCCGAGGTTGACATAAATATAGGGGAGATTTTTTTCTCCTGAATGCCACATGGTTTGATTATTTCCGTCCACAATGCTTTGAGGATAATAGCCGGAGAATGAAGACGTAGCTATAACAGTCTTACCCAAAGCGATATTTTGGTTAGGCAGAGCTGGACTCTCTTCACCAGGCATTATTCCGGATGCTTGTATTATTTCGGTTGCTTTTTTATGAGGCATTTCCAGAATAGAATGATTTTTTTCGGGATAGATGATATTGGTATTTGCTCCCTTATTCCCTCCTGTGTTGTTTTTCTTTCCGGAAAGTACATAGGATGTATCCACTTTAACCGTACCAGCCATGTTGTAATAGAACCATTTGCGGTCACTTTTTATTACATTATTTTTAATGAATACATTGGAACTTTGTTCGTCTGTATAGATGGCACCTTCTCGTCCGGAACGAGGTTTGAAGGTCTGTTCGTCAATATAATTGTTTTCAATGCGCAGACCTTTATCACCAAAATGACTCAATGAATAGATTGCTCCGCCGTCGTAGCATTTCTGGATGACTCCAATGATGCTGTTTCCCACAATATTGATGTTTTTCTGTGACGAAGGACTGATATGCCATCCCCATCCAACTGAGATACCTGAATAAGGTAAATTGAATAGTTCGTTATGTTCTATATTCAGATTTTCGGTATAGAAGGCCTCGATGGCCACACAAGAAGCATATTCGGCACCGATATTTTCAATATAATTATTCCGGATACAAGTGTTTTTTACAGCTTTCTCTCCGGGATAATTATAGGTTCGGTGTATCCAACTGGCTGCTGAAACGGCACATCCTGAAATGTCCGAAAAAGCATTCTTTTCGATGAATATTTGGTCGGTATTGTTCTTGATATCGATTCCATTACTCCCCAAGTGAAGAAAACGATTGGATGAGAAACGGATATTGCGCGCGTCTTCGATAGAAACAGCTCCAGGAATCTTGATTTTTCTTTGGTCATTATTTTCCACGTCACCAGCCTGCGCATTTTCTGCACAAATGACTGCAGAACTTTGAATCGGACTAAATCCGTTTATAGAGGTCCAGTTCCAGGCGTTATGGCAGAAATCAATACCTTCGAAATTCAGATTTTCAACAAGTTGATTCTCTTTTGACGATTTTATGTCGATGAGCCGTTCCAATGAGGGTACATAGGCTTCTATAGACTCGGGAGTTTCGCCAGAATGAGCATAATAGTAGAGCATCTTCGATGATGGATTGAAATACCATTCTCCGGGTTGATCGAGCAGCTCTTCTGCATTTTCAAAATAAAAACGGTTCATTGGGCCTTCACCTGCTCCAGGAGACAGGGCTTTATAGGCCATGGTATAGCTCCAATTAAAGTTCTTTATCAACACCAGATACTGGTCATCAGCAACATCTTTCAAGGTTTTTCCGTCGATGATTTTTTCTACCAGAAAGTAGTAATTCCTCCAGCAATGAATATAATTGATTTCTACGGAAGAGTCATTATTGTATGGCTCTATATCACTCTTTTTGAAGAGTAATCCTAATGTTTTACCATCTTTCTTATATAGACCCTGTGCCGTTTTGACTTCGCCTTGTGCCCTTTGTGCCCGTTTTCCATTCACATATAGGTTTCTGACAATGGAGATATCTTCTATAGGAGTGCAGAATATCCGGTCGTTTTGTTTGCTGCGTGTCCAGGAGGTAAGTTGCTTGCCGCCGCTTAGAATCGGTTTTGCACCATCCTTTGCTTTATAAGTTACTGAATAGGTGTTATTACCACCATCGTCTGTATCAAAGACTAATGGGGAGGACAGGTAATAAGTTCCGTCGGTTAATAACACAACAACATCTTCTTTTCTGTTGGCTCCTTCTTTTCGAATTTCTTTTCGGACTTCTTCCAAAGAATTTTTTCCGTTTCCATTGGGAGACACTTCATAAATTTTCTGTGCTTGAGCGGGGAGTAGAGAGGCACACAGCAGATTACATGCCCCGACTATCTTGTAGATTGATTTCATGATGATTAAATAATAAAGTTTTTAAGTTCATTGGGCTTGAATGACGTCTACCAAATGCGGATTGTCGCACATAACCGACACATTCATCAGGCGGTTACCCAAAAATACATTGCGTTGTGGCAGTCTGTTGGTACGGTTTTTATATTTCAATATATAAGGATAGGCTTTGGAGTATATTGGGCCGTAGCCATCCACAGCTTTTGTCCGTTGTTCAAACAGTCCGCCTTCGTCCAGCAAATGACCGGCCCAGTTGTTCAGACGATCGTCGATATGCAGAGCCACCCGGGTATCAACAAACAGATTGTCCAGTATCCTGTTGTCGGAACCTCCTCCCAAAAGGATGGCGTATCTTCCGGCTTTATAGAAAGTGTTTTTTTCTACAAGCATTCCTCCGGTACAGTCGTCAATATAAACTGAACAGCAGGAATAGTCATTGCCGATGTTTGAGAAGAAATTACCTCGGATTACATTGCCGCATTCTGTCGGGTTTCTGCCATAATAAATGGCACCGTTGTCGTCCACCTCATAGCACACATCGTGAATATAATTGTTTTCTATAAGATGGTTGTTGCCGTGCATCAGAATGGCCATACTGGGCAGGTTGGAAATCTCACAGTTACTGATCCGGTTGCCCACACCGGTAAGGTGGATGGCCGGACGGTAGGTCTTTTCCACCCGGTTTCCGTTACGGAAGGTACAATATTCTATGCGGTTGTTTCCGGGAGTCAGAGTCTTCCGGTCGCCTCCGTCGAGCACTATGGCACTGCTTCCCAGATTGTCGAAATGACAACCCGTAATCAGATTGTTTTTTCCTCCTTTACGGTTGACTTCAGACTGGGCATAAATGTGCTGTTGCAAGGAACCGATGCAGCCCCGGATCAGCTGACCGATGCTGTCATGAACCAGACTGTCAAAAGGTTTTATTCCCAATCCGAATGAGATGGCGGCACTGCCCAGATTCCGGAACACACAGTTTTGGAGTGTAATGTTGTTGCTTTCGGCCGCGGAGAATGCCAGATAGCGCGAATACTCAAAGGTGATGTTCTTGAAGGTGATGTGATTTACCTGATACAAATCAAAGAAAGGTTGGTCCAGTTGGGAGAGGACGACTTCCTTGAGTTCTTTTTCATAAAGAAAATATAACCGGTTGTGTTCCATGTCCAGCACATATTCCTTGTCCCGATCCATTTCATCGAGTACGTTCAGAAAATAATACTGGTTCCACGGCTTTCCGTTATCGAAGCCCCAGTAGTGCGGCATACCGGTTTCGATAGTCTTTTTATGATGATCAATCTTTTTCACAGGGAGCAGGTCATCGGCATAACCATGACAGAAATAACCCGAAATCCAGATATCCTTGTCTTGCTTCCATTGGTCTATTTCTTTTGCGGAGTATGTAAAGATGCCTCCCTGATTTCCTTTCTCTCCTTTATAAGGAAGGCTTCCTTTTGAGGTAATTTCTCCCACTCGGATAGTCGATTCATTGGGCCAGCGGCTAAGATTCATCGGTTTGCCGTTGACAAAAATTTCTGTCCACGAAGCACCGTAGGGGCGTACAAAACCGAAACTCCGTATGGGAGCCAGTTCTTTCAACGCGGTTTGCCGGATGTCAATGCAATAGGCATTGCGTCCGTTGATTGTTTCTTTACGGATCTTTTCGGGATTGATCCGTACACCGCCACTGAAATGTACTTTTTCATTTCCGTAAGGCGTGATGAGAATATGGTCATACCATTGCCCTTCCAGAACTATTGTTTTGTCAAATTGATACTCGCCTCCATGCAGCTGGAGATGGAATACAGAGTTGTCACCATTGCGTTTTCTATGTTTTTTCACCTTGTCGAAAGCTTCTTCCAGTCCGATGCCTTGCGAAGCGCTGTTGAATACTTCGATGCTTATGGTATCGTTGCTACCGGCGTATGTATTTTCGGAGAGGGAGAGGAAGAAGAGTGTTGCCAGCCAAAAATATTTTTTCATTTGCTTTTCATGGTTTGGTTGTTACGTATTTTTCCTACTTCATTCAGTATGTCCAAAGACTCTTGCGGAACATTGCCATCTCCGTCCGGTCCGATGTTCAAGAGCAGGTTTCCACCTTTGGCATTGATATCTTGGAGCTTGTTGACCACGGTTTGCGCATCTTTCCACTGATGATCCTGTTTCTTGTATCCCCAGGATTCATTGAGCGTATAGCAGGCTTCCCAGTAGTGATCCTGCGATTGTCCGGGGTGTTCCTGTTCCGGAGTTCCGAAATCTTTCTTAAAGACCGCTCTCTTGGCCACCCGGTTATTGATCAGAATGGAAGGTTTTAAGGAACGGATATATTGATACAGCTCTTTGCCGTCCTCCAAGGTCCACCAATCCACCCAGTCGGCATCGAACCAAAGAATGTCGGTATCATACCGGTCGATCAGTTCCTTGATCTGTTTTTTCATGTATTGGACGTATTCGGCTTTCTGTCCCGGTTTCATGCTGATTTGTGCCCATCGTCCCCAGGCATCCTTGCCCTTGCTGTTTCTTTCCTGCGACGGATGGTGCCAGTCGATGATGCTGTAGTAAGTACCGAAACGGATGCCCTGTTTCTTGCAGGCTCTGGACAGCTCTTTCAGAATGTCGCGCCTCTTCATGGGAGTGGATGCGATGTCAAAATCCGTATATCGGGAGTTCCACAGACAGAAACCTTCGTGGTGCTTGGTGGTGATCACGATATATTTCATACCGGCTTTCTTGGCGGTACGTGCAATTAAATCCGCGTCAAAATTTCGGGGATTCCAACTGTTGGCCAGAAGGGCATATTCGGCAGAAGGAATGTCCAGGGTAGATTGAATCCATTCGGCATAGCCTCTGGCCTGTTTGCCCTGATATTCTCCGCCTAGAGAACTGTAGAGTCCCAGATGGATGAACATACCGAATTTGGCGTCGGTGAACCATTCCATCCTTTGTTTAAATTCCGCAGGTGTCTCTTCGTTTATTGTTTCGTTTTGGGCTTGTATACCGGTCAGTCCGCAAAGGCAGAATGCGGCGATGAGAAAATTTCTTTTAGATAGGAAAGGGTAATTTTTCATGATTCTGGTTTTAGAGGATTTTTGAATAGATTGTATTTACAAAAATCCGTCTTTTTTCTGAGAAACCGTTCATTTATATTTGCCTTTTCTTGTTTTATATTTGCTTTCAGCTTTAATGAAGAAAGAGGGGAAGTAAAATTATAATGACTATTTCCAAAAGCAGGATCGTCAAAATCCATTTTTTGAAGATATGAACCTATAATTTGACAACTGAGTACCTTAAAAGACTAAAGAAAGAGCCGTATCATTGCTCCATATAGAGTTTGATACGGCCCTTTCTAATATTATTGTTACAATTTGTAATTATGGGGAATAGTCGTTTTTGTTTTGATATCCCCGTTATTATGCCCCGATGATTGTGTATTACTTTCAGGGCAGTAATCTTTTACTCACCCGTCAGTAATCCGTTACGGACGGGTGAGTAAAAACAGATTCAGAGCATTATTTCTGAATGTTGCTCTTTTCAAGTCCATAGTTCTTGATGCCGTCTTCTTTCTTCAGCATCATGGCGATCAGGATAGCAATGAAGCCGAATACGGCAAAGATAACCATCGGCAGGGTGTAGTCATAAGTAATGCCCTCGGCAGTCTGGATGGTGGCATACTTCTCGATAACCCAACCGATCAGTACCGGAACCATAGACAGACCGATGTTCTGAATGTAGAAAATGATGGCATAGGCAGAACCTAACTGCTTCATCGGAATGATTTTCGGTACGGAAGGCCACATGGCTGACGGAACCAATGAGAAGGCAATACCCAACAGAATCATCACGATGATGGCAAACCACCATACGTTCAGAATCGGCAGGGCGAAGAGTACGTGTACCAGAGTCAGCAGGGCTGAACCGATAATCATCAGTGTGGCACCCTTACCGATACGGTCGTAGATAGAACCGAACAGCGGAGTGAGCAGGATGGTTCCGAATGGCAGCATGGCAGGAATCATACCGGCCAGATCCTGATCTACATGATATTTATGAACCATGATCTTTGTCGCGAACTTCAGGAATGGGAACACACCGGCATAGAACATCAGGCAGAGCAGGGTAATCAACCAGAAACCTTTGTTGCTGAAGATTACTTTCAAATCGCTCATCTGGAAACCTTCTTCGTTTTCTTCAACTCCCGATGACTGTACTGACTGGTCAAACTTGCGGTCCATGACGCAGTATACCAAATATACCAGGAAGCCTACACAGATGCATACGACACCCAAAAGAATCGGCGTGGAGATGCTGTAGGCATTGGCTAACGGCAGACTGCATGCCAGTGCTGCAGCGGTTCCGATACGTGCCATGGCAACCTGCAGACCCATGGCCAGCGCCAGTTCATGACCGGTAAACCATTTGGCGATAACCTTGGAAGCGGTGATACCGGTGATCTCCATACCGCAACCGAAGATGGCGAAGCCCAGAGAGGCGAGAGCTACTTGCAGTGGCATGTTAAACAAAGTGGCATCGCCGAAAGTATGGGATACCGCATACCATTTGATGGCCGCTCCGGTGAGCATCAGAATGCTACTCATCACACCGGTGAAGCGCACACCCATCTTATCCAGAATGATACCTCCGAAGAAGAGCATCAGCAGGAATACGTTGATATAACCGTAGGCTCCGGAGAAGAAACCGTATTCGGCACTGGTCCAGCCCAGTCCGCCTTCTGCAACAGATTGGGTAAGCAGAGTTTCCAGAGGAGCCATTACGTCGGTAATGAAATAACCGCACATCATGGTGAACGAAACAATCGCCATGGCGGTCCAGCGGGCAGCCTTGCTGTCGCTGAGTTTTTGCTGAATGTTTTGTGTTACTGTTGTCATTTTTATTTGTTAAGATAGTGATTGATATTTATTTCTTTAACCAGCGGTCCAACCAACGGAAGAAGGTGCGCTGCCACAGGATTCCGTTCTGTGGTTTCAGTACCCAGTGGTTCTCATCCGGGAAGATGAGCAGCTCGGCCGGAATGCCGCGCATGCGGGCTGCCTTGAAGGCAGATTCTCCCTGAGCGCTCAGAATGCGGTAGTCCTTCTCGCCGTGGATGCACAGAATCGGAGTATCCCATTTGTCGACATACAGATGCGGACTGGTGGTGTATGGGTTTACTTTCTGTCCGTCGTTTACTGTTTCCGGAGAGTTGGCCTGGTTGGTGATGCCCTTACGCCACGGACCGGCACCCAGATCCCAGTTCGGGAACCACATCTCTTCGGTTTCGTAATACTGCTGTTGGGTGTTGAAGATTCCGTCGTGTGCGATGAAGCACTTGAAACGCTTGTCGTGGTGTCCGGCCAGATAATATACGCTGTAGCCTCCAAAGCTGGCACCGACACAACCCATACGGTCTTTATCGGCATAAGGTTCCTGAGCAACATTGTCGATGGCATCCAGATAATCCTGCATGCACTGGCCGCTGTAGTCGCCGCTGATATCTTCCAGCCATTCCATGCCGAAGCCCGGCAGACCGCGACGGTTAGGAGCCACGATGATATAGTCGTTGGCCGCCATGAGCTGCAAATTCCAACGATAGCTCCAGAACTGGCTTACGGGCGACTGCGGACCGCCCTGGCAGAAGAGCAGTACCGGGTATTTCTTGCTGGCATCGAAATGTGGCGGATAAACTACCCAGCAGAGTTCCTGCTTGCCGTCAGAAGTCGGTACCCAGCGTTCTTTTACCTCACCTAAAGTGAGTTGCTTGAGGATATGCTCGTTTTCCTGAGTCAGTTGGGTAATCTTGGCTTTCTTCCCTTTGGAGATACTGTAGATGTCGTCCGGAGCGCTGAGGCTGTGACGCATCACCAATAGCTGGTCGCCATTGTCGGCCACACCGCTGTAGTCATAATCTCCTTCGGTCAGCGCGCGTACATTACCTTTCAGGTCGGTCTGATATACCATGCTGCGGGCGTGCCATACTCCGGTAAAGTAAAGCTGCTTGCCGTCCTTGCTCCAGTTGAATCCGTCAACACCCGACTCGAATGACTCGGTCACATAGGTCTTCTTTCCGGTCTTCAGGTCGAGGACGCACAGACGGGTGCGGTCGCTTTCATAACCGTCGCGCTCCATGCTCTGCCAGGCCACTTTCGTACCGTCGGGAGAGTATTGCGGATTGGTGTCGTAACCCATGTTGCAGTCCTGGGCATTCTGATTTACGGCCTGGTGCTGCAGCGAACGGCTCGGATCTGTTTTCGGAGCCTGATAACCGGCAGGCTTGCACAGATTGGTAGTCTTGCCGGTGCTCACTTCATAGGCGAAGATGTCACTGTCGGTGCTGATGGCATAGTCCACGCCCGTTTTCTTACGGCAGGTGTAGACAATAGTTTTGCTGTCGGGACTCCAGTTGAACTGCTCGCTGCCGCCGAACGGAAGCATCGGGCATTCGTAAGGCTCTCCGTTCAGAATGTCGGTAGTTTGGTCCGAGATACGTGTTCCGTCGAAGTCGGCCAGGAAGATATGCGGAATGGTGCGCACATAATGATCCCAGTGCTTATAGTTCAGGTCTGTGATGACCATACCGCTGGTCAGAGGCAGATCGTCGTAAGTCTTTTCAATGGAAGCGGTGGTCTCTACTTCCTGAACCAGAATCACCTGTTTGTTGTCGGGAGAGAATTTGAAACCCTGCACGCCCTGTTTGGTGAACGACAGCTGCTTGCGGTCGCTTCCGTCGAGAGCGGCCTGCCATACTTCCGGTTTGCCGCTGGCGGTGCTCAGGAAAGCCAGATGCTTGCCGTCGGCCAGGAACTGCGGTTCCATCTCGCTGGCATTTCCCTGAGTGAAGAGCTGTTTGTCCGATCCGTCGGTATTCATCAGATAAATCAGGGTGCGACTCTTGTTCTGCTGCACACTGTAGTAAGTCACGGTGTAGGCAATCTTCTTGCCGTCCGGTGAGGTGGTCATGCCGCCGATGCGTCCCATGGCCCAAAGCGTTTCGGGAGTCATCCGGTCGTTTTTCAGTTGAATTTCATTCTTGCCGATCACCGGAGTTTCGGCAGGGCTTTGCTGCGGCGCGGCGGCCGTCAGTGCCAAAGTGGTGGTCATAATATGTAGAAAGTTCATAGGATAAATATGAAAAAGCCGGACGCGAAAAGACACGTCCGGCATAAAATGATTACTTTTTATTTTTGTCCCTGTCTTCTTTTCTGTTCTTCCAGAATAGCCTGTTGCTTTTTCTGCATTTCCTCCAGACGAGCTGCAAAGCCGGAAGTCTTTTTCGGATTCTTCTTGTTGGCTTCATACTTGGCCTCCATCTTTGCCAGCAGTTTCTTCTCATCGGTAGTCTTCTTGAGATACCACATGATCAGGATACTGGTCAAGCTGGACAGGAAGTAGTAATAGTTCAGTCCTGAAGAGTAATTGTTGAACATGAAGAAGAAGAACACAGGCATGAAATACATCATGTACTGCATCATCTTCATCTGCTGCGCCTGTTCACCAGCCATGGCAGACTGCTGCTGCTTGGTGCTGATCCAGGTATTGATGATATTGGTGGCACAGAACAGCAAGCAGAAGATGCTGATGTGATCACCGATGAGCCAGATGTGAGTGTCCCAACGGATCAGGTCGTCGTATGCCGACAGGTCGTTGGCCCACAAGAAGCTTTCTCCGCGCAACTCAATGGCGTTCGGCACAAAGTTGAAGAGCGCAATCCAGAACGGCATCTGGATGAGCATCGGCAGACAGCCGCCCATCGGGTTGGCACCGTACTGGCTGTAGAGTTGCATCATTTCCTGCTGTTTCTTCAGTGCGTCGTTCGGGTCCGGATATTTTTCGTTCAGCGCGTCGATTTTCGGCTTCAGAACGCGCATCTTGGCCGAAGCGATGTAAGACTTGCGTGTTGTCGGGTAAACCAGAACCTTGATGATAATGGTCAGCAACAGCAACACAATACCCATAGACAAGCCCAGACCGTTGAGCCAGTCGAACAGATAGATGATGAAGAAACGGTTGATCCACTTGAAGAGCGGCCAGCCCAAGTAAACCAGATCCTGCATTTCCAAATCCTTGTCGCTAAGGCTCAAATCATTGGTCGTGCTCAGAATGTGGTAGTTGTTCGGACCGAAATAGAGCTGCAAGTCGGTTGTCTTGCTGCCCGACGGATCGAAGTAAGTCTTCATTTCTGCATTGTACTCCTTCAGGTAACCACTGTTTTTAGGCTGCGGTGTGCTGGAGAGAGTAGCGTCGGTAAAGTCCTGATGCGCGATGAACACACAGCTGAAGAACTGGTTCTTGAAAGCAACCCAGTCCAGACGTTCTTTCACATCCTCGGTCTTGTCCTCGTTGGCGTTCAGATAGTCGGTACCCTCATCCTTGATCTTGTAGGTCAGGGTAGAGTATTGGTTCTCAAAGTCGAAACCCTTTTCCTGCTGCATGGCCTTGTCATACCACGACAGGTTGATGGTTTTCATTGACGGTGAGAAGTATCTGCCCAGACCCGAAGAGGCAATCTTCAGGTCGAGCATATAAGAGTCACTGTGCAGTTTGTATTCCAGATCCAGCACGCTTCCGTCCTGATTCTCCAGACGCATGGTCACACTGCTGTCGGTAGCAGCTACCGGAGTGAAGAAAAAGTCGCGAGAGTCCAGGTTCTCGTTTTTGCCTTCCAGGACAAAGCTCATGGAAGCGTCCTTTTCATTCAAAAGGCATACCGGTCCTCCCTGCTGGTTTTTATAGTCCTTGAGCAAGGCTTCCTTGACCATACCGCCACGGGTGCCCAAAGTGATCTTTACCAGATTGTTCTGCAATACGATGTTCTGATCGGTACCCTGACGGTTCTTGAAGAACAGGGAAGTAGAGTCCAGGGCTGCTTCTGCCTTTTTGGCGATGGCTGCCGCCTCCTGAGCTTTCTGTGCTGCTTCTGCCTGCTGCTTGGCTACGATTTCGAGTGAGTCTTGTCGTTGCATCTGCTGGATTTCAGCCTCGCTTGGTCGGCTGAAGTAGCTGAATCCGAACAGCACACCTGCAATCAGGATGAAACCGATGATTGTATTTTTATCCATTTTAAATTTTCTATATCTGCTTATTGGTTATTTTTAAAATCAATAGCTGCCTTTACAAAGGACAGGAACAGTGGATGTGGCTTCAGCACGGTACTGCTGTATTCCGGATGGAACTGGGTACCGATATACCAGTTCAGGTTCGGGATTTCCACGATTTCCACCAGGTTGCTGTCCGGATTGATACCTACGCACTGCATACCGGCGTTCTCGAACTCAGAAGTAAACTGGTTGTTGAACTCATAGCGGTGGCGGTGACGCTCAGAGATGGTCTTCTGTCCGTAAGCTTCCAGGGTACGGCTTCCTTCGCGCAGCTCACATTCGTAAGCACCCAGACGCATGGTTCCACCCATCTGTGTAATATTTTTCTGTTCCTCCATGATGTCGATCACATTGTGCGGAGTCTTCTCGTCCATTTCGCGGCTGTTGGCATCGGCATAACCCAATACGTTGCGGGCGAATTCGATCACCATCATCTGCATACCCAGACAGATACCGAAGGTCGGGATATTGTGTGTACGGGTATATTCTGCAGCAATGATCTTGCCTTCGATACCTCTCTGGCCGAATCCCGGACAGATAACCACACCAGACATGCCCTCGAGAGCCTCGGCAATGTTTTCCTTGGTCAGCTTCTCACTGTTTACATAGTGAGTCTTTACCTTATAGTCATTATAGGTTCCGGCATGAGCCAAAGATTCCAGAATACTCTTATAAGCATCCTGCAGATCATATTTACCTACCAGAGCGATGTTGACAATTTCTGTAGCCTTGTTGCGACGCTCCAGGAAAGAACGCCATGGACCCAATCCCGGAGTTTCTCCGATTGGCATATCCATCTTGCGCAAAATAATCTCGTCCAGCTTCTGAGCCTGCATGCTGAGTGGTACTTCGTAGATAGAAGGCATATCCAGACTCTGGATTACAGCGTCTTCGTCTACATTACAGAAGTGGGCCACTTTCTTACGCAGACCGGCGTTCAGTTCGTGCTCGGCGCGCAATACCAGGATATCCGGCTGGATACCCAAGCTCTGCAATTGCTTTACGGAAGTCTGAGTCGGTTTGGTCTTCAACTCACCGGCAGCAGCCAGATAAGGAACATAAGTCAGGTGCAGGTTGATGGCATTCTTGCCCAACTCCCAGCGCAGCTGACGAATGGCCTCCAGGAATGGAAGAGACTCGATATCGCCCACAGTACCACCGATTTCGGTAATCACGAAGTCGAATTTGTACTTCTGGCCCATCAGCTTGATGTTACGCTTGATTTCGTCTGTGATGTGAGGAACCACCTGAATGGTCTTGCCCAAATAATCTCCGCGGCGTTCCTTCTCGATAACACTTTGGTAGATACGGCCTGTGGTGATGTTATTGGCACGGGTGGTCTGAATACCGGTGAAACGCTCGTAATGTCCCAGGTCGAGGTCAGTTTCCTGTCCGTCTACCGTAACATAGCATTCGCCATGCTCGTAAGGATTCAGTGTTCCCGGATCGATGTTGATATACGGGTCAAACTTTTGGATGGTAATGTTATACCCTCTAGCCTGTAAAAGTTTACCAATTGATGAAGAGATAATGCCTTTTCCCAAAGAAGAGGCAACTCCGCCAGTTACGAAGATGTACTTAGTTTCTGCCACGATAATATAATTTTAGTTTAGACTTCAATCATAATCTCAAAGTTGCAAAATTATAAAAAAAACTTGAGAATAAGGCTCTGTTCGTTCAAAAATCCTCTATCTTTGCGTTTGTTAAGTCGTTTTTAATATGAGAATTAGATTTTTGATTGTGTTTCTCTTCATTTTGGGAGCTTGCAGGGCTACGTTATCCGCTTCGGCCCGTCAGGTGGACACTTTGCGCCAGGCTGCCATTATGGAGCGTTATATGCATCAGTTAGATACTTTGTGCCGCAAATACAGAGTGCCAGCAAGCGATTCCGGGTTGCCGGTAACTTATTCACCTTATTATTATAAGATGATTTCTCCGGCCCTGCTTTACCGCGCTGCCATTGCCCAGTGTTTCGAAATCCGGTATGCCTTGCCCGATTCCGTGAACGTTTACGTGTCGCAGGATACAATCAACAACGAGACCGATTCGATTTTGCTTCTGGATCGCGAAATCAATGATCTCTTGTGTCATACTTATATCAATCATCCCCGGCTGATTTCGGATACGGAAGATGAGGTGCAACAGATGGGTACGATTCGCGAAGATGTTGTAACACAGTTGGGGCATGAGTCGGCTCTGGTGGATCAGACCAATTTGCCTACTTTTATTCCGGATATTGGTGACAGTGTGGTGGTCATTCCCAAGAAACCGAATTTCTGGAAATATTACAGCAACTCTTCGTTGGAGTTTTACCAATATTATAATAGTAAGAACTGGTATAAAGATCGGACCGACAATTACTACAATATGAGGGCGGCTCTGAAGATGGGTTTTTCTTACAACAATAAAAGTAAGTTTAACTGGGAAACCAATCTGGAGATGCGTCTGGGTTTCCGGCCATACCCCAAGGATACGGAGCATCAGTTCAAAACATCCGAGGATTTGATCCGACTGAATTCGAAAATCGGTTACAAGGCTACGGAACACTGGAACTACACCTTTTTTGTGGAAGGAACCACTCAGATGTTGCGCAGTTATTATGACAACAGCGACGAAGTCCGTTCGGATTTCATGTCGCCGTTTTCGAGTGTGGTTTCGCTCGGTATGGAATACAAATTCAGTTGGAAGAGTTTTTCCGGAACGGCTAACCTGTCGCCTGTTGCCTATAATTTCAAATATGTGGCCCGTGATAATCTGGCCACCCAGCATGGTATTAAGGAGAATCATATCACTTATAACAAGTTCGGTCCGTTTATTAATGTTAACTTTAACTGGAAGATTATGGAGAATATCAATTGGGGCGGCCGTATTTATTGGTTTAGTGATTTGTCCATGAATACAATCGAGTGGGAGAATACCTTTACGTTTAATGTGAACAAATACATAAAGGCAACCTTGTTCCTGTATCCTCGTTTTGACGATAGCTCGCCCAATTACCGTAGTCCTGTTAATGACGGATTCTTCATGTTTAAGCAAAATTTAAGTTTAGGACTTACTTATAATATATAATAGGTAAAGAGGTCATGCCGGACGCTTATGCTCCGGTCATGACCTCTTTGTTGATCTGCTCGATATAATCCAGGATTTCCTGTCTTCCGGTTTTGTTTTCGGAAGAGGTGATGAAATAAGGCGGGAGTTCCTCCCATTGTTTCTTCAGTTCCTTGAGATAGAAACTGATGTTCTGTTTCAGTTTTCCGCCTCCCAGTTTGTCGGCTTTGGTGAACACGATGCTGAACGGTACTCCGTTTTCGCCCAGCCATTCCATAAATTCCAGGTCGATTTTCTGAGGTTCGTGACGGCAGTCGATGAGCAGAAACAGATTGATCATCTGTTCTCTTTTCAGAATGTAGCTGGAGATCATCACTTCCAGCTTGTCCTTGTCTTTCTTGCTTCTTTTGGCGTAGCCGTAGCCCGGAAGGTCCACCAGATACCACTCGTTGTTGATGAGGAAGTGGTTGATCAGCATGGTCTTTCCCGGAGTGGCCGAAGTCTTGGCCAGTTTGCTCCGTCCGGTGAGCATATTGATCAGGCTGGACTTACCCACATTGGAGCGTCCGATGAAGGCATATTCCGGATTGTTGGTGTTCGGACATTTGCTCACAACGGCGTTGCTGATGATAAACTCTGCACTCTTGATTTCCATAATAAAGCTAATTTTTGAAGCAAAGATATAATAATTTAATTTGGTTTTGGTATCTTTGCTCCTAATTATGCATTTCTAATGAATAAAAACATGTCTCAACAATATTCTTCCGCCTTGTTGGAGAAGGCTGTTTCCGAGTTCTCCAAGCTCCCCGGCATCGGTCCGAAAACGGCCATGCGTCTGGTGTTGCATCTGTTGCGTCAGAATGTGGCTTCGGTGGAGAGTTTCGGTAATTCCATCATCAAACTGAAGCATGAAATCAAGTATTGCAAGATTTGTCACAATCTGTCCGACACGGACATCTGCAACATTTGCAGCAAGCCCGACCGCGATCATCAGACCATTTGTGTGGTGGAGAATATTCAGGATGTGCTGGCCATCGAGAACACCCATCAGTTTCACGGAGTGTATCATGTGCTGGGTGGGGTCATCTCTCCGATGGACGGTGTGGGACCTGCCGATTTGCAGATTGCATCGCTGGTGGACCGCGTGACCGGCTCTGAGGTAAAAGAGGTGATTCTGGCGCTCAGTCCGACGATGGAAGGAGACACCACCAACTTTTACATTTTCCGCAAACTGGCCGATACCGGCGTGAAACTGAGCATCATTGCCCGAGGAGTGGCCCAGAATGATGAATTGCAGTACACGGACGAGATTACTCTGGGGCGCTCTATTCTGAACCGTATTGTTTTTACCGGACAAATATAAATCACATGGACAAGACCATTTTCAATTTACGACTGAATTTCTTTTTCTGGCTGTTATTGGCCTTACTGACTTTGGTGCTTTTTGAAACCGAATGCTGGATGCCGGGAGCATGGGCCGGAACGGGAATGTCGGAAGGCTTCTTTTTTCTGCAGACCATCATGATGATTGTCACCCTTTGTGTCATTCCGGTGGCACTGAAACTGCTGCACTGGCCGTGGGTGAAGAAGCAGATCACCGGCGACGGCCGTCAGGGACAAAAAGCATATCTGCGATGGAGCATGCTGCGCTGCGGAGTGCTGGGAGTCTGTCTGTTGTTGAATCTGGTTATATATTATAATGTATTGGAGAAGTCCAATGCGCTCTGTGCGCTGATTCTGCTGTTGGCCTATTTCTTTTGCTGGCCTTCTGCTGTCAAGATGAAGGCCGAGACAGAATGTGTGGAATAAAAGTGCGGCAGACAAAAAGCAGAGTATCATGAAATTATCCGTCGTTATCGTCAATTTTAACGTAAAGTATTATCTGGAGCAGACCATTTGTTCGGTGTATCGGGCTGCCCGGAATCTGGAACTGGATGTGTGGGTGGTGGACAACGCCTCGACCGACGGTTCTCAGGAATATATCACTCACCGATATCCTCAGGTGCATTATCTTTATAATGAAGAGAATGTAGGTTTCTCGCGTGCCAACAATCAGGCTATCCGTCTTTCCGAAGGAGAGTATGTGCTGCTGCTGAATCCCGACACGATTGTGGGGGAGGATGTGCTGGATGCCTGTGTCCGTTTCCTGGACGACCATCCGCAGGCGGGAGCCGTAGGTGTGTCGATGCTCAAGGACGACGGAGGCTTTGCCTGGGAGTCACGGCGCGGAGTGCCTACTCCGTTCACTTCCTTCTGCAAGATGAGCGGACTGTGCAGCCTGTTCCCGAAGTCGCGCACCTTTGGCAAGTATTACATGCGCTATCTCGATAAGGATCAGGTTAATGAGATCGAGATTATTTCCGGAGCCTTCAATATGCTCCGCCGTTCTACGCTGGATCGTGTCGGACTGCTCGACGAAACTTTCTTTATGTATGGCGAGGACATTGACCTCTCTTACCGTATTCTTCTGGGAGGTTACCAGAACTATTACCTGCCGGTGCACATCGTTCATTATAAGGGAGAGAGCACCAAGAAGAGCTCTTTCCGTTATGTGCACACGTTTTACAACGCCATGCTGATTTTCTTCAACAAGCATTTCCGCCGGAAGCATCTGTTTCTCTCCTGGCTGATTCATCTTGCCGTGGTGCTGCGGGGAGCTCTGGATCTGCTGAAAAACAAATGTCTGCATCAGCAGGCCGATCCCGACGATGAGGCGGCCGGCAACCGGGTGCTGTGTCTGGGAGGCCGTGAGGCCTTGGCCGAGATGAAAAAGATTCTGGAAGACAACGGCATGGAAGCAGTGCTGGTTGAGACCGACGAGGAACGGATGCCCGAAGGACATCTTACCGAAGGGCTGGACTTTACGGCATACGACCGGGTGGCCTATGATGTGGATGCCTATTCCTTTCAGTGCATACTGCAACAGCTCTATCGCGGTTGCGCGCGCAAGCCGCTGTTGCTGGGCACCTATTCGCGCCAATGGGGCCATCTGATTACACATAAAAGAATATGGTATGGAAAGAATTGACGACAAGCCCTTCTTCGAAGGACGGAAGGTGGTGCTCCGGGCCATGGAACCCGAAGACCTGGATACTCTTTATCAGATAGAGAACGACACCACACTATGGGCACACGGCATTTCCAATGTGCCCTATTCCCGTTATGCCTTGCGGAAATTCATCAACGAAAGCCTGAACGATATTTATGCCGACCATCAGCTGCGCCTGATTGTGGAGCTGAAGGAAACCCGTGAGATAGCCGGGTGTATCGACCTGTTTGATTACAGTGTGCGCCATCATCGTGCCGAGATAGGGCTGGTTATCCGAAAGCCCTTTCAGCGTCGCGGACTGGGGCGCGAGGCTTTGGGGCTGCTGTTGCGCTATGCCTTTTCTTTCCTCCGGCTGCATCAGGTCTATGCTTATGTGGCCAGTGAGAACACTCCGGCGGCTTCGCTGTTCGAACAGACCGGTTTTGAACGGAGCGCGGTTCTGAAAGACTGGATTCAGGAGGCCGGGGAGTATAAGAGTGTGGTTCTTTATACTTTATGTCAGGATTGAATCGGTATAAAAAACGGCGTTTTGCTTGCTCATGTAAGGAAAAAGTATAACTTCGCACTATAAATTCTCAAAAAAGGTGGCCTATGTTATACTATGCTTTAAACCTTACCTTGCCTCTTGAGGATCCCATTCTGAAGTTCCTCATTATCCTTCTGATTATTTTAGGGGCACCTTTGCTGCTGAACAAACTGAAGATTCCCCATCTGTTAGGCCTGATTATAGCCGGAGCCATTATCGGACCGCACGGTTTCAACCTGGTGTTGCGCGACAGCAGCATTATCATGTCCGGAACAGCCGGTCTGCTGTATATCATGTTTCTGGCCGGCATGGAGATTGACATGAACGATTTCAAACGCAACAGTTTGAAAAGTCTTGTTTTCGGCTTATACACCTTTATGATTCCCATGCTGGTGGGCACTGTGGTGGGCCGGTGGGTGTTGGGTTTTTCGTGGCTCACGTCCGTGCTGCTGGCCAGCATGTTCGCTTCGCACACCCTCATTGCCTATCCCATCATCAGCAAATACGGCATTGTGAAGAATCCGGCGGTGGGCATCACCGTGGGCGGTACGATGGTGACCGATATGCTGGCTCTTTTGGTGCTGACCATTGTGGTGGGCATGACCACCGGTGAGGTAAATTCCGTGTTCTGGGTTCGTCTGGGTGTGTCCATCCTGCTGTTTACCGCCATTATTCTTTTCCTTTTCCCTTTGATTACGCGCCATTTCTTCAAGCACGTAAGCGATTCCATTTCCCAGTATATCTATGTGCTTGCCCTGTTGTTCCTGGGAGCCTTTCTGGCCCAGCTGGCCGGCATAGAGGGCATTATCGGTGCCTTTCTGGTGGGACTGTCGCTGAACCGGCTGATTCCGCGAAGCTCCCCGCTGATGAACCGGGTGGAATTCGTGGGCAATGCCCTGTTCATTCCCTTCTTCCTGCTGAGTGTGGGCATGCTGATTGACTATCGGGCTTTTTTCGAGAGCTGGGAAACCCTGTTTGTGGGCGTGGTCATGATTTTGGTGGCCACGGGTACCAAGCTGGCTGCAGCCTGGTTCACCCAGCGCACGTTCCACTTTACGGCCGACCAGCGACGGGTGATTTTCGGACTGAGCAATGCGCAGGCAGCGGCCACTCTGGCTGCCGTTCTGGTGGGATATAACATTATTCTGGGCGAAGATGCACAGGGCAATCCGATCCGTCTGCTCAACGACAGTGTGCTCAACGGCACCATCCTGATGATTCTGGTTACCTGCATCATTGCCACCGTCATTGCACAGAAAGGTGCCCGCAACATAGCGCTGGAGGAAATGAAGCATGCTGCCCCGAAAGACAAAAAGGAAATCTATCACGAGCATATCCTGATTCCGGTCAGCAACCGGCACACGGTTGAAGAACTGATCAACCTGAGTCTGGCTGTCAAGTACCCGCAGAACAAAGACGGTATTTATGCCCTGCGTGTCATCAACACCAACGAGTCGGACGAGCGGGAACTCAAGGCTTCGAAAGCCCTGCTGGAGCAGGCCGTGCATACCGCGGCGGCAGCCGATGTGCATGTGCACGATCTGATTCGCTATGACTTGAGTGTATCCAACGCCATTTCCAGCGTGGTGCGCGAGAATGACATCACCGACATTGTGCTGGGACTGCACCAGAAACATTCCGTGCCGGCCGATATCTTGGGAAAAATCAACGATGGAGTCATCGGCCGAATCTGTGTGAATGCCTTCATCTACAAGGCTGTGCAGCCTCTGGCCACCGTGAAGCGGAACATCTTCATGGTTCCGACCAATGCCGAGAAAGAGACGGGATTCATGCATGTGTTGCAGAAAATCAAGACGATAACGGCCAATACCGGAGCCGCCGTGGTGGTCTATGCGGCCGAAGAGACCTTGGGAGTGATCCGGAATTTCTTTGGCGAAGAGGCGGCAAAGATTGATTTCCGCGACTTTGACGACTGGAATGATTTTCTGATTGCCTTCCGCGAGGTGAAGGCAAACGATTGCCTTTGGATTCTGTTGAGCCGTCGCGACGGCTTGTCCTATCACCCGATTATGCCGAAGATACCGGGCTATCTGAACCGCTATCTGCAAAACAACAACTTCATCCTGATTTATCCGCAGCAGGATGAAGAGGCAGAAAAGGGGCCGTTCCTCATCTGAAAAAAAGGCTGTTTTCTGCATGGCGGAACAACAGCATCATCATGTCTTAGAATCATCCCGATCTTTTTCCGAAAGCATTGGGATGATTTTTTTATTTCATTGGGATGAAATTTTTTGAGGGAGAAGAAAAAAGGCGGCACCCATCGTGACGGGTGCCGCCTTTGCAGGTATGCGGGTTGCATTAAATCTGTTTGCCTACCCAGTTGCCTTTGCGGATATACCGGAAACAGAGCAGGAAAAGTACCAGTCCGTAAACGTGCTCCGAAGTCCAGCAGAAAGCCACGTTCAGGCGCAGATGCATGATGATGATATAAATATAGACCACATAGACACACAAGGTGGACAGTTCGAGCAGGAAGGCTGTCCGTGTGTTGCCCGTTCCCGATACCGACTGGAAGAAGATGTTTCCCAGTGCGGTGATGAACGGCGTTGTGCAGAACACCCACAGCGAAGGGATAGCCGCCTCGATCAGGTCCGGCATGTCGGTGTAGATGCGCAGAATCAGCTGCGGGAAGCAGGCAAAGAAGCAGGCCATCGGCAAGATGATGTAATAGGCCAGCCGGATGTGTTGCCAGATGGTGGCACGCACCAGATCCGAGTCTCCGCGCCCGATGAGGTTACTCACCAGAGAGCTGCATGTGGCCGAGAAGGCCGATACAATCATGAACAGTATGCCCGAAATGTTGCGGATAATGTTCGTGATTGCGAGCGAGCGTTCGCCCAGATGCTCCACAAACAGGAAGAAGAGGAACCAGGTGGACAGGGAGATAAAGTTCTGGATCATGGTCCAGATGGAGATATTCAGAATCTTTCCCAGACGGCGCCGGTTGAAGCGTCCGATCTTGTTCAGCCCGTATTTCTCCAGGTCAATCTTCTTGACCGTGTAGATGATAAAGAACAGGGCCGACAGCATTTCGGCCAGAGAGGAGCCCAGCGCGGCACCGGCGATGCCCATTTGCGGGAATCCGAACTTTCCGAATATCAGAATGTAGTTGAACACCACATTCGAAGCCACCATCACCAGAGAGTTGAGTGTCAGCGTCTTGGTCTGGGTGGTTCCGACAAAGAACGCGCGGAACATCACCGCGATAAACGAAAAGAAGAAACCGATGACACGGTATTCCAGATAACTCAGAGCCGCCTGACTGACGTGTGCGGAAGATACGATGGACGGAAGAATGTGGGGAGCCAGAATCCGGGTAGCCGTGAACGTGAGGGCCGCCAGAAAGATCATGAAGTACAGTCCCTGATAGAAGATGTCGCCGATCTCCTGATAATGCTGCTCTCCGTTTCGGCGGGCAATCAGAATCTGCGAACCGATGCTGAAGCCGAATCCGATCATGAAGATGGCCAGATAGAAGATACCTCCGATGGCAGAGGCACCGAGTTCCACTTCGCCCACACGCCCCAGAAAGGCGGTGTCGGTCATTCCAATCAGCTGTTCCATGATGAGGCTGATCAGAATCGGGTAGGCCACCTGTAATATTTCCTTGTTGCTAAAAGCTCTTGGCATATTGATTAGGGTTTTTAAGAAAGTAAAACGAGGGGTTAGCCGTGAACAAAAAATCTTGCTACCAAGCATGAAATACTTTATAGCAAGATTCTTATAAGAAATAATCAAGTAAGACGATTAGTTATTGAAATAGTAGATGAAGATGGCAACTCCCTCCAGGGCTTTCTTGTTGCTGTCTTTGATTTCAATAGTGAACTTGATTTCAGCTTTTGCAGCTCCGCGCAGGTTGGCCAGTGA
>ULRE01058871.1_pt1 | contig 26451 bp, 18 predicted proteins | sample 1955141 | NCBI WGS metagenome assembly ULRE01 (sample SAMEA4835674, study PRJEB28245) | human gut metagenome | biome: gut microbiome; material: fecal sample | place: Denmark | collected 2008
CGAGGTTTATGGACTGGTGGTTATGTCGATGGAATGGGATATGTTCTTCCTGATGTTGACGTAACAGAGATTTCTAAGGATACAGGAATGATGTTGGACTATTTAAGATCGCATGCCAATGCAGCTCCACAAGGAGATTGTGCTACGTATGTAAGAGAGGCTTTAGAGGCTGGCGGTATTAATACTAGTGGACATCCTGTTGCGGCAGCGGATTATGACACATTCTTATTGACCAAAGGTTATGTAGAAGTAAATACGTTGAATTATACTCCTCAAGCGGGTGATATCATAGTGTTAGAGAGAGTTCCGGGACATGAATATGGACATATTGCTATGTTTGATGGTGCTAAATGGATTTCTGATTTCGTCCAAAAAGATATGTGGGGAGGATCTGCTTATAGAAACAAAGCTGAGTACTCAATATTAAGGAGAAATTTTTAATATGTATAGTTCTTAAGAATATTCTCTACGTAGGGAACTATATAAATTATATTATTTTAAATAATTAACTTAATGCGAGGTATTTTATGGTTAAGCAATTAAAATATATAGGTGCAAATTCTTTGTTTGCTTTATTTGTCTTTTTGCTGCTTCCCTTTGTAGCGAATGCAGAGACCCTTATGGCTCCGGATAAGGAGGGAGAGGTCATTTCCTGGTTAACCCAACAATACAAGGAGTATTGGTTGAATGAGGACATACACCGCACTGAGACCATGAATGAGAAATATCTCACGCCGGCGATGCTTGCGAAAGTATATCGGGCCAGCAATGTGGTGGATGCAAACTTGATGACCCGCTCTCAGGATGTGACTTCTTATGCGGCCCGGTCGGTTTCCTGCCGTCATTTGGATGGCGATTGGTATGCCGTGTCCTGGCGCTTCTCTCCGGACGGTTCCCTGACGGATATTCCGGTACGTGTTACTGGAACGCAAGGTAATTTCCGCATTGCTTACGTCACTCCATTCTGGGGCGGTACGAAGTATGGAGATTCCCTGTTTGAGATTTCCCGCCAGCCTGTAGATCAGGAAAGCACGGCGGAGCATTTTGTCCGCTCGTTTTATGAAAGATACCTGTCTGTCTATATTTTGATGCCGGATACTTTGGAGCAGGAGTTATCCCATTTGCGTTCGGCCTATTGTGCGGAGCCGGTTTTACAGGCTTTTGACAAGAAAAGGAAGATCATGCAGCGTATGGACGGGACACCCTCTTATGACCTGTTGGTGGGTGAGTCTGATTTTGACGCTTTCTGGAAAGAGAGCTTCAAGATCCGTCCGATGGACGACCGGAACTTTGAGGTCTCCTATGCCATCTTCCAGGATGGACGGGCACCGGAAGTGCGCTTCCGCGTTCAGGTTGGTCAGCAAGGCGGAAAGTACCTTATTGAAAAGATTTCGGATATGACGCAAGCCCATTCGGTAGACGGACGGGAGGTCTGCACCTTACAGGTGGAGGATTCTCTGCTGTATGACTACCAACCGGAGTTCGCGGACGATATGAAATTGATTTGCCTTCACTTTTTAAAGTGGCCCGAAGGATATCCTTCTGATCGCCCCTTGTCTGCGGAGATACGTTTCACAATTGGTGCGGACGGTGACATAACGGATGTCGTTCTGGATGCCGATTCACCGGAAGTGAAGAGTGAGATAGAGCGTATGTTCTCCTCTTTGCCCAAGGCTTTGCCGGCATGGCAGGATGGCAAGGCAGTGGCCAGCACTTGCGTGCTGCGTCTGCACATGGACAAATCGGAATGGGAGCGTTATCAATGGAAAGAAACTGAGACCGACAGTCTGATCCGTTCCGGGCGGGTTCATGTGAATCCGGAGTTTCCTGCCAGCCCGTCCGACGGTCTGGACGTATTTCGGAATTATCTGGGTACTCTCCTGCCTGAGAAATCCTCTGGGAAATTGCTTTATTCATTTGTGGTAAAGAAAGACGGACGAATGAGTGAAATCACATGCGTCAGAAATTTTACGAAGGATCCGGAACTGGAGAAAAAGGTAACCAAGGCACTGACAACGATGGGCGAAAAGTTCCGTTGGCATCCAGCATCCGCCGGTTTTGTTTTTATGGATAGTAAATTTTCCATTCCAATAACACTAAAATGACACAGAAACATGTTTATTCTGCCAGTCCTGTATTTGCAGGGCTGGTAGATTACTTGAAAATGAACGCGACCACATTAGGCGGGAGTGGTTATGATCAGGGAAGAAGCGGTTTCTCCTTATTGTTCTTTGAGCTGGCTGATTTTCTGAATGATGCTGCGTTGGAAAATTTGGCATCGGACTTGTTGATGCAGGCTTTATTAACCCAAACCCGGAATATCAGTTTTGATAAAGGCTTATCTGGAATAGGCTATGTTCTGGAATATTTGATACAGAATCGTCTGGTGGATGCAAGGTTTGATGAATTGTTTTCGGCACAGACAGAGCTTGTCGTATCGGAGTTGGAGCGTATCATGAAAGAGGATCTGTCAAAGTGCCTCTCTCAAGTACGTACCTTGCGTTTCCTTCTTGGTTCGGGAAATTGTGAGTACATTTCTTTGGCAATTTCATACTTGAATGTTTTACAGGAACGGATTAACGAGGTCTTTCAGCAGATTCTTTCAAGGGACAGGATCTATAATCTTGATCAGCTGGCAAATGTCTGGAACTGCTTGCTTTATATTATATCCCTTTTGAAGGATTACCCTATCCGTAAGGATGTCCTGAAAAACTATGGGCATCTTTATCGCTCCGGAATGTTTAAATATGATTTTGAGACCCGATATTGGTTTCAGATTTTGGGCATGGAAGAGCGGTGGATGGAAACCCCGGCGGACCTATCCGGCAGAATCTTGTGGGAACAAAGGATGGCCGATGTATTCTTGTTCGGTCTGAGGGAACACTCCCATTTTCTGGTCATCCATGGACATGATTCCTTGCTGGAAGGATTGGAGCAAAAGCTTCTTGTCGGAGATAAAGACAAAATGGAAAAGGAACTGGAGCGTATTGTTCCGGGAAAGACAAAAAAACTGAGTCTTCGGAATGGAATCCCCAGATTGGTGTTGTCTTTGATTTATATGAATTCAGAGCCTTCAGTCCGCAAAAGACTATGGCCGGTATTAATGGATTAAACCAAAAGATATGATGAGAAAAGATCATTTTGTCCGAAAGCAGATTGTGGTTATGGTCATGAGTGATGAGAGTAACTTTTCCGGCGTAGGGCGCTTTCTACAATGTCTGCTGGATGGACTTTCTTCTTTGGAGAAAATCAGATTCTGTTATATACATCTGGTTCAGGATAAGAATCAGATTTTTGTTAAAAAGATAAAACATCCTCATTTTGTGGAAGTACGCATCCCCCTTCCTTTAAATATGAGCGAGATGATCCGTCAGGGATATTGGAACGAAGCATATAATCTGTCGATATATCCTTATTTGAAGGATTTGTTGGAGGATGGATGTATTTTGCATCTGAATACTGTGAATCTGATCGATCTGGCATTGTTTCTGAAAAAAAGAAAACGGTGCAGCATCGTTTCTCATCTTCATTGTCTGCCATGGAAGGCTAATTATAACACGAATCGGCAGAAGTTTAATATGCTATATGAACTGCAACGTAGTGGAAAAGTGGAACAGAAAGACATATCACGCTTTTTTCAGATACGTTCTGAGGCTGATTTTTATTTTAAATCTGATCGTATTGTCTGTGTTACAGAATGTGCCCGGAAATTTTTGCGCGATATTTTGCGGATACCGGATTCAAAGATACGTGTGGTTTATAATGGAATGAGGGACAAGGCGGGGGAGGTTGTCCACAGGTCAGATACCAGCCTTTTTCAATTGGTTTATGTAGGAACTTTGTCTGCGAGTAAAGGATTGCCATTTATTTTGGAAGCTTTGAAACTGGTTCAATCCTGGGGGTATCGGGCCAAACTAAAAATAGCCGGAAAGACGACTGACAGAATGCGGGGCTTCTTACAGTCAAAATATAGTCATCTTGATTTGGATTTTTTGGGTTTGGTGCCTTTTGAGGTATTGGCTGATATATATAGGACAAGTGATGCCGGAATCATTGCTTCCTTGCAGGAACAGTGTAGCTATGCGGCTATAGAAATGATGATGTTCGGACTTCCAGTTGTCTCAACCGAAGTTGATGGACTGAGGGAATTGTTTAGCGATAAGGCAAATGCTTTGCTTGTACCAGTAAAATTTTCTTTGTTAAAAGGGCTTAGAGCAGATATTGAAAGGATGGCAAAGCAGATTGTTTACCTGATGACTCATCGTTTGCAAACTTTGTGTATGGGACGTAACGGGCGGAAACAATATGAGAACCGATATACTGAGGAAGTGATGATGAAAAATATAATGGATGTTTTTTGTGAATTAGATGACAATTTGTAGACTATGAGAGTAAATGTCAGTGTTTTGATGCCGGTTTTTAATGGAGAAAAATGGATTGCGGAAGCGATAGACAGTGTATTGAATCAGAGTTATACGGATTTTGAGCTTTTGATTCTGAACGATGGTTCTACGGATAGTACAGAGCAAGTCATTCTTTCATATAAGGATAAGCGGATAAAATATGTGAAAAGGAATCATGATTTCATTTCTGCTTTAAACGATGGCTTGAGGATGGCACAAGGAAAATATATTGCCCGGATGGATGCGGATGATGTGATGCATCCGGACCGATTGAAGATTCAGGTGTCTTTAATGGAAAGAAATCCGGAGATAGATTTCTGTAATTCCTGGTTTACCTTGCTTACGAACGAGGAGCATAATCATATGGTAGTCCGGAAGCACAGTGGCTTGGTACTTAGGCCGTCGTTAGTTCTGTTGGGTGAGAATATATTTTGTCATTCTGCGATGATGATGAAACGTTCTTTTCTGGTCCGGCATGCATTGGAATATGAAAAGGATTTTATCTATGCTGAAGATTATCGAATGTGGACAAGAGCAGCAGAGTATGGAGCTGTTTTTTATGTTGAACCCCAGTCTTTGCTTTTTTACCGTTATTCATCTGAACAGGTATCAAGGACTAAGGCTTCTCAGCAACGGATTTCCGGGCAAAAGGTTAAAGAGGAACTCGTAAACTGGATGGTAGGTCAAGTTCATGAAAAGGAACTTGTGGAGCGATTCTACGCGTTATTGAAAGAGATGAAATCCAAAAATATGCTCAGTGAAGAATTACTTTATAGATATGTCTACATGTTGTTCAAACAGAATCTGTCATAATTAGGTTTTATGAGTCAAATGAACGAGGAACATGATGCTTTAAATAGGCAAAAGCATAATTATAGCGAGGAAGTGCGGGATATCGTAGACCGCATGCCTACCCGTTGGGCGATGTGGACGGCACTGATTACTTTTATTCTGATTGGTGTGGTGTTCATATTGAGTTTTGTCATCAAGTATCCAGATACAGTGCTTGGTGAAATTACTGTTACTTCGGAATCCGCTCCGGTCCGGTTGAGCGCGCAGTCTTCCGGCCGTTTGCGTTTGGTGCGTCGGAACGGGGAGAATCTGAAGAAAGGGGATTATGTAGCTTATATGGAGAGCGGGGTAGACTATCCGGACTTTCTGTGGCTGGACCGTTTTCTGGATACGGTGGATATTCATAAATCCTTTATGATTCCTAACCGTAAGCTTTTGTTGGGGGATATGACTTCCGCCTACAACAGTTTCGCACAGAGTAAATGGAAATTGGATCTGTTGCGTCATTCGGGACTGTATGACAATATGCGTTCTTCTTTGAGAGAGCAGATCCGCGCCGACCGCGCCCTGATGGAAAGCCTGCTTCGTGAAAGGGAGGTAAAGCGGGAACTGCTGGACGGAGCCGGAAAACTGTTGCATGAAGACAGTCTGCTGATGCTGGAGAAAGGGATCAGCAAGGAGGCTTATCAGAGCCGACGGGATGAATGGCTGAACCGTAGGGAGGCCTGTCAGAACGTAGAAAGCAACAGGCTGGTCAAAGAGGCGGATATCAGTCGGAGTAATTTGGAGCTGGTTCGTACCGATATAGAAGAACAGGAAGCTTTGCTGTCCGCGTATTCTGAACTGGAGTCGGCATTCAACGCTTTGTGCAATGTGGTACGTTTGTGGAAGGAGCATTACCTTTTTATTTCTCCCGTTTCCGGGGAACTGGAATATTTAGGTTTTTGGAAAGAATATGCCTTTGTAGACGCGGCGCAGGAGTTGTTTTGTATCATCCCCGAGGAAGGGAGAATTGTGGGTGAGGTATATCTTTCACCTTCTGGTGCGGGAAAAGTAAAAACGGGTCAGGAGGCAGGTGTGAAGCTGACGGACTATCCGTATGACGAATTTGGAAAGCTGACCGGACGGGTGGCCTCCGTATCCATGATGACCCGAAAGATTGGTACTCAGGAAGGAACAGCAGAGGTTTATCTGGCACTGATTGATTTCCCGGATGGAGCGAAAACTAATTTTGGCCAACGGCTCAGACTGAATCCGGAAAGCAGGGGAACTATAGAAATCATTACCAAACCGAAAAGGTTGATCCAGCGTCTGTTTGACAACCTTAAATCAAGAACCGAGAAATAACCGCTTATGTTTAAACGTTTTCCTATTGAATATCAGATGGACTCACAAGATTGTGGGCCTGCCTCCCTGAAGATGATTGCCAAATTTTATGGTAAGTACTATTCTTTGCAATATCTTAGGGACAAATGTGGCATTACCAAACAGGGAGTGTCCCTGCTGGATATCAGTACCGGAGCCGAGTCTATCGGCTTGCGTACACTTGCCTTGCGGTGCAGCCTAGATGATGTGGTCTATAAGGTGCCCTTTCCTGCCATCCTTTTCTGGAACGAGAATCATTTTATCGTAGTTTATCGGGCAGACAAGAAACACGTGTGGGTGGCCGATCCCATGAAAGGGCGTGTGCGCTATACACACGAAGAGTTTGCCAAGGGATGGTGTGATCGGGAAACTCATTTGGGGGTTCTGTTGGCTGTGGAGCCTACAGCGGGATTCAAGGACTCCAAAGCTGAAAAAGAAATGCAGAAAAACAGTTTTCTCAGCATCCTGAAATATTTCTATCCTTATAAAGGAAATTTCTCCGTAATCTTGTCTGTCATGCTTTTGGTCACGGCCTTGCAGGGGATGCTTCCCTTTATTTCCAAGGCTGTGATTGATGTGGGCATTCAGACATCGGACGTGAATTTTATCAATATGATTCTGGTCGGGAATATCAGTATTCTGGTCAGTGTGATGGTCTTCAATGTGGTGCGTGACTGGATTCTGATGCATATTACAGCCCGGGTAAATATCGCTTTGATTTCCGATTATCTGATCAAACTGATGAAGCTTCCGGTAAACTTTTTTGAGAACAAACTGTTGGGAGATATTTTGCAACGGGCACGTGATCATGAGCGTATCCGCAGTTTTATCATGAACAACTCGTTGGCTTTGGTGTTCTCCACATTCACGTTTCTGGTGTTTTCCCTGATCCTGTTATATTATAACCGTGTTATTTTCCTGATTTTTCTGGCTGGCTCTGTGCTGTATGTTCTGTGGGTTTTAGTGTTCCTAAGTATCCGGAAAAAGTTGGATTGGGAATATTTTGAACTCATTTCCCGCGATCAGAGTTATTGGGTGGAAACGGTCAATGCCATTCAGGACATCAAGATTTATAATTACGAGAAACACCGTCGCTGGAAATGGGAGGAGATTCAGGCCGGGTTGTACCGGGTGAACAAAAGGGTGCTTGCCGTTACGAATATGCAGAATCTGGGGGCGCAGTTTATTGAGAGCGTGAAGAATATGGCCATCGTCTTTTTCTGCGCCACGGCAGTGATTCGGGGAGACATTACTTTTGGTGTGATGATTTCTACACAATTTATCATCGGTATGCTCAACGGACCATTGATCCAGTTTATCAATTTTGTAATCTCAGCGCAGTATGCCAAGATCAGTTTTCTGCGTATGAACGAGATCCGGCAGCTGGATGATGAAGAAGAACTTTTATCCGTGGGGGGCACGACAGTGCTCCCGGAATGCCGGGATCTGGTGTTGGAAAAGGTCATGTTTCAATATACTCCGAATGCTCCCTTAGTACTTAAAAATATTTATCTGCGCATCCCCCAAAACAAGGTGACAGCGATTGTCGGAGGAAGCGGTAGTGGCAAGTCTACCCTATTGAAGTTGTTGGTTCGTTTGTATAAACCCACTTATGGAGATATCAAGATGGGCGGGATGAATGTCACGGCCATCAACTTGAGACAATGGCGTAACCTTTGCGGCGTTGTGATGCAGGAAGGCAAGATTTTCAGCGATACGGTCTTGAACAATATTGTTCTGGATGATGAACATCTGGATCATGACCGGTTGCATGAGTGCTGTCATATAGCCCAAATAGAAGATGAGATCAATGCCATGCCCAAGGGATTCGATACGCTGATCGGAGAAACCGGGCGTGGTCTGAGCGGGGGACAGAAGCAGCGTCTTTTAATTGCCCGGGCTTTATATCGTAATCCCCAGTATTTGTTTTTGGATGAGGCTACCAATTCTTTGGATACCATTAATGAGCGGAAGATTGTCGATGCTTTGAATAAGGCTTATGAACAGCGCACTGTGGTAGTTATCGCACATCGTCTGAGTACCATCCGTAACGCGGATCAGATTGTGGTGCTTCATCAGGGACAAATAGTGGAGGTCGGTAATCATGAAACGCTGATGGAGCGGAAAGGGTATTATTATGAATTGGTGGAATCTCAATCTGATTACATTGAAAAAGAATAAAAACGTAGGGAGGTATGAGAATCGCGTTTCTTTCTTCATTGGATCCGGGGAATATCCGTAATTGGTCCGGGACTTTATATTATATATATCATCAGTTGCAAAAGAAGCATCAGGTGACCTGGGTGGGCGGAGATTTGATGGCTTATGCCCGGAAAAAGCAACAGGGAAGCGGATATTCGCTTTATCGTATATTGATCGGGCATAGCGCCTTTTTCGGGAAAATATTGTCGCACTTCTTTTTACGGGAGTCCTATGACTTGATTCTTTGCAGGGATGATTTCTTTCTGGCCGATCTGGTAACGGACATTCCGGTAATTTATATCGGAGATACCACATACCGCCTGTTCCGGTCTTATAATCCAAAACCTTATCATACTTGGGACAGAATATCGGATGATCTGGAACGTCGGAGCATCCAGAAGGCTGACCGTCTGGTCTATTCATCGGAGTGGGCCGCAAGCAGTGCCGTAACGCATTACGGAGCGGATCCGGAAAAAGTCACCGTGCTGGAATTTGGGGCGAATCTTTCCGTTCCGGAGCCTTTTCCTTTGGGAAAGACAATCCGGGACGGGCAGTGTCATTTATTGTTTATCGGACGGGAATGGGAAAGAAAAAGAGGGCAATTTGCTTTGGAGGTATATCAGGCCTTGAAAAAACTTACTGATTGCACGGTGTCACTTTCTTTGGTTGGGTGTACTCCCCCTTTTGAAATAGAGGATGATGGGGTTATGGTATATCCGGATCTGGATAAACGTAAGGTCCAAGATTGCGTTTTCCTGGACTCTCTGTTTCGTAAATCTCATTTTCTGATTGCGCCTACTTGCTTTGAGTGTTATGGAATTGTGAATTGCGAGGCAGCCGCTTATGGCCTTCCGGTAATGACTTCTGATGTGGGAGGGATTCCCCAGATTATACATTCCGGAGAGAACGGATACTTGTTTTCCTTGTCGGATACTCCGGATATTTATGCTCAGGTAATCCATGGATTGTTGCAGAATATTGCTGAATATGAGCAGATGAGCGGGAATGCGCTTGAAAGCTATCGGACGCGTCTGAATTGGGAACGTTGGGGAAAAGTGATGGATGGTATCATGGAACAACTTGTGGAGAGTAGTAAACATCTCATTCTTTCTACCTATGTTGCGTATGTTCAGGAAAAGAAAGAGGTAAAGAAAAGATTATCGGCACAGTTTAACGGTCGTAAAGAGTTTAATTGCATTTGGATGGCAGTTAAAGACATGAAAAATATTGATTTGTGGAATTGTCTGGTGAAAGCAGTTAAGGATGCAATGGAAAAGGAAGAAGAAGTCATTTCCTTTTGTCTGGAAAGTCATTCCTTTACAGTATATTATACCTATCCCATGTTTTTACGGAATGTTTTGAATGCGCATCAGAAGCATACGGATTTGTTATTGGGTGGTAAGAGTAGACCTGTTCAGTTCTTTGTTATCTTTGCTTCTTTATTTGAGAAGATCTTGTTGTATGATTTTCAAGAAGCGGATTCTTTGGAGACTGTTTTGCTTGAATTAAGTCAGCAGACGCTGGTTTTTTATCCTGATTTATCGAATGAATTTATCTGAAATAAATATCTCCAACCTGTGAATTCCGTTTATTGTTTCCTGGCCACAGCATGTCCGTAAAGGTAAGACATCGGACTCGCTGTTCTCACAGATTGACTTGTTCCGTTCTTTTGGAGAATTGCTTCAGGCCCGTCTGCCACAGGGATCGGCACCGGATAGCGAGAACCACCTGACAACTCTGTTGGGCGATGATGCGCAGGGACGTGATTATGTGATTGAGCAGAACGAGCAGAAGGCTCAGGAACTGAAGGCAAAGCTTTAGGCTGTGAGAGAGGGACGGATGTGATAGGTTGTATTTCTGGAGAAATGACTTCTCCAAATATTTTTCTTTATAAACAGGAGATAAGTCTATTTTCCTATTATCTTTGCGTAAAGATTTAAAAGAGAAGACCATGATGAAATATCCGATAGGCATTCAGAGTTTTGACCAACTCATTGAAGACGGTTATATGTATGTAGACAAAACGGATTTGATTTACAAGCTGACTCATGAGGGAAAAATCTATTTTCTGAGTCGTCCGCGTCGTTTTGGCAAGAGTCTGCTGGTTTCCACCTTAGAGAATTATTATCAGGGGCGGAAAGAACTGTTCCGTGGCCTGGCTATGGAACGTCTGGAAAAGGAGTGGGCGGTGTATCCGGTATTTCATGTGGATTTCAATGGAGGAAATTTTACGAAGTCAGGAGAACTGGAACAGAAAATAAATTTTTATCTGACACAATGGGAACAGCTGTATAATCTGCCGGTTCGGACTCATGAATTGGGCTATGGTGATCGATTTATCAATATTCTGGAAACAGCCCACCAACAGACCGGCCGCCGTGCCGTGGTGCTTATCGATGAGTATGACAAGCCGATTCTGGATGTTCTGGATGTGGATACCGATCTGGAGAATCAGCATCGAAACATTCTGAAAGCATTCTATTCGGTCTTCAAGGGTGCGGACAGCCATTTGCAGTTTGTATTGCTGACGGGAGTGACCAAGTTTTCTCAGGTCAGTGTGTTCAGCGGTTTCAACCAGCCTAAGGACATAAGTATGGATGCCCGTTATGAGGCTTTGTGTGGCATTACGCAGGAAGAGATTGACCGCAATTTTGCAGAACCGATAGCCGCTATGGCGGCCGAATACCAGTGTACGCCGGAAGAGATGCGTCGGAAATTGAAAGCACACTACGACGGCTATCACTTCAGCGACCGTTTGACGGATATTTACAATCCGTTCAGTCTGCTTAATGCGTTGGACAGTCTTCGCGTTCGTGACTTCTGGTTCAGTACGGGCACACCGACCTATCTGATTCGTCTGCTTGCTCACTTCAAGGAGAATATGAACGAACTGACGGGCAAGTATTATGCCCCGGAGGAATTCATTGACTACAAGGCCGATGTGGAGCGTCCTCTGCCGATGATTTACCAGAGCGGTTATCTGACGATCAAGGCTTACGACATGCGGCGTAACCGTTTTTTGCTGGATTTTCCGAACAACGAAGTGAAGAGCGGTTTTCTGACGGCTCTGGCTACTTCCTACCTTCGGCCCGGGAAACGGGTGGAAGGATGGATCTACGATTTATTGGACGCTTTGGAGGCCGGCGATGTGGAGCAGGTGCATACCCTGTTTACTTCTTTCCTTTCGAGTATTCCCTATACGATGCGGCGCAAGGAAGACGATGCGGAGCGGGAGCGTTATTTCCAGTATACGTTTTATCTGATCCTGCGTCTGGTGAGCGTGTACACGGTGTATGTGGAAAAGGTGCAGAGTCAAGGTCGTGTGGACTGTGTGCTGGAAACGGCTGACTATGTTTATATCTTCGAGTTCAAGTTGGACGGCACGGCTGAAGAAGCCTTGCAGCAGATTGAGGAGAAAGGCTATGCCCGCGAATATGCCGCCGACAGCCGGAAACTGTATTGCATCGGTGCCAGTTTCTCTTCGGAGACAGGCACGATCGGTGACTGGGAAGTAAAAAACAACTAATTCGTAACTGTCTCGGACTGAAAAAGTTGATCCGATAGGACTGTTATGATAGAGTATATGATTACAGCAATCCCCTCCCTTTAAAAACTTTTTAAAACAGTTTTTAGAAGGAGGGGATTACTGTTTATATTCTTCTGGTTCAAGTATCGATAGGCCGCCTTTGAACTCTTTTCGATTCGGTATTTTTCAAACTCATCTTCGTAACTTATTATAAACCAGGGTTTTATTTTTTTAAAGCGCGTCCACATTCACATCCCATACCACCAGTTCTTTCTTCGCGTTGAAGGTGGGCATATAGAAATGGTTGTTTCTGAAGACACGGACTTCTGCGGACGGCCCCCAGTTCTCAATCGTATCACTTCTGGAATCAAGTACATACCAACAATCCAGCTCTTCATAAGTGCGACCGGTCTGACGGACAATTTCACCGCTATCATCCACCAAAACAATTGTGGCATAATCCTTCATACATACGTTGTATCCCTTATAACGTCCGAAATACTCCCAATAATCCGGGATATGCTGATAGACGGAATCATACAGCAGTTCATCCCCGGTACGACAGGAATACTCCCGAAGAAGATTCTGGTGAAAGTCATAAATTCGGCTACTGGTTGTGCTGTTCTCTACATTAGACAGCTTAAAGGACGGCTCGGCATCAATGGGACCGATAAAGCATCTTTCAAAGGGAGGCGTTTTCAATGGGATACAATCAACAGCCCCCTTATTGTCACGGTGCATCCGATACAGGGCGTGGTCCTCACGATGGATCAGATAAAGCGAATCGCCGATCAGACGGAAACTCACCATGCCCGAAAAGCGGATACCCAACGGACGACGATAGGCCAGCTTGCCCTGTTCGTAACAGGTAACCGTCAGCGGGCTGCCACCCAAGAAATAGAATGTGCCCTTGCCATCCGTGTCGAAACCTGACAGGATCAGTTCGTTCGTCTTCGCTTTATAGACGCAGGTTACGGAGTCCGGGGAGTTCTGGAAAGAGAAGACATGTTTCTTCCATACTTGGGCGGATAAATTAAGGGAACAGGTAAATGCCAGCACGAACAAGACCGACAACCAATTTAAAGTTTTCATATTTGTTCTCATGACTCTATTTTTTAAAATTACTTTAACGATAGTTCCTTTCAATAGCAATACAATACCACAATTCCTCATTTTTCGGGGTATTCCTGACACACTTCACATCAACGCAGATATCGCCTGAACGTTCCTGAGTATTCAAGGCTATAGAAACAAGCATGCAGACTTATTTCCAGCAACATTTCTCATAATGTTTTTTTAAAAGGTAAATAGATTCAATATTTCGATATATTCAGCCAATAGTACTTCATTAATCGGCTTTTCTAACAGAAATATGCCGAACTTAGGAGAAAAAATAAGGAATGGCAAATATAAATGATGTTTTTTTGTTAAAAGTATACTTAAGTATACCTGTTAAATAGCTGTCTCTTAAAAAGTAAAGGTTTAAAAGCAGTTTTAAATTTTTCCCAATCTATTTTGTCGGCTAATAGAAAAAGTAGCTACGATAGCTTCGGTATGTCTGGTAGGTAGCTGAATAAAAAAGGGCTATTATTCGTCTTTTTGATTAATAAATCTGCAAGTTTCTTAACCTATAAGATAAGAAAACTTGCGGATTTATTAAGATTTATATAAACTAAATTACTGAATATCAGTGAATAAAATATTTTAAGGGACAACAGCTTATAGAGACAAAAGTATTTCTGCCATAAGGAAATGTTTATGCCTGCACTTTTATTAAGTTGTGGGGCGAGTAGGAATTTATGTTCTTAGTGCTTCGGTTCCCGATTGAAGTGATAGACGGCATGCAGCATGATATAGCTGGGGAGAATACGATGCCACGACTCCGTGCGTCCCTGTGCATTCACTTCATAGGATGTTGCCGACTGCTGATTGAAGATATCACGTCCTTCCAGTTTAAGTATAAGTTTACCGTGTAGCAAAGCCTGACTGATGTTTGCATTGACGACAAATTCATTTCGATTCATGACGCTGCTGCTATAGCCGAGGCGGCTATACATTAAGGCATCTACGTTGAATGTCGTGTGCCAAGACTCTATCGTATGCTGTGCATTCACGCCATAACTGAAGTCGAATGTGCTAATGGTCTCTTGTGAGGGACGATGACCCCAAGTACGCCGCCAAGCTACATTGCCCAGCAACGTGGCTTTGGTTGATTTGCCTGTATAGCGTATCTTCAGGGTTTCGTTGGGTTTGACCGTTTCTACCTTGTTGAGCTGTGCCTCATTGAGCCCTTCGACCGACGCAAAGTCAACGGAATGCCATACATCGGCACTCAATTCATTGTCAAGCCACCAAAGCTGCTTGCTACCCAGGGCAAACGACATTTGGTGAGAAGAATGCCACATCCAATTGCCTTTTACATTCTCAGGGCGATAGGTATAGGCCGTTGTTTGCGGATTGTAAGTCATACCTTGAGCTACAGAACGCGCATAGTAAGTAAAATCCGATCCCACACGCATATTCCTCTTCATGACATTCTTTTCGCGTACGGTATGGTTCCAGTCAAATCTGGCATTGAACTTCTGGTTATTCTTCAAGTACGGATTTCCGGTGACGATATTCAACGGGTTGCGGGCGTCACGATAGGGCATCATGTTCTGCAATCCGGGTGAAGAGGTCTGGAAGTTCATTCGGAGAGAGAGCTCTTTATACTTAATCCGGAGAGAGGGGTTTAGCGCAAGCAGGTTGCGGGTGGCAATCGTATCCAGTACGTCCCGGCGATAAGCCAGTCGTTCTTTTTGGAAGTTCAACGGCAGTTGAAGGGTCACTTCCACGGGCAGTTTTTTCCCTGGAAGCAATTTAAGCGTTAGGTTGAAATTGCCTTCTTGTGTACGCATATCGCTGAAAGTACTATTCACAGGGTCATAGGCATGCCAAAGCATTTCTTTGCTTGAAGGAATCAGGTCAAGTTTTACGCTGTCTTCCAATCCCCATCCATCCAGATTATTCAGTACAAACAAATCATCAGTCGATTTCTTACGACTTTGTTGATATCCTATGCTTATATTGCTTTCCAATCGTTTCCAATAAGGTAGGCGATAGGAAATATTGGGCGCAAAAGAATAGTCGGTAAAAACGGCGTCCTGGTACTCATGACGATAGTCTTGGGTAGTACTTTCTTCCTGTGTTTGCCTCTTGTTATAGCTCCTCAATACAGTGTGGATTGCTCTCAAGTTGTTCAAGGAAACAGTGATTTGCTTATGCCAGGGTAGGGACATGTTGAAATTTCCAAATGAAATGCCATACTCTTTTTTCCTTTCCAAATTGTTGAATTTCTGTTCCATAGCCTCATACTCGCTGCTTCTGTGTGACAGCATGGTGTTATGGTTTGTTTCATCGTCTTCATAAAAGACACGCCATTCACCTCGAATACTAAGAGGTAAATATACAACTGTTTGATGAAGCATAACTTCATCAAGTATCTGACGCATTTGTTGACTTGTGTTCTGGTAGGTAGATCCTGTCGGTAGAAAGAATTCCTGGAATGATTTAGATTCATTCAGATTGTCCTTACGGTCTACGCTGATCGTATTATAGAAAGCCAGCGATGGAAAGCCATACTGCTTCTTGGTAGACTCATAATCCAATGATAGCCCCGCTCCTTTACGTTTGGAGGGATGATTCGCTCCTCCCCAAATACGTCTATAGTTTTGTCCCCATACTCCAGACAGTCCACTCGTTTCGTCATTAATGTTGTTTAGATTGGCAAATGCACCAATACTAAGGGTCTTCGTTAGAAGAAATCCAAAGGCTTTTGCCAAATATCGGTCGTGTGTGCCTCCGGCTATATCGCAATTTGCGATACCTCCGAGTGCATACTCGTCCTTAAGATTTACATCCATGACGTATTCCTTTTCGGCGTTTAAGTCGCCCGTTAAAACGGATTGTAAGGAGCGGCGTTCAAAGACTTTTAGCTCCTTGACCGTAAAATAGGGCAGATTTTCCATGAGTACAGCCTGGTTGCCTCCAAAGACCCTTCTGGTGTTTAGAGTCAGTTCGTCAATTTTGCGGCCATTGATAAAGATCTCTCCATTCTCATTTATCTTTGCACCGGGAAGCTGTTCTATCAAGTGAGAAAGCATGGAACCTTCGGGCATATTAAATGCTGTCGCATCGTAAACCAAGGTATCGCCCCTCATCTTTACCTTGATGCGAGTTGCGCGTATCACAACTTCACCCATGTTACGCACGGAAGCCGACTTGCGGGTATATATGGTAGGTATCAAAAGTCTTTTTTCCTTGTAATTTGCAGGCACGGTCACCTTTCCCCAACCGTCTTCATAGCCTTCCTTGGTCACACGAATCAGGTAATCGCCGGGCTGGTTGGGTATAAAGAAGTCAAAGATGGTTGTAAAATGCGCATTATCATTACCGATATGATATACTTTAGGCTCACTGTTTACTATTGTGCTGTCTGCATGCATCAAGGTTACTTGACAATCCGTGATTCCATTTTTCAGAAAAGAATCAAGGATTTGGCCTTGCAAATTGATTTGAGGATATTGGGCAAATGCCGGACCTGCCAGGAATATGGCTAATATATAGAATATGATTTTTTTCATGGACAATGATATTAAAGGTTATGAAATAGGGTACATGGAAAACGGCAACGAGCCATAATACATCTGTCCTCCAATAAACAAAAAGTATGCCAATTCGTTATTTGTTTAAATATCAATATTTTAGCGAAAAACGTTGTGTCCATTTTCGGACACAAAAGCGGACATTAATCTTGATCTTTCTGTATTTATATGTATTGTCTTGGACTGAAAAAACTGACCTGATAGGAAGGTTATGATAGAGTCATTAATATATGACAATCCCCTCTTTTAAAACCGCTTTAAACCAGTTTTAAAAGGAGGGGATTGCTGTATGTGTCTTTAAATCAAGACGAGATTATACCACAAATACCGAAATCAATTGAATGAACAGGATCAGGAAGACCATGGCAATCGGGTAAACAGTAGCATAGGCTACTCCCGGGATATTGCTGTCCACCATAGAGTCGGCCGCTGCCAGACCCGGAGTACTGGTCATACCGCCGGTGAGGGTACCCAAAAGGTCGAGCATGGAAATCTTGAATACCAGACGGGCCACCAGGGTGGCAATGATCATCGGTACCAGGGTGATGAACATACCCACCACGAACATGCTCCAACCGCTTTCCTGGAATGTGGCTACCAGTTTCTGACCGGCGGAAGTTCCGACTTCGGAGAGGAAAAGCAGCAGACCCAACTGACGCAGCAGCTGATTGGCCGGACCGGACATGGTCCAAAGAATCGGACCGGTCTTGCCGATGGCACTTAAAATCAGGGTGGTGAGCAACACGCCACCGGTCAATCCCGGTGAGAATGATACGCCGCCCGGGAAGGTGACATTCAGCTTGCCTACCAATACACCGAGTACGATGCCCACAGCAATCGGGAAGAAGTCTGTATCGGACAGTAATTTTACATTGTTTCCCAATAATTCGGAAGCTCCCTTCACGCCTTCGATTTCTCCTACAATCATCAGTTTGTCGCCAAACTTCAGCACCAGATCCGGAGTTGGAGTCAGGTCGATACCGCTACGGCGTACACGAGTGATGACGCAACCGTAGTTTTCATGAAGGTTCAGACTGCCGATATTCTTGTTGACCATATCTTTTTTGGTAACCAGAATGGTTTCCACAATCTGACGTTTGGTGAGCGGAAGCTCTCCTTCCTGACGTTCTCCCATCATATCGGCCAGCATGGCCAGAGATTCTTCACTGCCCACAGCCTGAATATAATCATTCTGCTGCAAGGAATATGAAGCCGACGGCATGAGAATCTGTGTGCCGCTTTTGATTCGTGATACCACGGCACCTGTTACGGCACGGATATTCAGTTGGGCCAGGGATTTGCCAAAGGCTGCGGAGTTGGTAACATGGAACACGCAGGTTTTCAATTGCGGGAACTGACCGATGCGTTCGGCCTCCAGTTGTCGTGCTTCTTCCTCCAGATTGACTTTAAGCAGGCGGGGAAGCAATTTGACAAAAAGAATCACACCGATGACACCGAAGGGATAAGCGATACCGTAGGCAATGGATGCCAGCGGTGAGTTGGTGCTGTCAATGGCTACGGCCAGACCCGGGGTACTGGTCAGCGCACCGGCGATGAGGCCCACAGTGCTGGGAGTATCCAGTCCGAACAGATATTTCAGTCCCACGGCGGTGAGGGATGCCGAAAGAATGATCAGCACGGTAATCAGAATCAGCGTTTTGCCTTTGCTCCGGAAGGAATCGAAGAATCCGGGACCGGCCTGGATTCCGATGGTAAAGATAAAGAGTACCAGACCCAGATCACCCAGTTCCTTGGGGATCAGTACGCCATAGTGTCCGAATAAAAGAGCGACAAAAATCACAGCAGAGATGTCCAGCGACAAACCTTTGATACGGATTCTGCCCAGCATGAATCCCAAAGCCACTATGACAAACAGAGCGAAATAAGAGGATTTAAGTAGTTCTGCAAACATTTTGGTTTTTTCAATTAATAAATGAGGTTAGTAATAAAGTTTTCCGCACAAAAATAGATAAAAACATTGGTCTGCAAAAAGTTTGCTACTTATTCTGCCTGAAAATGATGCCTTATTAAGATATTTATTTGAAAATGTCTACTTTTCTATTATTCATAGCCTTACATTCACTTTTTTTCGCTATTTTTGCAGGTTAGAAAATAAATTCATATTAAATGTACTGATTATGCTTACATTAAAACTGATTACAGAGCAGACCGAGAGAGTGATCAAAGGTTTGGAGAAAAAGCACTTCAACGGTGCTAAGGAAGCGATTGAAAAAGTCATTGCAACAGATAAAATACGCCGTGAGGCCCAGACCAAGCTGGACCAGAATCTGTCGGAAAGCAAGAAGATGGCCGCACAGATCGGTGCTTTGATGAAAGCCGGCAACAAGGAAGAAGCCGAGGCTGTAAAGGCACAGGTGGCTCAGTTGAAAGAGGTGAACAAGGCTCTGGAGGCCGAGATGGATGCCGCACAGAAGAGCGTGATCGAGCAGCTTTGCGCCATTCCTAATATTCCTTATGACATTGTACCGGAAGGTGTGGGTGCCGAGGATAATGTGGTGGTAAAGACCGGTGGTATGGAAACTGAGTTGCCGAAGGATGCACTGCCTCACTGGGAGCTGGCCAAGAAGTATGATCTGATTGACTTCGATCTGGGTGTGAAGATCACCGGTGCCGGATTCCCGGTTTATAAAGGTAAGGGTGCCCGTTTGCAGCGTGCGTTGATCAACTTCTTCCTGGATGAGGCCCGCAAATCCGGTTATACCGAGATTATGCCTCCAACCGTAGTAAATCAGGCTTCCGGTTACGGTACCGGTCAGTTGCCGGATAAGGAAGGACAGATGTATCACTGCAATCTGGACGACCTGTATCTGATCCCTACTGCCGAGGTTCCGGTAACCAATATCTATCGTGATGTGATTATCGACGAGAAGGATCTGCCGATCAAGAACTGTGCTTACACTCAGTGTTTCCGTCGTGAGGCCGGATCTTACGGTAAGGACGTGCGCGGACTGAACCGTCTGCATGAGTTCTCAAAGGTGGAGATCGTGCGTATTGACACTCCGGAGCATTCAGAGCAGTCACATCAGGAGATGCTGGCTCACGTAGAAGGACTGTTGCAGAAACTGGAGTTGCCTTACCGCATTCTGCGTCTGTGTGGTGGCGACATGAGCTTTACTTCATCTATCTGTTATGACTTTGAGGTTTACTCAGAGGCTCAGAAGCGTTGGTTGGAGGTAAGTTCAGTTTCTAACTTCGATACTTATCAGGCCAACCGTCTGAAATGCCGTTACCGTAAGGCTGAGGACAAGAAGACAGAGTTGTGCCACACCCTGAACGGCTCGGCTTTGGCTTTGCCACGTATCGTTGCTGCCATCATGGAGAACTTCCAGACTCCGGAGGGAATCCGCATTCCAAAATGCCTGGTTCCTTACTGCGGTTTCGAGATGCTGGATGAAAAACCTTTCTAAACAGTAAGCATTAATCATCAAATAAAACATATATTAAATCAGAAAAGAATGAATAAGATTGTTTCCAAAGAGCAGTTTTCGGAGAAGGTCTTTAAATTTAAGATTGAAGCTCCTTTGATTGCCAAGGCTCGTAAGGCAGGCCATTTCGTAATCGTGCGTGTCGGTGAGAAGGGTGAGCGTATGCCGCTGACCATTGCCGGTGCTGATACACGTAAGGGTACCATCACCCTGGTGGTGCAGAAAGTGGGACTGTCTTCAACCCGTCTGTGTCAGTTGGAGGTAGGCGATGAGATTACCGACGTGGTAGGCCCTCTGGGAAAGGCAACACACATTGAGAATTTCGGAACCGTAGTTTGTGCCGGCGGTGGTGTCGGTGTGGCTCCGATGTTGCCGATCATTCAGGCTTTGAAAGAGGCCGGTAACCGTGTGATCTCTGTGTTGGCCGGTCGCAGCAAGGATTTGATTATTCTGGAAGACGAGGTACGCAAGAGCTCAGACGAGGTGATCATCATGACCGATGACGGAAGCTACGGACAGAAAGGTCTGGTAACAGAAGGAATCGAGCAGGTGATTCAGCGCGAGAAGGTGGACAAGTGTTTTGCCATCGGTCCGGCAATCATGATGAAGTTCTGCTGCCTGCTGACTCAGAAATACAATATCCCGACTGATGTCTCTTTGAATACAATCATGGTGGACGGAACCGGTATGTGCGGTGCCTGTCGTATCACTGTAGGCGGAAAGACCCGCTTTGTATGCGTGGATGGTCCGGAATTTGACGGACACCAGGTTGACTTCAACGAAATGTTGAAGCGTATGGGGGCCTTCAAGAAGGAAGAGGCTCAGGAGATGTGTCATCTGGAGCAGGATTTCCAGGCGCACATGGATCAGGTGGATCAGCACTTGAATCCGGAGTGGGCCGCACTGGCTGCCGAGATGGATACGACTACTCCGCTGAGCGAGCTGACCGACCGCAATGCGGCATGGCGTCAGGAAATCCGTAAGGCGATGAAACCGAAGGAGCGTACAGCCATTCCACGTGTCGTAATGAACGAGCTGGATCCGGTTTATCGTGCTACAACCCGTACCGAGGAGGTGAACACCGGTCTGACCCGCGAACAGGCAATCACTGAGGCCAAGCGTTGTCTGGACTGTGCCAACCCAACCTGTATGCAGGGATGTCCGGTGAGCATCAACATTCCGTCATTCATCAAGAATATTGAGCGCGGCGAGTTCCTCAATGCAGCCCGTGTATTGAAGAGCACTTCTGCGCTGCCGGCTGTATGCGGTCGTGTTTGTCCGCAGGAGAAGCAGTGCGAGAGCCAGTGTATCCACCTGAAGATGAACGAGCCGGCTGTGGCTATCGGTTATCTGGAGCGTTTTGCTGCCGACTTTGAGCGCGAGAGCGGAAAGATGTCTGTTCCGGAGTGTGCTCCTGCCAACGGTATCAAGGTGGCTGTGATCGGTTCAGGTCCTGCCGGTCTGTCTTTTGCCGGTGATATGGCCAAGAACGGTTATGACGTTACTGTATTCGAGGCATTGCACGAGATCGGTGGTGTATTGAAATATGGTATTCCGGAGTTCCGTTTGCCGAACAAGATCGTAGATGTGGAAATCCGCAATCTGGAGAAAATCGGTGTACACTTCGTGAAGGACTGTCTGGTGGGTAAGACTATCAGTGTGAAGGAACTGGAGAACGAAGGCTTCAAGGGAATCTTTGTAGGTTCCGGTGCCGGTTTGCCGAACTTCATGGGTATTCCGGGAGAGAACAGCATCAACATCATGTCCAGCAACGAGTATCTGACCCGTGTGAACCTGATGGATGCTTCCAATCCGGAAACAGACACCCCGATCAACAAGGCCAAGAACGTGATGGTTGTCGGCGGTGGTAACACAGCTATGGACTCTTGCCGTACGGCCAAGCGTCTGGGTGCCGAGCGCGTATTCATCGTGTACCGTCGTTCTGAGGCAGAGATGCCGGCCCGTATCGAGGAGGTAAAACATGCCAAGGAAGAGGGCATCGAATTCCTGACCCTGCATAACCCGATTGAGTATCTGGCTGATGAGAACGGAGCCGTGAAGGCTGTCGTATTGCAGAAGATGCAGTTGGGTGAGCCGGATGCCAGCGGTCGCCGCAGTCCGGAACCGATTCCGGGAGCAACCGAGACCATCGATATCGATATGTCTATCGTGGCTGTCGGTGTATCTCCAAACCCGATTGTTCCGACTTCTATCGAAGGACTGGAACTGGGTCGCAAGAACACCATCGTGGTGAACGAGGGCATGCAGACCAATCTGCCTACTATCTTTGCCGGTGGTGACATTGTGCGCGGTGGTGCTACCGTAATTCTGGCTATGGGCGACGGTCGCAAGGCTGCTGCCAGCATGCACGAATATCTGCAGCAGCAGTAATTTACTGAATTCTTTTTAATAGATCAATATGATGAATCTTGTCTGCCGGAGTCTTCCGGCGGGCAAGATTTTAATTTCTTATTTCGTTTTGTCTTTTTTATGAGTGGCTTATATAGTATTCTGCTGCTGATTTGCAGCAATATATTCATGACTCTGGCCTGGTATGGACATTTGAAGTTGCAGGAAAACGGAACCAGCAGTAACTGGCCGCTGATCGGAGTGATTCTTTTTTCCTGGCTTATCGCTTTTGCGGAATATTGTTGCCAGGTGCCGGCCAACCGGATCGGTTTCGTGGGAAATGGCGGACCGTTCAGTCTGATGCAGCTGAAGGTGATTCAGGAGGTGATTTCTCTGATCGTATTCACTGTTATGGCCAATGTGATGTTTCAGGGACAGAGTCTGCACTGGAACCATCTGGCAGCTTTCTGTTGTCTGATTCTGGCCGTGTATTTTATCTTTATGAAATAACCCGTTGATGAAACCGACCGAGAAAGATTTATTGGAACGCCGCATCTGGCGTCATTTCAACAAAGGAATCATGGAATATGGATTGCTGGAAGAAGGCGACCATATTCTGTTGGGGATTTCCGGAGGAAAGGATTCTCTGGCACTGTTGGAATTCATGGCCCGGAGGGCGCGGATCTATCGTCCGCAAATCCAGTTGGAAGCTCTGCATGTGCGCATGACCAATATCGCCTACGAGAGTGACAATCACTATCTGGAGCAGTTTGCCGCTGAGCACGGGGTGAGGCTTCATATTCGGGAAACTTCGTTCGACGCTTCGACCGACACGCGGAAGAGCCCCTGTTTCCTGTGTTCCTGGAACCGCCGGAAAATGCTTTTCGAAACCGCCAAGGAGTTGGGATGCAATAAGATTGCATTGGGGCATCATCAGGACGATATCCTGCACACCACACTGCTGAATTTCAGTTTTCAGGGGCAGTTCTCCACCATGCCGGCCCGGTTGCGCATGCGTAAGTTTCCAATGACCATCATCCGTCCGTTCTGCATGGTGCAGGAGCGCGATCTGGCGGCCTGGGCTGCGATGCAGGAATATCAGAAACAAAAGAAACTTTGTCCGTACGAGCGCGATTCCCACCGTTCGGACATGAGAAATATCTTCGACCAAATAGAACAGATGAATCCCGAAGCCCGGCATTCCATGTGGAACGCTTTGGACCGGGAGGGTAAATTGGTGGAAGAATAGAACACTGAATCGTTTTTTAACAGATAAATAATTCTTCTATTAGAAAGATTTGTCTATCTTTGAAACAGTATAAAACGAATAGACATGATGAAACTGAAAATCATATCGCTAGCTGCCTGTTTGGCTTTCTGCACGGACGGAATGGCTCAGAAGAGCAAGTCCAATCCGGCTGTATCTTCTTCATCTGTTGATTTTTATCTGGAACAATATGATTTTGACAATGCAGAAGCACAGTTGGAACGCAACATCAAGATGCTGCAAAGAAAGAAACAGTCTACGGAAGAAGCCGAAAAGCAGTTGGACAAGATTGATATGGCGAGAGCCATGCTGCATGCTACAGAGCGTGTGGTCTTTATCGACAGCATCGTGACCGACAAGGCGACTTTTCTGGATGCGATAAAAATTACTCCGGAGAGCGGTACCTTGACCTCGTATGCCAAATTCTTCGGTACCGGTGATTCGGTGGGCAGTGTTTATCTGTCGGAACTGGGGAATAAGATCTATTATTCCGTTCCTACACAAAAGGCTGACGGGCAAGGTTCCCGTAAAACACGTATCTTTACCAGCGATCTGCTGGGAGGTCAGTGGAGCAAGGCTACTCAGGTAAAGGGGCTGAATGAAGATGAGGATCAGGATTATCCCTTTATGCTTTCTGATGGAGTGACTCTTTATTATGGAGCACGCGGAGAAGAGAGTCTGGGAGGCTATGATATCTTTGTCACCCGTTATGATGCGGACAACAAGACTTTCCTCAAGCCCGAAAATATCGGTATGCCTTTTAACTCTCCAGCCAATGACTATTTGTATGCCATTGATGAAATCAATAATCTGGGCTGGTTGGTGACAGACCGCTGCCAGCCTGCGGGAAAAGTCTGCATCTATATCTTTGTGCCGAACGCATTGCGCAAGACCTATGATTCTGAGGCTTACAGCGAAGAGGAACTGAAAGGACTGGCCAGAATCAGCAGTATTGCGACCACCTGGGGAGATGCTGCTCTGATGGCAGAAGCTCGTGAGCGTCTGGAACAGGTGATGAACGAGAAGCAGGATGTTGTCAAACCAAAAGACTTTGATTTTGTCATTAATGATGATTTGACCTATACACTGGTGGCTGAATTCAGATCTCCTGAAGCACAGAAAATGGCTTCGTGGTGGAAGGAAGGACAAGCCCAGCTGACGAAGAGCAAGGAAACGCTGCTGCAGTTGCGCAATGCATACGCACAGGGCAATGAAAGCAGAAAACAGCAGCTCAAGCAGCAGATTCTGACCATGGAACAGGCTTATGAAAAGCTTTACTATGGTTTGGAAGAGCAGGAAGTCAAAATCAGAAATACAGAGATAAATTATCTGAAAAGCTCCAAGTAACCCTGTTGGGATTACGGAGCGGAATTTTTAAATTGAAGGCCTATGAAAAAGTATTTTGCAGAATCTGAATTGATTATCAATCCGGATGGAAGTATCTTCCACTTGCACCTGAAACCGGAGCAGTTGGCCGGTAAGGTCATTCTGGTGGGTGACCCCGGACGTGTTCCAACAGTGGCTGCACATTTCGACAGTCAGGAATGTGATATTCAGAGTCGTGAGTTCCGAACCATAACCGGTTCCTATAAAGGAAAAAGAATCACGGTGCTTTCTACGGGTATCGGTTGTGACAATATCGATATTGTGATGAACGAGCTGGATGCTTTGGTGAACATAGACTTTCAGACCCGTGAAGAAAAAGACGAACTCCGGTCGCTGGAGTTGGTTCGTATCGGAACGTGCGGCGGATTGCAACTGAATACTCCCGAAGGTACCTTTGTCTCCAGTGTAAAGAGTATCGGTTTTGACGGATTGTTGAATTACTATGCCGGAAGAAACGAGGTGTGCGATCTGGAACTGGAAAAAGCCTTTATGGAATATATGGACTGGTGTCCGCAAAAGGGAGCTCCTTATGTGATAGATGCTGATCCCGAACTGACCGACCGTATTGCGGGTACCGACATGGTGCGTGGCATCACCATCGCCTGCGGAGGCTTCTTTGGGCCACAGGGCCGTGAATTGCGCATTCCATTGCAGGATCCGCACCAGAATGAAAAGGTGGAGAACTTTGAGTTTAAAGGGCTACGTGTGAACAATTTTGAAATGGAAAGCTCGGCGCTGGCGGGTCTGGCCCGTTTGCTGGGCCATAAGGCAACGACCTGTTGCATGGTTATTGCCAACCGACGTACGGGCAAAGCCAATGCGGCTTATAAGCAGACGATTGATTCGCTGATACAGACCGTATTGGATCGGATTTAAAAATGAAACAAAAGTATGCCCGGCTGTTGATAGTCGGGCATATCTATTTTATACAAACAAGTAAAATCAATATGAATTTTTCAGAAACTATTTGTGCTATTGCCACAGCTCCGGGAGGAGCAATTGGTATGATACGAGTATCCGGACCGGATGCTATCAGGATAACAGATTCTATTTATAAAGGAGTAGGGGGAAA